>OHKB01000630.1_pt1 | contig 20973 bp, 20 predicted proteins | sample 1568741 | NCBI WGS metagenome assembly OHKB01 (sample SAMEA3879575, study PRJEB24766) | human gut metagenome | biome: human-associated habitat; feature: feces | place: USA | collected 1985/1987
GCGGCGCACAAGCAGGGCCGCGTCGTCGATGTGAACAACGCCCTCGACGGCGACGGCCCGATCGCACCCGAACGTGCAGGCACGGTGCCTGCCGGAGCGCTCGTGAACCTCTGCTTTTCGGGCAAGTACAGCCAGCGCGACGTGCTGAAGATGCTCGCCGGCAAAGGCGGTCTGGTAGCTCACCTGAACCAGAACTCCGTGCAACAGATCTGCATCGACATCGAAAAGGGCGACCAGAAATCCAAAGCCGTGCTCGACGCGATGAGTTACAGCATCGCCAAGGAGATCGGCGCGATGGCTGCGGTTCTCAAAGGTCAGGTGGATGCCATCCTGCTTACGGGCGGCGTGGCGTACAACGAACCGGTGAACGACGTAATCCGCGAACACTGTTCGTTCCTCGCCCCGATCTTCATCTATCCGGGCGAAGACGAAATGGGTGCGTTGATGCTCAACGCCCTGAGTGTACTGCGCGGCGAAAGAACCCCGAAGGTTTACGCATAATAGCCTTCTCCGTTTCCGGTACCCGGCGATACCCGAACAAATTCGACATGGTTTCGCATTGATCGAAAACGGTTAAACCGGATATAAAAAAGCTCTTCCTTTACCGGAAGAGCTTTTTTACTAATTCCCACGCGACCCGCATCGCTTCGAGCCGGAACAACGCTCCGAACCCAGCGTAACAGACCACGCCGACCGCCACTTTCAATAGGAACGTAGGCAGAGGTGCGAAGCTGGTGAAGTGTCCGAAAGCCCAAACCACACCGAACATCGCCGCCGTCGCAGAAGCTATAGGCAGCAACGTCCGCAGAAAACGACCTGCCGTCAGCCCCGCATACCGGGTCGTCGCGCCAAAATTGAGGATCATTTCGAAAAAAGCCATCGCCGACAGGCCCCACGTCACGGCGAGCACGCTGTGCGGGATCGTCAGGATCAGGACCAGGGTCATCACTACCTTCTTGACCACTTCCAGCCGCACGATGATCCGACCGTTGCTCTTCACCTTCAGCACATTATTCGAAACCGTAGCGATCGGAGCGAACATTCCGGCCAGCGAAATAACCTGAAAATAGGGAACCATCGGCATCCACTTCTCCCCGAGCAGACTGTCCACCATTTCAGGAGCGACGACAATCAGACCGGCCATCATCGGCAGCATCACGAAAGCGACGATCATTACTACCTGCCGGTAGCTCTCGGCGAATTTACGCTCGTCGTCCGCGATCTTGGAAAGCGCGGGAAAAGTCACGCTCTGAACGGCCTGCATGGTCGATGTCACGGGCAGCTCCTTGAGTTTCTGCGCCTGGTTGAAAAAGCCCAGCACATCCGCAGCATAGAGCTTCCCGACGAAAAGCTGGGAAACATTGTTGTAAACGGAAGAAATCAGATCGGTCGCCAGCAACCGGAAGCTATACGGAGCCATCGCACGCAGACGGCCCGCGTCGAAAGCCGCCCGAGGGCGCCAGTCGCTCAACCCCCACAGCAACATGGCCCGTACACCCATCGCCACTACCCGTTGCCCCACCAGGCTCCAGATACCGCATCCGGCCCAAGCCATACCGATAGCCACCAGTCCGCTTACGAGCGACGAAGTAAAAACGACCTTCGAAAGCCGGGCGAAACGGAACTGCCGGGTGAAAATCGTATTCTGAATCACGCACAGGGCATTGAGAGGCACAAGCAGGAACAACACCGGAGCGATCCGCACCAACTCGGGCATCCCGTAAAAACGGGCGATCCAGGGCATCGCCCCCACCAACAGCAGGTACAGCAGCACCGAAACCGCGATATTGAAGACGAATACCGACTTGTAGTCCTCCTCCGACGGCACCGCCTTTCGGATCAGGGTCTGCGAGAAACCGCTGTCCACCATCACCAGTGCCAGGGACGAAAAAACCACGGGAATAGCCATAATACCCATCTGCTCGGGCGTCAGCAACCGGAGGATGACGATACTCACCCCCATTTGCAGCAACATGGAGCCTACCTTTTCGGCAATGCTCCACGCTACACCGCTTGCGACCTTGTCCCGCAATTCACCTCCCACGACCCTTCGGATTTAGCAGCCGTCGCACACGGCATCCCGCTCGCGGAACCGTTCGGCGCTCGAAATCTCGAGGTACGAAGCGCCGTATTTCGAATCGAAGCTGCCGCCCACCACAGCCAGCAGATCGGTCGGTTCGATCGCATGCTTGCGCTGGATAAAATCCAGGGCGTCGATCACGAAGTGGTAACGATCCTGATAGCGTTCGTGCGACTGCTGTTCACGCAGGATCGGCACGACGCCGTACGAAAGAGCCAGAATACGCTGCGCATGACGGGTATAACAAACCGCCAGGACCTGACACCGGCCCCGGAAAGCGGCCAGATAACGGCCCGTGCGTCCGGTCGCGGTATCGAGCACCACATAGCGAATCGGCAAGTTCGTACTGGCCCGCACCGCCGAACGCGCCAACTGCGCCGTGATCTCGTGGTTCACGGAAACCATGTTCATATCGATCATCGGCGTAAAATGCGTTTCGTCCTTCTCGATCTCGCGGGCCACGCGCGACATCGTACTCACGGCCTCCACCGGATAGTCGCCCATAGCCGTTTCGTCGCTCAACATCACGGCATCCACGCGCTCGTAAATGGCACTGGCCACGTCGCTCACCTCGGCCCGAGTCGGACGGGGCGAGCGCACCATCGAATAGAGCATCTGCGTAGCGATGATCACCGGTCGTTTGGCGGCTATGCAACGCTCCACGATACGCCGCTGCGCGTTGGGAATCGCCTCGGCCGGAAGTTCGACCCCCAGATCGCCCCGGGCGACCATCACCCCGTACGAAGCCTCGACGATTTCGTCCAGGTTGTCGATCCCCTGCTGGTTCTCGATCTTGGAGATGATCTTGATCGGACTGTCGTAACGGTCGAGAATCTCCTGCACGGCATGCACGTCCCCGGCGCTCCGCACGAAGGAGTGAGCGATGAAATCGACGTCGTTCTTCACGGCCCATTCGATGAAGCGGCGGTCTTTTTCCGTCACCGACGGCAGGTCGATCTTCATCCCCGGCACATTGACGCTCTTGCGCGACCGCAGCGTGCCGCCCCGCACGAACTCGCACATCAGCTCCTCGTCGGTCTTGTCCGTCACGCGGAGTTCCAACTCCCCGTCGGCAATCAACAACCGCGCACCGACCGCGATATCGCGTACCACCGTCGCCACGTTGAAGTAGATCGTATCGCGGGTCGAAGGTTCGCCATCGGCCGTCCCGCGCACCTTCACGCGCTCCCCGGTCTGAAAGCCGATCGCACCGCCGTACTCGTCGGCCACGGCCGTCACACGGATTTCAGGTCCTTTGGTATCCAGAATGACCGGAATCGCCGGATTGACCCGGCGCACCGCCTCGACGATCTTCGCGGCCCCCTCTTCGGTCACATGCGCCGAATTGATGCGTACTACGTCCATTCCGGCCTCGAAAAGGCCGCGTACAAATTCTTCGTTGGCGCGGAAATCCGACAACGTGGCTACGATCTTGGTTTTCTTCTCTCCCCACATACAGCTTCTTGTTAAATTATATCGTTTCAAATCAAAATTACACCTGGAATCCGGAATCCGCCTCTATCCGAAGCTTTTCCGCCATTCGATCGCGCACCAATCCTTTACGCACGAGCACCCGACAGACAGAACTCGCATCGTTCCGAATATCTTCCGTCGTAATCCGAAAACGGACACTTCGACGAGCCGAAAATCCCGAAAACATCCACAGCACAGGCAGCGCTCCGACTATCCCCAGCCAGACAAACGGCACGAAGGGCACGCCTTCGTCATTCCTGCTTACAAAAATAGTGAAAAACCCGGATATACGCCGCAAGATCCTCCGATTCGCATCGAATTCACACACATTTCACACCCGTCCGAAAGTCGGGACGACCCGGGCGCCGAAAATAAATTTTCGTATCCTCCCGGCTTTGGCTATCTTTGCAGAAGACAGGATGCGGTTCGGCAATTTTCAAGAACAAGTTCTCATAATTGCTCTCGGCTTTCGCTATCTTTGTAGAAGATAAGACGCGCCTCGGCAAAATACAAATAAAATTTGCTTTTGCGCTCGGCTTATTCGTATCTTTGCTACATTCCGGACTTCGGCCGCGTCCGTTCAATTTACCCGAACGCCGCCGCTCCGCACAAACCGCCATTCGACATGACTGAATTCGGACTTATCGACACGATCCGCGACATGTTCGCCGCAATTCCCCGCAACGGATTCGACGGCATCGGGGACGACTGCACGGTCTTCCCGCTGGGCAGCGGCGAATCGCTGGTCTTCACCGCCGACCTGCTGGCCGAAAACATCCACTTCCTGCGCCGGGCGACCTCGGCGCGTGAATTGGGCCGTAAATCCCTGGCCGTCAATCTGAGCGATGTCGCGGCGATGGGCGCCCGCCCGATCGCAACCCTGCTCTCGCTGGCTATCCCGCACGACCTGCCCGAAGGATGGATCGAAGATTTCATGGAAGGCTACCGCGACCTCTCGGCCCAATACGACGTCGGCCTGGTCGGGGGCGACACCACAGCCTCGGATTCGGGACTGGTCGTCAATGTAACGGCCATCGGGCGTATCGCCGACAGCCATATCAAACGGCGCAGCGACGCACGCCCCGGCGACTTGATCGCCGTCGGCGGTTCGCTGGGAGAGTCGGGCGCCGGACTGCGCGATATCCTGGCCGGACGGTACGACACCCCGCTGGCACAGATCCACCGCAACCCCGCCCCGCAAGTCGCCGAAGGCATCTGGCTCGGCGAACGTCCGGAAGTGCACGCCATGATGGACATCTCGGACGGCATCGCCTCCGACCTGCGGCATATCCTGCACCAGTCCGGCGTAGGTGCCGAAGTCGATACCGAGTGCATCCCGACTCCCGTCGATCTCGAAACCGCCGTATCCGGCGGCGAAGACTACAAACTTCTCTTCACCGTCGCTCCGGAGAGCGCCAACACACTTCTGTCCAACTACCGGCTCCGTTTCGGCGATGAGTTCCACTTCATCGGCCGCATCACGGGCGGCAATCATCTCGAATGGCTCCGAAACGGCACCCCTCTGCCGGTCGATTGGCAGGGATTCCGCCACTATTGACCGGCGTTCCGAAAAGGTTGCAACAACCCGGCACATACCGTCCTCCGAAATATCCGAAGGTCATCCTCCATACCGCTCCTCATACCTTCTGCTTCTCCGCAGAAAGGAGCCGTTGCAAATCCGGTCCGCATCGCCCGCCGCAATATTCCCGCTGCAAGCGCTCGAAATCCCGGCGATTCACCGCAAGCTCTCTCCAAAACGAAGCCGACTTCTGCCGTACGACATCGGCACGGTCCGCCGCAAAAAATAAAGGGGCTGTGTCGAAATGAAAATTTCAGACACAACCTCTAAGGGATGTCAGAATGGATGCAAGGCATTGAGGGTAAGGGCGACAGGAATTTACTGCCGTAAAGATTTAGCCCGCATCCCGATAATGACGCAGCAGTGCGCTTTATAACACATCGCCGTATCTCCAAAAACTCTATCCACACGCATCGAAAGCCGCTTCATTCCACGATATAGACTTTCTCCCCCCGCCGCTGCATGCGATAGCGCTCGCGGGCGAATTGCTCCAGATTATCGTCGTACTTGAGCTCTTCGAGCAGCGTACTGTCCTGCTCGATCCGAGCGCGATAGATCGCCCTTTCCTGCTCCAGGATAGCGATATCTTTTCTGATCTCTATGGCGTGCAGCAGATTTCGTCCCACGATGAAAATCGTGAAAACCACGATGATACAAGTAATCACCACCCAAAACCGCTTGTCCAATTTCAACTGCATCTTCCGAATCCTTTAAGGAATATGCATGTATTTATGCGTCTGGATCGAAATATTCCACGCAGGATGCGCCTTGACGTACTCGACCAGCAGGGGCATGATCTCCTCCGACACGCTCCATTCGGGCTGCAGGAAGAGCTTGCACTCCCGTCCGACCTGTTCGGCGTTCCGCTCGGCCCATTGCAAATCGGCCTCCCGCTCGACGATGACCTTCAGCTCGTGCGCCCGCCAGAACGCCTCCGGCAGAGGCGGCTGCTGACGCTTGGGCGAAAGGCAAACCCAGTCGAAATACCCGCTGAAAGGGTGCGACCCCGAAGTTTCGAGAAATATCTTGAGTCCGTGCCCCTTGAGCGCCGAAGTCAAAGGCCCCAACGGGTAAAGCAACGGCTCTCCGCCCGTGATGACGATAGCCTGCGCCTGGCACGAAGTCGCTCGCCGCACCACCTCCGAAATATCGGTCGGAGGATAGAGTTTCGGATTCCACGTATATTTGGCATCGCACCAGCGGCAGCCTACGTCGCATCCGCCCAGGCGGATGAAATAGGCCGGTTTGCCCGTATGGAATCCTTCGCCTTGAATCGTATAGAAATCCTCCACCAGAGGCAATTTCCGCCCTCCGTCCAACAAGTCGTAATTCGTCGCTTCCTTCATCGGACTATTCGGTCACCACGTAAACATCCTTGTAATTCCGGCCCAACTGGTCGTAGTCCAGCCCGTATCCCACGATAAACTCGTTGCCGATGTGCATGGCCGGATAATCGATCGGAATCTGGCGCTGGTATGCTTTCGGTTTGAAGAAAAGCGTACACACGCGGATACTGGCGGGCTTCTTCGTCTTCAACTCCTCGACCATGTGTTCGATGCTGGCGCCCGTATCCACAATGTCCTCGACGATAATCACGTCCCGGCCTTCGATGTTGTTGCCCAGTCCTATCAGACACTTGACATCCCCCGACGAGGAGGTACCGCAGTACGAAGAGAGTTTCACGAACGATATTTCGCAGTTGAAATCGATCTTCTTCAGCAGGTCGCTCATGAACATAAACGAGCCGTTGAGCACCCCCAGAAACAGCGGATTCCGTTTCTCCCGGTAATCCTCGTTGATCTTCGCCGCTACCGCAGCCACGGCTTCTTCTATCTTTGCAGCCGGAATCATCACCTTGAATTTTTTATCATGCAATTTTATGACGTTTTCTTTCATCGGGATACGGATTTTATTGTTATTTTTACAAAAGTAAATAATTTGAGCCACAAAGTTACACAATCCGGAAGAAAAATTCTATGCTTGCAAAACTCATCCGCAGGATCAAATGTTGTTCCGTCCAGGAAATCCTGATGATCGTATCCATCATCATGCTCTTGATCGTGATCGCCAACCGAACCTCGGCAGGGATAAAAGCCAGATCGGCGTCTTCGGGACAGATTACACAACACCAAAAACAGGCTGCCCCACCGCAGGAGTAATCGATACGATCTTTTTTCGCAAAGTTGTTCCTACTGGCGGGAACAGACAAAATTTCCGACATGACTTTCAACTTCTGCCTCAACCTTTTTTTGGCTGAAAAGCCGAGAAACGCAACATGCAAAAAATCAGGAGCAAGAAAACCTATACTCCTGATTTTTAAAGCCTTTATTTTACCCATCCCCATTCAGCAAGATGCTAAATGGAAGTAAAATATATCCTCCGAAGCACTATTCCGATTCCTTTAACTTCGAAATCGGCATAAACCGGTTGTCCAATGGTTCCGACTTATGGATTGTGCGCACTCCATTAACGACAGCCACACAGTTGTCCGGCACATCCGTAAAAATTACGGCATTGGCGCCAATGCGGACATTATTCCCAACCTTTACCCCTCCGATTATCTTCACACCGGCTCCGATATATACATTATCTCCGATGACGGGGGCTCCCGGTCTCTGACTATCCGGCAATGTATTCGATCCGATCGTCACCTGTTGAAAAATCACGCAATTTTCACCGATAACCGCCCTCTCCGAAATAAAAACTCCAAATAAATCGTGAGGAAAAGTAATTTTGGATTTAATCCGGACATCAAATCCAATGTATGCCCCATATAGCAGCAAATTAACCTGCCACAAATATCATTTCAGTTTAGACGGACGGATTTGACAAGAACGATAGAAGTCCCCCTCCGATAAAATAGCCTGATAATCAACGGGGCAAATCCCTTAAATAGAAATAATAGCTCTTTCATAAATCCCTTTTCGTACCAATAACCGTTATACCAGCCCGGAGAAACCCATGAAGGCCATTGCCAAAATACCGGCCGTAATCAGCGCCACGGGAACCCCCTGCACGGCCTTGGGGACATCCTCCAGTTCGAGCCGCTCGCGAATACCGGCGAACAGCACCAGCGCCAATGCGAAGCCGATGGCCGTCGCCACGGAATAAACGATGCTCTGCAACAGGTTGAACTCCTTGGAGATCATCAGAATCGCCACGCCCAGCACGGCACAGTTCGTCGTAATGAGCGGCAGGAAAATTCCCAGCGCCTGATAGAGCGACGGAGATACCTTCTTCAACATGATTTCCACCATCTGCACCAGAGCCGCGATCACCAGAATAAAGACGATCGTCTGCATGTATTCGATCCCCAGCGGCACCAATACGTAAGTCTGAATAGACCATGCAACCACCGAAGTAAGGGCCATAACGAAGGTCACGGCAGCTCCCATACCGAGCGAAGTTTCGACTTTCGACGACACGCCCAGGAACGGGCAGATGCCGAGGAATTGAGCCAGCACGACGTTATTGACGAAGATCGCGCCGATGATAATGGCAAAATAAGAGAGCTCCATACCTATTTCTTGAGAAATTTATTAAACAATGCCATCAGATACCCCAGTACGATAAAAGCACCCGGAGCCAGCACGAACACCAACGGCATGTAGTCCGTAATACCGAACGAATAACCGAAGATGGCCCCGCTGCCCAACACTTCGCGGACGGCCCCCACCAACGTCAGGGACAGCGTGAAGCCCAGACCAATCCCGATACCGTCGAAGATCGAAGCCACCGGTCCGTTCTTCGAGGCGAATGCCTCCGCACGTCCCAGGATGATGCAGTTCACCACGATCAGCGGAATGAATACGCCCAGACTGGCATACAACGCCGGGACATACGCCTGCATCAGCATAGAGATAATGGTCACGAACGATGCGATCACCACGATAAAAGCCGGGATGCGCACCTTGTCCGGAATCAGGTTCTTAATCAATGAGATGACCAGGTTCGACAGAATCAGCACGGCCATCGTCGCCACGCCCATACCGAAACCGTTCTCCGCCGAAGTCGTCGTACCCAGCGTGGGACACATGCCGAGTACCAGAACGAACGTCGGATTATTCTTGATAATGCCGCTCGTAAGTACTTTCAAATTATTCATTTTGACCTCCTTCCTGTGCATTGTTCACGGTCTGACTTCCTCGCTGGAGGCGGTTGGAACGGCCTTCACGCTCCAATCCCCGCTCTCGATACCGCTCTTCACCCGCAGCTCGCGTCCCAGCCTCTGCATTCGGCCGAGCAGCCGTCGCACCCGTCGCGGCTTCCGTTTCCGTTTCTTGATTGTTCGAAGCACCGGACGCACCATCCGCTCCCGCATCTCGGGTAGCCGAAGCCCCCGAAGTACCGTCCGCACTCGCATTTTGAGTATTCGAAGCACCCGAAACGGTATTCACGGCAGCTTCGACGCCTGCCTTTTCGCAATAGGCCTTATAAGCCCGACTCACGGCATCGACATAAGCCCGCGACGAAATCGTCGCCGCCGTCAGGGCATCCACGTCGCCGCCGTCCTTCTTCACGCCCAGTTTCATTTGGGCCGGATTCCGGCCGACAAAACTCTTTTCCAGCGGATTGCCCGCACCGACCATCTTGGTACCCAGCCCCGGAGTTTCCGCCTGTTCGAGCACCCGGATATTGAGGATCTGACCATCAGGGGCAAAACCGACCATCAGCCGGATCACCCCACTGAACCCGTTTTTAGTCATCGATTCTACGGCATAACCCACCACACGGCCTCCCTCGGAAGCCGTATGGACCGTCACCGGCAAGTTCTCGACGGTCAATGCCGTATCCTCCGTTTCGTCGAACTCGGGCAGCACCTGTTTGAGCGCCTCGCGGGTCGCCTTGACCCGTGCCTCGGCAATCGGCTCCTCGGTAATCATATGGACCGCTCCCACGCCTGCGGAAGCGAGCAGTGTGATCACGAACAGCACCATAACCATATTGAATAATGTACTCTTCATCCTCCGCTCCTCCTATTTTAACCCGAAACGCCGGGGTTTGACATATTTGTTGATCAGGGGCACGACCGAATTCATGATCAGGATCGCAAATGACATACCCTCGGGATAGGCGCCCCACAAACGGATCAGTACCGTAATGATGCCGATGCCGACTCCGTAAATCAGCATACCGGTATGCGTCATCGGCGAAGTCGAATAGTCGGTAGCCATGTAAACGGCACCCAGAATGGCTCCGCCTGCAAGCAGATGGAACAGCGGGAACTCCCACAACGCTTCACCGTGCATACCCTGTCCGAGGCCGACCAGAAAGACGAACACGGCCATCGTTCCCAGGACCGCCACCGGAATATGCCACGTAATGACTTTTCTCCACAGCAGATAGACGGCTCCCACCAGCAACAGCAGGGCCGAGACCTCACCCAGCGAACCGGGGATCGAACCGAAAAGGACATCCTGATAATTGACCGACGTATGCGACACCAGCTCCGCTTTGACGGCTGCCAGCGGCGTCGCTCCCGAAAAAGCGTCGGCCAACTGTCCGACCGGACGGGGAAAAGTCGTCATCTGCACCGGGTAGGCGAACAACAGGAACACACGACCCACCAACGCCGGATTGAACGGATTCTTGCCCAGCCCCCCGAAAGTCATCTTGGCAATGGCGATCGACACGAAAGCGCCGATCACGACGATCCACCAGGGCAGCGACGCCGGCAGGTTGAAAGCCAGCAGGACGCCGGTCACCACGGCCGACAGGTCGCTCACCGTACAAGGCCCCTTAAGCAGAAATTTCTGAATCAGGTATTCGAACAGCACGCAACTGGCCACCGAAATACAGGTCACCGCCAGGGCGCTCCAGCCGAACGCCACCACCGAAAACACCAGCGCGGGCGTCAGCGCCAGCAGAACGTCCCGCATGATCTTTTGCGTCGATTCCGAACCATGCACGTGCGGAGCGGGTGCTACGATCAATTTATTTGCCATACGCTATCTCTTTTTTCTTATTTCTTGGTTGCATGGGCGGCGGCGCGGGCACGGATCAACGCCCCGACCTCCTGTTTTCCCATTCGGATAAAGTCCAGCAGCGGAATATCCGCCGGACAGGTAAACTGACAGCAGCCGCACTCGATGCAGTTGGTCACCCACTCCGCCTCGAGCCGCTCCCACAGCTTGCGGCGCGAGAGTTTGGCCATCAGATAAGGCTCCAATCCCATCGGGCAAGCCGACACGCATTTGGCGCATTTGATACAGGAGCTCTCCCGACCACGCAGGGCTGCCGCACCCCCGAGCACCGTAATACCCGAACAGCCTTTGACCACCGGTGAGGCGAGGTTGCTCATCGCCCGTCCCATCATCGGCCCGCCGTTGAGCACTTTCACATCCCCGGCCGGCACGCCTCCCGCAGCCTCCAACAAGACAGCCACCGGCGTTCCGAAACGGACGAGCAGATTTTTCGGAGCCTCCACCTGGCGACCCGTAACAGTCACCACCCGCTCGATCAGAGGTTTGTTCTTCTGCACCGCATCGTACACGGCCACCGTCGTCGAAACATTGCAGACGACGGCACCCACGTCGATCGGTAATCCCGGCGGCGGCGGAACCTCCCGACCCGTAACGGCCGCTATCAACTGTTTTTCGCCCCCCTGCGGATAACGTACCCGAAGCGGAACGACCCGGATTCCGGGGTACGACGAAGCCAGCCGGCTCAATCGGGCGATCGCATCCGGTTTGTTGTTCTCGATTCCGATCGAAGCGCCGCTCACGCCGAGCGCCCGCATCAGGATCGTGACGCCCACGAGCAGCTCTTCACTCCGTTCGAGCATCACCCGATGGTCGGACGTCAGGTAAGGTTCGCACTCGACACCATTAATAATCAAGTGCTCGACCTTTTTCCCGGCAGGCACCGTCAGTTTGACCTGCGTGGGGAACGCCGCACCGCCCATACCGACGATACCCGCCTCCTTGATCCTGGCAAGAATCTCCGGAGCCGAAAGCGTACATTCGCGCACGAGCTCCTTCGAAGTGTCGATCCCTTCGGCCCATTCATCCCCCTCGCGACGGATCGTAATCATCATCTGGCGGATTCCCTGCCCGTTGGGCAGCATATCCACCCCCGTCACGGTGCCCGACACGGGCGCATGGATATTGGCCGACACGAAACCGGCGGCTTCGGCGATCAACTCTCCCACCTTCACCTTGTCGCCCTTGGCCACCTTCGCAACCGCCGGCGCACCGATATGCTGCGACAAAGGAACATTCACCACATCGGGCAACGCCAGTACCTCGACGGCCTCCGCCCGACTCAACTTGTTATCCGACGGATGTACTCCGCCTCTCGGAAATGTCTTCATAGCGTTTGTTTTCGGTTTTATCGTTCGGATCAGGATTCGGTTTTTTCGGTCTTCTTCTCCTCCGAAGCCGGCTTCTCTCCCGCTGCCGACGTTTGCTTCGATGCAGGAGCGGCTTTAGGCTCCTTGGGCAGCGGCTCCATACCGACCAGACGGATGGCACCGGTGGGGCATTCGTTCACGCACTTGCGGCAGAGCTTGCATTTCCAGGAGTCGATGAAAGCCAGGTTGTTCTGGATCGTAATGGCTCCGAACGGACACACTTTCTCGCATTTTCCGCAGCCGATACAGCCGGCTTTGCAGGCTTTCATCACCACCGCCCCTTTGTCTTTCGACACGCACGAAACATAAACCGCCCGCTGCTTGGGCCACTTCTTCCGCAACTCGATAATCGACTTGGGACAAGCCTTGACACACGCGCCGCAGGCCGTACATTTGTCGAAATCGACCTCTGGAAGCCTCGTTTCGGGATTTATCGCTATGGCATCGAAGTTACAAACCGTCACACAATCCCCGTATCCCAGGCAGCCGTACGTACACCCCGTTTCTCCGCCATAGAGCGAAGCAGCCACCGCGCAGGACGTAACACCGTCGTACGCATTGATCCGGGGACGTTTCTCGCAACTACCGCCGCAGCGGACGGTAGCCACCTGGGGCTCCTTCTCCGGAGCAGCCTTGCCCAGGTAGGCAGCGACGGTCTTCATCACTTCGGCCCCGCCCACCGGGCAGAAGAGCGAAGAGATGTCGGTCCGCTTCACCAACGCATCGGCCAAACCGCGACATCCGGCGAATCCGCAGCCGCCGCAGTTCGCACCGGGCAGCATCTTTTCGACCTCGTCGATCCGGGGATCTTCCTCGACCTTGAACTTTTGTGCCACGAAATAGAGGATCAGCGCGGCAAGGATTCCCAACACGCAAAGTGTAAGCACTGTGTAAAGTAATACCTCCATATTATTCGGATATTGTGAAATGAATCGCATTATCGATCTTCCGGCGCAGAAGCCAGAGAATCCCATAGTACAGGACGACGGATCCCAATCCTGCAAGTACCGCCGCCCCATCGCCCGCGCCGAGCAGATAGCAGGCTGCCACCACGCCGATCAGAACGACGAAAGGCACGACGTAAGCCAACAAAACCGCAATCGCACCCATACCTCGGGTTATAGCGACCGTCACCCTGTCACCGGGACGATACGTCGCCGCAGCCGGAGTACGTATCTCCACGATTTTCTGCCCGGTCTCACCCAAACCGCAGGCTTCGCGGGCCTTGCAGCTCCCGCAGGCGCCATGAGCCGTAATTTCCACACAAACCCTCTCCGCACCGACGCGCTTCACCACCCCGCTATGTTCGATACGGTCCATCGGGTCACTTTACATATTTATGGGTCAATGGCATACGGTACTCATGCCCGAACGAGGAGGACGAGAGTCGAAGCACCGGCGGATACTGAAAACGCTTCTTTTCGTTGCGCATGACCATCGCATAGATTTTCTGCACCTCGTCGCTGTCGAATCCGGCATTGATGATCTCTTCACGCGACTGCCCATCTTCGATCAGACGGTACAGGATGGCATCCACCACCTCGTAAGAGGGCAGCATGTCGCTGTCCTTCTGGTCGGGCCGAAGCTCCGAAGAAGGCTCTTTGGTCAGGATGTTTTCAGAAATGGGAGCACCGAATTTCCGGTTGATATAGCGGGCCAGGTCGTACATCTCGGTCTTATACAGATCGCCCGTCACGCTGAAAGCGCCGCCGGTATCGCCGTAGAGCGTACAGATACCGAGCGCATTCTCGCTCTTGTTGGAACAGTTGAGCAGGACATAGCCGTTCTTGTTCTGCAGGGCCATGAGCATCAACGTGCGGATGCGGGACTGGATATTCTCCTCCGTCGCATCGAAATCCGTACCACCGATCACCGGGATCAACGTATCGACGATACTGCGGTAAGCCTCCGTGATCGGCACGACATGGAACTCGATACCGAGGTTTTCGGCCAGTTGCTTAGCATCCTCGACCGATCCTTCCGACGAAAACTGCGAGGGCATCATCAATCCCCGCACGTTCTCCGCCCCCAGCGCTGCAACCGCCAGACAGGCGACCACGGCGGAGTCGATACCGCCCGAAACGCCGACACAGGCCTTTTTATACCCGTTTTTAACGAAGAAATCCCGCAGACCGCAACAAGCCGCCTCGTAAATGAAGCGGGTACGGTCGTTCACCGACACAGGGACGGACTCGACGCTGCAAGAGGGATTTTCGGTGTCGAACACCTGAAAGTCCTCTTCGAAACTTTTCAGCAGCCGCACCAGCTTGCCCCGGTTGTCCATCACGCCCGACATCCCGTCGTAAACCAGCTCCGTAGCACCGCCGACCTGATTGACCATCACCACATTCTTTCCTTTGACGTAGGCGATATTCCGGATTACGTCGTACCGACGGCTCAAGTCGCCCTTGCGGTAGCGGCGGGCATGGATGTTGATGACGGTTTCGACCGACTTGTCGAAATCCGGGGTATGAAAAAGATCGTCGCCTACGACCAGCGCACAGCGGCAACCCCGTATCGTAACGTATTCGCAACCTTTCGAAGGAGTCAGAAACCCCAATTCGCGGCGCACGGTAATATTCTGTTTTCCCACATAGCGGACGACTCTTCCTTGTTGAATCAACGCTGCGGCACTGATCGTCCCCTCTTTGGTGAGAATCGGAAGCCCCACGATCGCATCCACCGTATCGCATTCGGCGGCAATCCGCATCAACGCATCTTCGCACTGTTCCAAAAAAGGATTTTTCCGCAACAAATCGAACGAAGGAGCACCGCTGATCGCCTGCTCGGCAAAAACGACGAGGTCTGCGCCTTCGGCTTTCGCACGACGTACGGATTCGATGATCTTGTTTGTATTTCCTTCGACGTCGCCGACCGTATAATTCAATTGAGCCAGAGCTATCTTCATCTATCGGGTATTTCAAAAAATTACATCATCGCAAAGTTAATTATTATTTGGAAAAAACAACGATTTCGCGGCAAAAGTTTCATCCGAATGCAACGATCGTATCGAAAAAAACAACCGGGATTTAGAAATCTTCATTCGGAAAAAGAGACTGTCTCCGCTTCGACTCAACGAATACAGCCCGACATCCCTCTGGGATGTCGGGCTACAAATCGTTCTGTTCCAAATGCTTGTTATTGCTGCTCTTCGGGATCGGCCACCAGAATACGACCGCAGTATTCGCAAATGATGATCTTCTTGCCCTGACGGATCTCCATCTGGCGCTGCGGCGGGATCCGGTTGAAGCATCCGCCGCACGCATCGCGTCGTACCGTCACCACTGCGAGTCCGTTGCGTACGTTGCGACGGATTCGCTGATAGGCCTCCAGCAGCCGTTCGTCGATCTTGGCCTGCGCTTTGGCCGCCTGGTCCGTAAATTCCGCCACCTGCGAAGCCGTCTCGGCCTCGATACTTTGCAACTCGGCCTGTTTGGCTTCGAGATCCTTCCGGCGTTCCGCCATCAGGGCCTCGGTCTCTTCGACCTGCGCCTTTTTGACCTTGATTCCGGCAGCATACTCTTTCAGACGCTTTTCGGCCAGTTCGATTTCCAACTCCTGATACTCGATCTCCTTGGTAATGGCATCGAACTCGCGGTTATTCCGGACGTTGTTCTGCTGCTCCTTGTAATTGCCGATGAGTATCTTGGCCTGATCCACCTCGCGCTTGCGCTGCTTGGAGAGGGCGTTGAGCTCCTCGATTTCGGCATTGATATTCTCGACACGCGCCTTCAAACCGGCCAATTCGTCGTCGAGATCCTGCACCTCGAGCGGCAGCTCACCCTTCACCTTGTTGATCGAATCGATCTGGCTGTCGATCTTCTGGAGATCGTAGAGGGCCAGGATTTTCTCCTGCATCGAATAATCAACTTCAGCTGTCTTTTTCTGTGTTGCCATATCGTGTTTTTATTGTTTAGACGGAACTATGTAACCGATCGGATTACGTGAATTTACACTCTTGCGAACCGCAAAGGTAAATAAATTTTTCGATAAAATATCAAATAAAATATCGATTGCGCAATATTCGCTCTCGAAATGGCCGATATCGGCCACCACGAAGGCTCCGTCGGGGGTCATGAAATCATTGTATTTAAGGTCCGAAGTGACATACACATCGGCCTGCGCACGACGCGCTTCGCCGAGCAGCGAGGCTCCTGCCCCGGTACATACGGCCACCCGCCGCACCTGCTCCCTGACCAGCTCGGAATGGCGGATCACCTGTACCGACAGACGCTCCTGGATACGGTGCATAAAATCCCGCACCGACATGGACTGCGGCAGTTCGCCCACCACCGAAGCCGACCCGCCCGTCCGCAGGATCGGTCGGTTGCAGCACCCGTAACTCTTCCACGCCGAGCATCTCCGCCAACCGCCAACTCATGCCGCCCGGCGCACTGTCCAGGTTGGTATGACAGGCGTAGAGCGCTATTCCCCGACGGATCGCCCGCTCGACGCACCGCTCCACATAAGTAGCCGAATTGAACCGCTTGAGGGCATGGAAAACGATCGGATGGTGCGTGACTATCAGATCGCACCCCGTCTGCTCCGCCTCGTCCAACACCTCTTCGGTCACATCGACAGCCAGCAGCGCCTGATGCACTTCGTCCTCGGGCCGTCCCACGATAAGACCGGCATTGTCGTACGATTCCTGCAAACGGAGCGGAGCATATCGTTCGATCACTTCAGCAATATCTCTGATTTTCATAATCCTACTACATTATTTGAAAAGGCGATTATATTTTCAACGTACCATATCCGACGGTCGCTTGTTCGCGGCCTGTGCTCCCGTCCATAATGCTGCCCACCCCGAAATCCTCACCTCGAAGGGACTTGCGGCGCTACGCGCCCCAAAAGATATACCGAAGTATCGGGTTCGTTCGCATACCCGGTCGGGCCTATCGCCGTAGCGGTCCGCAACGTCACCGCCCCCTCCGAATCGGAGGCGAAGGCAAAATGTACCCGCCTGCCGTATTTCAAAACGTCCGTCTAAAACAACGACTGTTCATAGAAGGCGAACAACTCCTTGCTCTCCGCCTCCTCTTTCTCCTTCTTGCGCCGGGGCTGACGCGCCGCCGAACGTTTCGGCGCCGGCTTTTCGCTCCGGGGACCTGGTTCGATCACCTGCACAGGTCCTTTACTCTCCGCTCCATCCCCTCCGGCATCGTCCGCCAACTCCTGCGCGGCAGGCTTCTTCCGGGTACGAACCGGGAGCGCCGGTACTTCGGCCGCCTCTCCAGCCCCGTTTTCCGCGACAACCGCCCGGTCCTCCGCACTCTCCTTGAGTTCGGCCCGCACCTCTTCGAGCAGGGCCCGGACACGCTGAAGACGTTCGAGCAGCTCCGCATCGCGCGAAATGGTTCCTTTATTCTGTTTCAGACAACGGGCGGCACCGTCGAGGGTCATGCCCCGCTCCTTGACCAGATGATAGATCAATTTCAGGTTTTCGACATCGGCCGGAGAAAAGAGGCGATTGCCCTTCTTGTTCTTCTGCGGGCGCAGGATATCGAATTTCGTCTCCCAAAAACGGATCAGCGAAGCATTGACGTCGAACATCTCCGCTACCTCGCCCATCGAATAGAATAGTTTCTTGGCCATAACATGTACAATTACAGGTTGAATATCCGCAACGAGTTGGGATACATATTGTTTACCCGGTTCTGAATCCGCTTGGCGAAACCCAGGGCCGCTCCCCCGTGCGTCACCAGATTCATCCCCTCGGCGAAAGCCGCAGCCGCAGCCTCCTGCTTGCGCAGAAACCGCAGCGCCTCCTCTTCGGACAACTCGGCAACAGGCACCGCTCTGCGGTTCAATCCGCAAAACATCGCCAGCGCATGATCGGGCTTGAGCCGCTCCTTGAAGATCTGCCCCATCGCAACACCCGAGGCGATCACGCGCAGCGATTCGGCCAGCATTTTCACCGCCTCGTACTGCGATTCGTAATACGCATAATAGACATCCGCCACCGCCGCAAAGCGCATCCGCCCGGGTTCGGCGATCCAACGGGCCAGTTCCGCACACTCCCTGCGTCCGGCGGGCGTGAAAATCGTTCGGCGGGACTTGGGCACACGGACACGGCTTCCGCCATCGGGCACCTTACGGGCCACTGCCGCAAAAAACCCCTCGCCCCGGGTCCGGTGCGGATAGAAACGGAACGTCCGGAAAGGACCGACCCGACCGCAAACCACACCCCACTCCGGCGGGCAATCGAAAGCGGTCGATTCGACGATCTCTTCACCCGCTTCGGCCAGCAATCCCTCCAGCGATCCTTCGTTTTCCAGTCGGTTGAACGTGCAGGTGCTGTATATCAGCAATCCGCCGGGACGCAGCGTCTTCCACGCTTCGCGCAGAATCTCCGCCTGCCGGACGGCACATATCTTCACATTGTTCTCGCTCCACTCGTCCCGTGCCTCGGGTGTCTTGCGGAACATTCCCTCGCCGGAACAGGGGGCATCCACCGCCACGATGTCGAACCATCCTTCGAGCACCGCGATCTGTGCCGGCTCGTTCACCGTCACCGCCACGTTTCCCAGCCCCCACTTGCGGACGTTATCCGCCAGAACAGCCGCCCGCTGGCGATTGACTTCATTCGCCACTACCAGCCCGTCGCTGCCTGCGAGCGACGCATAGAGCGTCGTCTTTCCCCCCGGCGCGGCGCAAAGGTCCAGAATCCGTTTTCCGGCGACCTCCTCCCCGGCCAGCACGTGAGCCAGGAACTGCGACGAAGCCTCCTGCACGTAATAAGCCCCGGCATGGAAAGCCGGATCGAGCGTAAACGAAGGCCGCTCCGTCAGGTAACGTCCTGCCGGCGACCAGGGAACCGCCTCGGCTCCGTTCCAGCGGCAGGGGCGCTGCGGATGCAGGCGGACGGACGTCGGCGCCGGGCCTTCGAGCGCCTCACACAGCGCACGCCCCTCCTCCGGTCCCAGCTCGGCCATAACCCGCCGCGTGAAAGATTCCGGCAACATCGAGACTATTTTTTAGCGGTTTCGAGCTCCTCCCGCTTCCGGTCGAGACGAGCGCAGATCTTCTCCATCACCGCAGCATCCGTGACGAAATCCTCACGATCCTTATCGATCACGAGCACTTCGCCCCGGTAGATATTTTCGATCCAGTCGTCGTAACGGTCGTTGAGCCGCCGCAGGTACTGTTCGTCGATGTTCATTTCGTAGGCGCGACCCCGGCGGCGGATCTGCGAAATGAGCGTCGGCACGCTGGCCTTGAGGTAAATCAACAGGTCAGGCCGGGGCACCAGGTTGGTAATCAACCCGAAGATACTCATATAAGTATCGAAGTCCCGACCCGACATCAGCCCCATGCGATGCAGGTTGTCGGCGAAAATATAGGCATCCTCGTACACCGTACGGTCCTGAAAAATATCGACCGGACCGCTGCGCAGAATATCCATCGTCTGCTGAATGCGGCTGCCCAGAAAATACATTTGCAGGTTGAACGACCAACGATTCATATCGTTGTAGAAATCCCCGATGTAGGGATTGTCGCTCTGCTCGTAATAGGCCTTGGCGCCGTAGCGCTCGGTCAGCATCTCGGTCAGCGTGGTTTTGCCGCTGCCGATATTCCCGGCTATCGCAATGTACATAAATCGGATGTTTTGGCGACGTCACGCACTTCACGCCGCACGGCGAGGCCCCTTCCCGGTCCCGCCGCCCGGCAAGTCCGCCGACTGCGGCGGCACGGAAGAAAACCGCCTCCCGCCGCAATCCCCGGCCCCCGGCAAAGCGACGCGTGTCGTCGCGTTATTTATTGTTCAATCTTCAGTAACTGTTCCACAACCGTACGGTCGTTGCGCATGCGGGGCAGCTTGTTCTTGCCCGTCTTCTGCAACCAGCACAGCGTCGTTCCCGGCGGCACGGCATGGATGCGGGGCGGATCGAGCGCCGTCTGCCGCTTGGCGTCGTAATCCGAATTGACGCTGCGAAGCTCCCGGTCCAGCACTTCGGCAAAATGCTCCGGCGTATCGGGCCGCTCCGAAAACTCCAGCACCCATTCGTGCGCTCCCCGGGTATTCAGCCCCATGAAACAAGGCGCCACGGAGTACTCTTCGACCACCGCACCGGTTTGCTCGCAGGCCGCCGCGAGCGCCCGCTCGGCGTTATCCACGATCAGCTCCTCGCCGAAGGCGTTGATGAACTGACGCGTGCGGCCCGCGAAACGGATGCGGTAGGGATTCGTCGAGGTAAACTCCACCGTATCGCCGATCTCATAACGCCACAACCCGTTGATCGAGGTCACGATCATTGCATAAACTTCTCCGACCCGAACGCCTTCGAGCGGCACGATCTGCTCGCCGCTGCGAAATTCGTAATAAGTCCCGTAATCGAGCATCAGCAGCATATCGTCCCGCGTCAGATCGTCGGCCAGCGCGAAAAACCCCTCCGAAGCGTTGTAAGTTTCCAGATAGGTCATCCCCTCCGACGGGATCAGCTTGGCGAACGACTTGCGGTAGGGCGTAAACGCCACGCCCCCGTGCGC
>OHKB01000723.1_pt1 | contig 18775 bp, 15 predicted proteins | sample 1568741 | NCBI WGS metagenome assembly OHKB01 (sample SAMEA3879575, study PRJEB24766) | human gut metagenome | biome: human-associated habitat; feature: feces | place: USA | collected 1985/1987
TTGAAATTATCCTTGGATATGGACTTGCAGGCTTATGGGGAGAAGTTAATGCAGAATAAATTAGGGGGTATCGTGATGATAGAGCCGGAGACTGGGGAGGTACTTTGTATGGTTTCCGCTCCTACGTATGATCCGAGTATCTTGATCGGGCGCCAGCGGGGAAAGAACTACGTGGCTTTGCAGAAGGACCCGTTGAAACCTTTATTCAACCGCCCGCTCATGGCGCAATATCCTCCCGGATCTACATTTAAACCGACCCAAGGTTTGATCTTCTTGCAAGAAGGGGTGATTACTCCGGAAACTCAATATACCTGTGCGCATGGATATACCTTCCGGGGAGGTAAGCCGGCTTGTCACGGGCATCCGTCTCCTCTGAATCTGGTCGGGGCGTTGGCGACCTCTTGTAACTCTTTTTTCCCTTGGGGACTGCATGATATGATCGACAGCCGGAAGCGATATCCGTCGGTACAGGAGGCTTTTGAGGTTTGGAAGAATTATATGGTTTCTATGGGGTATGGCTATAAGCTGGGAATCGATCTTCCGGGGGAGAAGCGAGGGTTCATTCCGAATAGTAAGTTCTACGATAAGGTGTACCGGGGACGTTGGAATTCCAGTACGGTTATCTCGATCGCTATCGGTCAGGGTGAGATATTGGCTACGCCTTTGCAAATCTGTAATTTGGCGGCTACTGTCGCTAATCGGGGATATTATATTACTCCGCATGTCGTGAAAGAGATTCAAGACACCCCGCTGGATACATTATATAGTAAGAGGCATTATACATCGGTGGATACGCATTATTATAGTTATATTGCCGAGGGTATGCGAGGGGCTGTTACGGGAACCGCTTATGGTGGAACCTGTCGTGGGGCGGCTTTACCGGATATCGAGGTTTGTGGAAAGACGGGAACGTCGGAGAACCCGCATGGTAAGGACCATTCTATTTTTATGGGATTCGCTCCTTATCAAAAGCCGAAGGTCGCCATTGCCGTGTTTGTGGAAAACGCCGGATTCGGTGCTACCTATGCGGTGCCTATCGGTAAATTGATGTTGGAGAAATATTTGAAAGGAGAAATATCCGAGGCTAACAAAGCGACGGAGGAATATATTATGAATGCCGTAATACTACCGAACAATGCGCTATAGGAAAACGGAAATATGGAAGTCGGTAGACTGGATTACCATTTTGTTGTATTTGATTATGGTAATCGCCGGTTGGTTTAGTATTTGTGGGGCGAGCTACGAGTTTGATAACGTTGGCTTGTTCGATCCGTCGGGTCGTCCGGGGATGCAGATGATTTGGATCGGTACCTCACTCGCCCTTATTTTCGTCATATTGATGCTGGAAAGTGACTTCTTCGATATATTCGCCTATCTGATCTATGCGTGCGTGATCGTATTGTTGATCGCCACTATATTTTTAGCACCTAATATCAAGGGATCGCATTCTTGGCTCGTATTGGGACCTATCCGTTTGCAACCAGCGGAGTTGGCTAAGTTCGCTACCGCTTTGGCCGTGGCGAAGTTTATGAATGGCTATGGCTTTAAGCTAACGACGGTCAAGAATTTCTCAATCACTTTGTTCTTGATCTTCTTGCCGATGGTTTGTATTCTTTTACAGAAAGAGACGGGGTCGGCATTGGTTTACTTGGCATTCTTCCTGATGTTATATCGGGAAGGAATGACTGGGTATATTTTGTTGATAGGAGTTTGTGCGGTCGTCTTTTTCGTTACGGGAATGAAATATTCAGAGGTGATGGTGGGTATTACCCCATTGGGTGAATTAATCGTCTCTTGCCTTGTCTTATTAATAACCATGGGATTAGTTGGGAATGTCCGTAAGGATTATATAAGCGTTAAGATCATGCTTGGGGGGATCGCTTCGACATTCTTGATCGGGTATGTCGTTTCTTTGTTTGTCCCGGTAAACTTCACTTGGATATCGATAGGCTTGGTAGGAGCCGCGTCAATCTATTTATTCTATTTATCCATTCGAAACTGGGTATGGCATTATGCGTTAATCGCTCTGTTCGCTTTAGGTTCTATCGGTTTCCTATTTTCTGTGGATTATGTGTTTAATGACATATTGGAACCTCACCAACAAATTCGTATTAAAGTCTCTTTAGGCTTGGAGGATGATCCTAGCGGGGCGGGGTATAATGTGAATCAATCCAATATCGCTATCGGTTCCGGAGGATTATCCGGAAAAGGATTCTTGAATGGGACGCAGACCAAATTGAAGTATGTGCCGGAACAGGATACGGATTTTATCTTTTGTACGGTAGGCGAGGAGCAAGGCTTTTTGGGAGCCTCTGCCGTATTGATCGTATTCGGACTTTTTATTCTTCGTCTGATTGTATTGGCGGAGCGGCAAGATAATGCTTTCGGGCGAGTCTATGGCTATAGCGTAGCCTCCATATTCTTTTTCCATCTGGCGATTAATGTCGGCATGGTGACGGGATTGACTCCGGTTATCGGCATTCCCTTGCCTTTCTTTAGCTATGGAGGTTCCTCGCTTTGGGGATTTACGATCTTATTGTTTATTTTTCTTCGTTTGGACGCTTCCCGGAAGGAGCGTTAGTGGAAGAAGGTAAGACCCGTAAGCCGATTTCCTGAATGCCCGGAAGTTGGTCGTTACGCATCCCCTGCCGGAAGCTAAAGGTATATTGCCCTTTAACGGGGAAATAGTAAGCAGACCGTATCGGGAAACTGGATTGAAACAGGGAGATCCCGTGCCCATACCATTTCCCAAACTCATCAGCTAACATACATTCGATCGTATCCCTTTTTAAAGGACCTATCGGAAGTTCCTCGCTGCAAAATACCCATAGGTTCTGATACGGATACATATTATTGTTCCGTACTTCCAAGGTTAGGTCGTACGGAACCGATATATCCTCAATCAAGAAAGTGAAATAGTACTCCTTATTCTTCTCCCACGAGGTGTTCTGGATAGCTTGATACTGATCGTATACAGCTTCATTCTCGCAAGAGAAGCATAAGAAGCATGTTACACAGGCGGCAATGAACTTTTTAAGCCTCAGGCTTTGTCTCTGGCCTATTCTCCGTTTTATCAGGTCTGGCCTGTTTGATCGGTTGCTGAGGTTTGTCATTATTCGCAGGCTTGTCATTGTTGGATTGCTTATCGTTATTAGCTCTCGGCCTTTGTTTCGGGCGATTGTTTCGGTTGTTCTCCCTGTTATTATCACGGTTGTTCTCCCGATTCTCCCGACTGTTTTCCCGGCTATTATCTTTGTTATTCTCCCGGTTATTCTCTCTGTCCCGGTTATTCTCACGATTGCTATTTCTATTATTTCCTCCGTTGCGGCGATTATTGCCACCGGCTCCGTTTCCTCCGTTGTTCTTATTCTCAGAAACAGGTGCGTCGGTGTTGGTAACTGCCGTCGCGGTGGTGTTAGCTCCGTTCCCGTTTCCATTGTTCTCGCCATTATTCTTGTTGGCAGGACGTTTTTTCTTTTTCTTTTTAACAGAGTCGAAACGTGTGACGCTTTCTTGGCCAAGAATATCTTGAGCGTCTCGTTTCGGTGGTTGTGGCTTCGTATCCGCCTCTAGAGATATCGGCTTCATGCCTTTCTTATTCATATTAATGACATCGAAAGCACGGCTTGCCGGAATCGTGATAAGATTAGCCGCAAATGATTTATCCGTAGAATAGGTAATTTCCCGTTTGAAAATATCCGTCTTGAAATGATAGTAATTATTATCTTTGGTCTCCAAGACAATCTCCCGGGAGGGAAGGCGTTTCTGGGCTTCCACATATGTATCTACCTCATAGTTGATACAACATTTCAATTTAGCGCATTGTCCGGCCAATTTCTGGGGATTCATGGAAATATCTTGATAACGGGCAGCTCCGGTAGCGACCGATACAAAACTTGTCATCCAACTGGAACAGCAAAGTTCTCTACCGCAAGGGCCGATACCACCGATACGTCCGGCTTCTTGACGAGCACCGATCTGCTTCATCTCGATACGAACACGAAAAGCCTCCGCTAGCACTTTAATTAGTTGACGGAAATCTACACGTTCATCCGCTATATAATAAAAGATCGCCTTATTACCGTCACCTTGATACTCTACATCACCGATTTTCATATTCAATCCTAAATCGGCTGCGATTTGCCGCGAGCGAATCATAGTGGCATGTTCCTTTGCTTTCGCTTCCTCATATTTCTCGATATCGGTCGGTTTTGCCTTTCGGTAAATCCGTTTTGGCTCAGCTTCCGTGCGCACGTTGTTCTTCTTCATTTGCAGCAGAACCAATTTACCCGTTAAAGAAACCGTACCGATATCATGACCGGGACTTGCCTCTACGGCTACTATATCACCTTTTTCCAAAGGTATTTTAGCACTATTCAAGTAATACCCTTTGCGGGTATTTTTAAATTGAACCTCTACGAAATCAGTCGAGCCTTCCGCATCGGGTACATCGCACAACCAATCATAGGTATTCAGTTTATTGTTTTGCCTTTTGCTGCAACCTTTGCAGCCCATATGGCTACTTCCTTTATCTAATATGAAATCCATTTATTTTTAATTTGTAAGAGGGCCATCGACATAACCGCCCAATTTATCTAAATATGCAAAAATAGTGATTTATTCCCATTCAAAATCATAGTTATGATTTTTTCAGTTATAAAAAAAGACCCGAAGATAGGTGTTATACCTAACCTTCGGGCCTTTTCTTATATATTTACACGATTAGTCTACCAACCCATGGCTCTTGAATACCTTGTGGATTGTCTCCAAAGCGTAATCTAGTTGCTCTTTCGTGTGGGTAGCCATAAGGGAGAAGCGGATCAGTGTATCCTCGGAAGCAACTGCGGGAGCTACTACCGGGTTTACGAAGATTCCGGCCTCAAATAATTCTTTTACGATAAGGAATGTCAAGTCGTTGTCACGGATAAACAACGGGATGATCGGGGTAGAAGTATGTCCGATCTCACAACCCATGTTACGGAAACCATCCAATGCGTAATGAGTCAAATCCCATAAATGTTGGATACGTTCCGGTTCGCTTAACATGATATCTAATGCCGCGTTCGCTGCGGCAGTAGCGGCAGGCGTATTGCTTGCGCTAAAGATATAGGAACGGGAGTGGTGACGTAAGTAATTGATAACCGGTTCGTCCGATGCGATAAAACCACCGATAGAAGCGAAAGACTTACTGAAAGTTCCCATGATCAAATCAACATCGTTCGTAACGCCGAAGTGATTACAAGTACCGCGGCCATGATCACCGAATACACCGATACCATGAGCCTCGTCAACCATTACACTTGCGTTATATTTCTTTGCGAGAGCTACGATTTCCGGTAATTTAGCGACATCACCTTCCATGCTGAAGACACCGTCGATAACGATAAGTTTCACCTTGTCTGGCTCGCATTTCTGGAGTTGTTTCTCCAAGGAGTCCATATCGTTATGCTTGAATTTCAATTTTGTGGAGAAAGAAAGACGATGTCCTTCGATAATGGATGCATGATCCAACTCATCCCAAAGGATATAGTCCTCACGTCCGGTGATACAGGATACAACACCTAGATTAACTTGGAAACCTGTAGAGTATACGATGGCGTCTTCTTTACCAACAAATTCTGCTAAACGTTTTTCCAACTGGAGGTGTAAGTCCAACGTTCCGTTTAAGAAACGTGAGCCGGCACAACCTGTACCATACTTTTTAATGGCCTCGATCGCTGCTTCTTTTACTTTAGGATGATTGGTTAATCCTAAGTACGCATTAGAACCAAACATCAAGACTTTCTTCCCGCTGATTAGAACTTCCGTGTCCTGATCGCTCTGGATTTCCCTGAAGTAAGGATAGATTCCCATTGCCATGGCTCTTTGAGGAGCGTCGTACTTTGCTAGTTTCTCTTGTAAAAGTTTCATATTATTATAAAAGAGAATGATTTATCTCGCTATTTATTTATTCTAATAAAGAACACAGGTTCGCCGCATACATAATCCCATGTTTCGGCAAATCCAGCCGCAAAAGTAGTAAAAAAATAACTTATAGTAGTCGAAATGCTTTAAAAGTTTTATAAAAGCATTATTTTTGTCCTCTCAAATAAAAAAGAAGAAGTGAGGATGAGCGAACGGGATATAAAAGTACAAGCTATCATAAACCCTATATCAGGTGTAGGGTCGAAGCGCAAGATACCTAAGATGATCGAAGGGATCTGCTCGAAAAAGAACTGTTCGTTAAACATTTCTTTTACAGAGTATGCAGGCCATGCCAGCGAGTTGACTCGGCAAGCCATAGAGGAGGGAGCTGAATATATTTTGGCGGTAGGCGGTGACGGGACGGTGAATGAGATAGCGAGAGCTATGATCCATTCGAACGCGATCTTAGGTATCATCCCGAAAGGTTCGGGCAATGGCTTAGCTAGAGAATTGCACATACCGATGGACGTGAAAAGAGCTATCGATCTGATCGCAAAAGGGCATGTTACGACGATAGATTGCTGCCGGGCGAACGGACAGGTCTTTTTCTGTACCTGTGGAGTCGGTTTTGATGCCGCCGTCAGCCAGAAATTCGCGAATGAGAAACGGCGCGGCTCTCTTACTTATATAAAGAATACGATAGAGGAGTATCTGAGCTATAAGCCTGAGCCTTATGAATTGGTGGTGGATAATCAGACGATCAAGGAGAAGGCGTTTCTAGTCGCTTGCGCGAATGCTTCGCAATATGGTAATAACGCGTTTATCGCTCCGCATGCGAATATACAGGACGGACGGATGGACGTTACGATCTTATCCCCTTTTATGCCATTGGATATCGCTCCTTTGGCCATTCAATTGTTTACCAAACAGATTGATCGGAATAGTAAGATTAAGACGATGAAAGCCCAGCAAGTCACGATTATTCGCCAACATCCGGGCGTGATGCACTTGGATGGAGAACCGATCATGGCAGATCGCCGTATCGATATTACGGTGGAACCAAAAGCCTTACATGTGCTGACTCCGGAGGTTGTGTCTTTCACCAAGGAGGTACATAATTTATTTGACGAGGTAACTCGCTTCTTCGATAAAAAGCTTCCTTACATTTTCAAGTAAAAGTCTTTAGCTATAGCGGTGAATTCTTCGCTATATCGATGCCGCTCAATTTCTAGAGTCAGATGAGACGACTTGGGCTTTGCTACCGGCGTCGCTGAGAGTTCTATTAATAAACGCTTAGGAGGGGCGTCCGGTATGGGGGAAACGTGGACTTCTCTCGATGGAGACAAAGACTCTTCTCGAGCGATGTCTATTAAAGACTCCCGTTGCTCGAAGGGAAGCACCAAGGCGATATTTCCTTCGGGTGCCAACAGTTTGCGGCTATCACGCAATAAATCCGGGAGAGATAGAGTATCCGTATGCCGGGCTAGATTACGTTTAGTATCCGGGCATTTCAATGAATCAATAAAATAGGGTGGGTTGGATACGATCAAGTCATATTTGATATTCTCATCCGGCATATATTCGGAGAGCGAGGTTTGATAGACTTGTATCCGGTTGGCGAAAGGCGATTTCGCAATGTTTTCCTGAGCTTGTAAACATGCGTCTGAATCTATATCGATAGCGTCTAGGATCGCGGTACTACGCTGCGCCAGCATGAGGGCGATCAATCCCGTTCCGGTTCCCACATCCAAAATCCTCTGACATCTCTCTGTGCTAGCCCATGCCCCAAGCAAAACGCCATCCGTTCCGACTTTCATGGCACATTTATCGTGCCATACCGTAAATTTCTTGAATTGAAAATAAGGATTTGCCATATCTCTATCGATTGTATGCCGCGAAATTAGTAAGAATTGAATGAAAAGCTGTAACTTTGGCACGTTTATTGTATTAACATATACAATGATGAATGTATATATGAAAGAAAAGACGAGAGTATTTTGCCAGAATTCGTTTGATGACTTGGATGACAATATTGGTATCGTAATGCCAATTCTTACAGAATGCGATAGAGAAAGTTGGAGACACTATACCCATTCTTCCGTTAAGGAATATGGTACTCTTTCCGGGTGTTGCCTTGCCGGTGATTATCGGGCGTCCTAAATCGATGCGCCTGATTAAAGAGGCTGTACATAAAAAGAGTTTGATCGGAGTTGTTTGCCAGAAAGAGATGGGTACGGAAGATCCTATCTTAGAGGATTTATATACAACCGGGGTAATCGCTGACATCGTTCGTGTCTTAGAGATGCCGGACGGTAGTACTACTGTTATTCTTCAAGGTAAGAAACGCTTTGAATTGAATGAGTTGACCGAGACAGATCCGTATCTTTCCGGTAAGATCACCGTGTTGGAGGACACGAAGCCGGACAAGACAGACCGCGAGTTCGAGGCTTTGATCTCAACGATCAAGGATTTGACCATCAAGATGCTTGGGGCCGTGGCTGAACCTCCCCGGGATTTGATCTTCTCGATCAAGAATAATAAGAATGTCTTGTATGTGGTCAATTTCTCTTGTAGCAATATACCGAGTGGATCGGCCGAGAAACAGCAATTGTTATTGATCGGGGACTTAAAAGAGCGTGCGTATCGGTTACTTTTTATCTTGAACCGCGAGTATCAGCTGGTGGAGTTGAAAGCTTCCATCCAGATGAAGACACATGAGGATATCAATCAACAACAAAAAGAATATTTCCTTCAACAGCAAATCAAGACGATTCAAGAGGAATTGGGCGGGAATATCAATGAGTTGGAGATAAAAGAATTACGGGAGAAAGCCAGTCGTAAGAAATGGCCTGCCGAGGTAGCGCAGGTCTTTGAGAAGGAATTGCGAAAATTGGAACGATTGCATCCGCAATCTCCGGATTATTCCGTACAGACGCAATATGTCCAGAATATCGTTAACTTGCCGTGGAACGAGTATAGTAAGGACAATTTCAACTTATCTCATGCCCAGAAGGTCTTAGATCGTGATCATTATGGTTTGGAGAAGGTGAAAGAGCGTATTATCGAGCATCTGGCGGTATTGAAGCTGAAAGGGGATATGAAATCTCCGATTATCTGTTTGTACGGTCCTCCGGGAGTCGGCAAGACTTCATTGGGGCGTTCCATCGCAGAGGCTTTGCGCCGCAAATATGTACGTGTTTCTTTAGGTGGATTGCACGATGAGGCCGAGATCCGCGGACATCGTCGTACCTATATCGGCGCTATGTGCGGACGTATCATCCAGAATATACAGAAGGCGGGAACATCGAACCCTGTCTTTATCTTAGATGAGATCGATAAGATCACGAATGATTTCAAGGGGGATCCAGCATCCGCTTTATTGGAGGTCTTGGACCCGGAGCAGAATAATGCGTTTCACGATAATTATCTGGATATCGATTACGATTTAAGCAAGGTAATGTTTATCGCTACCGCTAACAATTTGAATACGATTTCCCAGCCGTTGCTGGATCGTATGGAACTGATCGAGGTGAGCGGTTATATCATGGAGGAGAAGGTAGAGATCGCAGCGAAGCATCTCGTGCCTAAGCAGATGGATGTACACGGCTTGAAGAAAGGTTCCGTGAAATTCCCCAAGAAAACCTTACAAGTGATCGTTGAAGCCTATACACGCGAGAGCGGTGTCCGGGAATTGGATAAGAAAATCGCCAAAATCATGCGTAAGCTAGCCCGTAAGGTCGCTAGCGATGAGCCTATCCCGACTAGTATTAAGCCGGAGGATTTGTATGAATATCTAGGGGCGGTCGAATATTCCCGCGATAAATATCAAGGGAATGACTATGCCGGCGTGGTTACGGGATTAGCTTGGACGGCTGTTGGTGGTGAGATTCTTTTCGTGGAGTCGAGCTTAAGTAAAGGTAAGGGATCAAAGCTTACTTTGACCGGGAATCTGGGAGATGTGATGAAAGAGTCTGCCATGTTGGCACTTGAGTATATCCATGCGCATGCGGCTCAGTTTAATATTAACGAGGAGTTGTTCGAGAACTGGAATGTGCATGTCCACGTACCGGAGGGGGCGATCCCGAAAGACGGACCGAGTGCCGGAATAACGATGGTGACTTCTCTTGTCTCCGCCTTTACTCAGCGTAAGGTGAAAAAGAACTTGGCTATGACGGGCGAGATTACGCTGCGTGGCAAAGTGCTTCCCGTAGGTGGTATCAAGGAGAAGATCTTGGCGGCTAAACGTGCCGGGATTAAGGAATTGATTCTTTGCAAGGAGAATGAGAAGGATATCAATGAGATCAAACCGGAGTATTTGAAAGGCTTGGTGTTCCATTATGTGAGTGATATTCAACAGGTGGTAGATCTTGCGTTGCTGAGAGAAAAGGTGGATAATCCCTTGTTCTGATAACGACTTTTTAGGCATATATAGGTGTGGGCTTATACGTATATACGTGTAGGCCCATATTAGTATCGGCGTAAGCCTATACGTATATACGTGTGGGCCTACGCCGATATCGGTGTTTTTTAAGGGGAGCGTATACTTCTATTTAGAGCATTTCCGTAGGAATTCCAAGCTGTTGCGTATCTCTTGGATATCGGATTTGAAATCATCGTACTCAATGGAGATAAGCCCGTTGAAATGCTGACGCTTCAGCTCGTTGACGAACGCTTTTACCGGTAAGATCCCGGTTCCCCATGTGGCGTCTTCCATCTTGTCGGTGAGGTCTTTCAAATGCGCCACCTTGATGCGTCCGGATAATTTCTGGAGATTCTTGAGCGGATCTTCACCCACCCGTTTCCAATGGCCGATATCGGCGCATACTCCCATCAAGGGAGAACGGCCTTTCAGCGCTTTCTCTACCACCTCGGCACTTGCGTAAATGCATGGACTCGGATGGTTATGGATCGCTACCTCCATATCGTACTTCTTGGCGAGGGATTCGATGTAGTCCAACTGGTTTAACTCCGGTTCGACAGTCACGATATGCGCGCCTATTTTATGAGCGAACGCGAAGAACTTATCCCATTCCTCGTTAGTCCCATAAGAGGCTACACCAAAGGCGATCGGCTTGATTCCCCTTTTCTTGAACTCATGGCGTAATAAAGCGCAGTCATCATCGCTTAAGTCGTAATTCAGATAGGTCTCTTTTGGGAACGGAGCGCCCAATTCTTGGAAAAAGAAAGCCTCCGCATACCCCATGCCCAGTTGTTGGGTCTTATCCAAGGTCTCCATCAACGTAAGATTGTGGAAAGTCCAAGTCTGTATACCCACCTTCCAGTCCGCTTTTTGCGCCGCCAGCTGTACGGCCTGCCCAAGGAGCATGACCGTACATAGTGCTAATATAATATATCGTTTCATACTTATACCGGCATTTCCGGAAGGCTCCAGCCTTCACGATAGGTATGTTTGATATATTCGTTGGCAGCCTCTAGCGCATTGAACTCTGCGTATTTCGTATCGAAATAGGGGTGACCGTCTATCACCTTGAAATCATCGCTGGTTACGATTTTCAATACGTCGGAAGAGGATATGTTGGTGAAACGCATGTTTTGGGCGTCCCACATCAATTTCTTGTTCAAGCCTTGCAGACGGATCGCCAATACGCCTAATAACACCATCTCGTTGAATGGTCCGGAATAAGCGAAGTTGGAAGTTCCTTCCACACGGTTCTCAGGAGATTCTTTACAAGCACGAATCCAGTCTTGCTCATGGAAACCGTCGAAGTATCCGGTAGCGTTCGGGATACGGCGCAAATAAGAGGTTACTTGAGGTACACGGCCGGATAATAACCGGGAGTTGAAACCTCCGCAATCGCAGATCAACGTGTCTTTAGTACCTACGAAGATACATCCACCCAAACCGTCACGCATCATATCTACACCATCCGGTAATAAGTCCGGACGCTGAGGAAGCATACCGCCATCGTACCAATATACTTTCACCTCCGGTAAGGCTACCTTTGGAAGATTGTCACGAGCCGGGAAGCGGAATTCTACCACCTCCGATTGAGGAGCGGATTCCGTATTGATCTGGGTAGAACGGCCTTGTACGCGATCTGGATAACCTAACTTCAAGGATTGATAAACCGGGTCGAGCACGTGGCAAGCCATATCTCCGAAAGCTCCGGTTCCGAAATCCCACCATCCACGCCAGTTCCAAGGGGTATAGATCTCATGGAACGGACGCATGGCGGCCGGACCGATAAATAAGTCCCAATTCATCGTCTTCGGACAACGTTGTTTTTCGGTTGGGCGCTGTAATCCTTGCGGCCAGATCGGACGGTTGGTCCATGCGTGTACTTCTTTTACTTCACCGATCTCTCCGTTCCAGATCCATTCGCATAATTGACGGACACCATCGCCGGAGTTCCCTTGGTTACCCATCTGGGTCGCTACCTTATATTTAGCGGCGAGTTTTGTCAATAAACGGCTCTCGTAAACGGAGTGGGTAAGCGGCTTTTGGCAATATACGTGCTTCCCCATTGTCAAGGCCGTGGCCGCGATCGTGGCATGAGTATGGTCCGGAGTAGCTACCATGACACCGTCGATCTGGTCACCCAACTCATCGAACATCTTTCGCCAGTCCCAATAACGTTTAGCGTCCGGGAATTCCTCGAAGCAGTTCTTTGCGTATTTCCAGTCGATATCGCAAAGCCCGATGATGTTCTCGGTTTTCATGCCGACCAAGTTCGGGTGGCCTTTACCACCGATACCGATACCGACAATATTCATTGTATCACTTGGTGCCTTATGGCCTAATCCAGCGATCGTTTTAGAGGGGACGATTGTTAGACCAGCTGCCGCTACGGCTGCTTTTTTCAGAAAATCTCTTCTTGATTCCATGTTGTATAATTTGTTTTTTAGTAGTTACTGTTAGAAATTGAAACAGGAGGTTACCATTCTATGATCCGAAGGGTAAGGGGAGACTACCACGTCCGAGGTGGCCTCGCTTTCGCCTGTGATAAATGAGTCTGTTACCTTACATCCGGAATATAGTACGAAATCCAGACGGTCTAGTATTTCTTGTTCGCTAGGAACGGGAGTCCATGTATAGCCGGGTGTGGAGACCTCGTCCGGATGGATTGTCCGGTAGGAGTCGTTCATCCCGATCTCAGAGAAAGCCTTGGTTGCCGGCCACTCCACCTTGATCTTGTGGATACCGGCATCGGCGGCCCGTTGTGTCCAGTCCAAGAAAGAAGGTTCATTAAAATCTCCTGTTAAAAAGACAGGATAACCTTCCTTCATGACTTGCTGTATATCCTTTTGATAACGAGTTACTTCTTCACGCCGGGCCTCGTTGGCGAACCAGACAGCTTCCTCCTCGGTATCGATAAACGGATAATCGCCATAAGGAATCCCATTCAATTGATAAGGCTGATACGGGATATAATATAGATGGCAATTAAACATCCAGCAGAATTTGTCTTTGCCTACCTGTATCTTCACCCCGTAGCGGGAAGCCGTACTGTCGACGACCGGATAACGAGATAAGATATAATGTCCCTCCCCTTGGTTGAAAAGGTGGAAACCTAGGGATTCCGCGATTTCCGGCACATGATCGTGCTTGATGCCGTCTTCTTCATAGATATGCCCTTCTTGGATTCCTACGATATCCGTCTGGCTAGCCTCGATCACTTTCGCTGTCTGGCTAGGGGGAAGCTTTCCCCCTAGGGTATTCAACCAAATATTGAAACTGCTGACTTTTACCGTTGCCGGCTTGTCGCTACATGCGCTCAATGCACAACAAAGTATGGCTACGCAGCATAAAATTTCACTTATCTTCCTCATGTTTCTCTGGTATTTACAGGAACAAATATATTAAATGTCCCGTTCTTTTCACTACTAAGACTTCTTAATTTATTTTACCATCGGCCAAGGAAACTTCGATACAAGCTGGATGCGTTGACCTGTAGCTTGTGATTTTCGGGCGGCCTCGATAATCTCTAATACGTGTAACGCATGCTCGACATTTATACGTGGTTCCGTGTTTAATGCCATGTGTTTGCTGATATCGGAAGCTCCTTCTTGCCAAACATAGCCATTGGTGTCCGGAACGAAACGTTGGGGTACCGGATGATCCATCGTCGATAAGTCCACCCCGTTTGGTGCCCAGTCGTAACCTACCATATGCATATTGCCGTGTGAACCGTATAAGGAGATCGTCGCTTTCTCCTGTCCTTTACCTAAATGTCCGTATGGATCGAAATAATTGAAACCACACTCGATATGAGAAAGGACTCCCTTTTCGTGTTCCATGATAATCATGGCATTATCTTCTTCTCGAACTTTGATTTTGCCCTTATCGTCTACGGTTCTCTCCGGGGTTACGATTGTAGTCATGGCAACAACGGATTTAGCCGGTCCCAATAATCCGGTTAGGGTAGCGATGTTATAGACTCCTAAGTCGGGCATACTGCCACCTAGCGGTTCGTAGAAGAAAGCGGACCAAGAAGGACCTTCATGCCCGTAATGTCCGTGCGCACATGCCAGATTACCTAGGGTTCCTTTATTGATTTGTTCGGCCATAAAGGCAAATTGAGGACTGTTTACAACGGCAGGCGCACCCCAGATACGAAGTCCCTTGCTCGTAGCGAGATCGTATAATTCTTTGCCTTCCTTATAGGAATTCGCCAAAGGTTTCTCGCTCCAGACATTTCTTCCCGCCATCAAAGCCTTACGGTTCAACTCTCCGTGAACCTGCATATCGGTCAATGTAAGCATCAAGTCGAACTTGGAACCGCTAAGCATATCATCGATATGCTTGTACCATTTAGGTATATTATATTGCTTGGCCGCCTTTTGAGCACGATCCGGTTTGATATCGCAACAAGCCACGATTTCTACATACGGGCATTTCGATATATGGGGAAAATATTGGGTAGATACACTTCCGCAACCGATAACGGCTACTTTCACCTTTTTACCTTCCGATTCGAATTTCTCCGCATAGGCGGAAAGAGGGGATAGTAGTGACGCTAGACTTGCTGCGGCAGATACTTTAAAGAATTCTTTTCTATTCATGGCATTGATTTCTTAATACAATTAGTCTAAATCCTTAATCTTCACATTCTTGAAATATACTTTACTTCCATGGTCCTGAAAACAAAGTTTACCGGTGGTAGAGATACCGTAATCGGGGAAAGCTTCCCATTTACCGCTATAACGACGCATCTTCCAATCTTCGGACCCTTCTTGAAAAGAGAAAAGTTTTTCTCCGTTCAGCCAGTGCTCAACATATCCATCCTTGTAAAGTACCATAGAGGAGTTCCATTCTCCCGGAGGGTTCACCTGTTTGGTTTCCGGTACATACATAGCGTAGTTGCAACCCGTTTTCTGCCAGTCTTCCAATCCCTCTTTTCCGGTCTCGCTGACCCAAGGATAGTTATCGTCATCGATCAACTGGTATTCCGGGCCGGTTTCAAAAGGAGCTTTGTACTTAGGCCCTTCTTGTACGTGATATAAGAATCCTGAGTTTCCTTGCGCCCCGATTTTCCAATCCCATTTGATCTGGAAGTTATGGTAATTCTTAACGGTAACGATATCGGTACTTACCTTGATCGTAGTATCCGCTATCACGTCACCGCCGTTTCCGTAGCCGACGATCACCCCGTCTTCTACCTGCCATCCCTTGACATCACCCCCGTTGAACATTTTCCAACCGGTAAAATCCTTGCCATTGAATAACAAGGTATAGCCTTCCGCTTTTTCCTCCTCAGTCAATACATTATCTTTTACTTCCGTGGATGAGGAACGGTTTCCACATGCAACCATACACATCCCATAAATGGTTACTAGAAAAATAGATACGATCTTTTTCATCTGTTAGAATATTTAGTTTAATTATCTCCTTATGATAACGCCATTAGATATGGTTTATTTGTTCATTGGCAAAAATACTGCACATAAGGGATTTGGATGATAGAGTATCTAGCTAAAAAAAATGGATTATCTTTGCGTTATTCAGTAACCTTCTAATAGTTCTGGTTTATGGCGAAAATAAAGCATGGCTTTTCCGGTCAGCGGTTGATTGTCTATCCTTTCTACGTTATAGAACAAGCGTTGAACAACCCGTTAGTCGCGGACTTGGTCGTACACTCTATGGGGTATTTTCCGAAGGCGGAAAGCCATTATATTGACCGTGCGTCCGGTTGTGGAGAGTACCTTTTAATTTATTGCACCAAAGGAGAGGGCTGGTACGTGCTGGATGGAAAACGATATGTAGTACCCGAGAATCATTTTTTCATCCTCCCGGCAGAGAAGCCCCATCAATATGGTTCGAGCGAGCATAATCCTTGGTATATTTATTGGGCACATTTCAAAGGGAAGAAAGCGAAATATATCGGCGATCAACTGCAAGGGGTGATCCCGATCGACATGGATGATAATTCCCGTATCGGCGATCGTATCGCCTTCTTCGATGAACTATTGAACGTGTTGGAGAGCGGGACGGATGAGGCTACGGTTAATTACGTCAATTTAAGTTTCAATCATTTGATCGCCTCTTTCCTCTACGTGAAGACGTATAGGGAGGCTAAATTCTCCAAAAGCAAGGCGGAGAATACGTTCTTTATTAGTTTGGCAACCCACTTCATGACGGAGAATCTGGAAAATAAATTGACATTAAAGGACTTGGCCTCTCATTTCGGCTATTCGGAATCCTATATGTACAGGCTTTTCTTCAAGGAAACCGGTTATGCTCCGATGAATTATTTCTTGCATATGAAAATAGACCGGGCTTGCCAGCTCTTATTGCATACGAATATGAAAATCAATCAGGTCGCCTTGAAACTGGGCTTTGACGATCCCTACTATTTCAGCCGTATCTTTAAGAAGATAGTAGGCACATCGCCCAAGGATTACCGGCACTCGTTGCCGAAGTGAGATATTTCCGACAGTCGGAAGCGAGCGCTTCCAGGTGTCGGAAGCGAGCGCTTCCGGGTATCGGAAACGAGCGCTTCCGGGTGTCGGAAACGGGCGCTTCCGGGTATCGGAAACGGGAACTTACGGCTAGCGGTATTTATTCCGGTCGGCTTCCGTTATTTCCCGGATTACACGGCAGGGATTGCCGGCGGCTATGACATTGGCCGGAATATCTTTGGTTACGACGCTTCCTCCGGCGATTACCGTGTTATCGCCAATGGTCACCCCGGGAAGGATACAGGCTTGCGCCCCGATCCATACGTTATCGCCGATAGTCACTGGAAAAGCGTATTCCAGACCTTCATTACGTTGCTTTACGTCAAAAGGGTGGCCGGCGGTATAGATGCCTACGTTCGGGGCGATGAACGCGTTATTGCCGATACGAACTTTCGCTCCATCCAAGATAACGAGATTCACGTTGGCAAAGAAGTTATCCCCAATCTCGATATTATAGCCATAATCGCATTGGAAAGGGGATAGGATAACGGTGTTCTTCCCTTTCTTGCCTAGAAAAGAGGTTAGAATCCGATCTTTTTCTTCCTCTTGGTCGGGAGGCAATTGGTTGTATTTGAAAAGGACGCATTTCGCTCTTTTCATCTCATCTTGAAGCTCACTATCATGATTCGCGTTGTATAATAGACCTTCCGCCGCTTTCTCTTTTTCTGTTTTCATATGTCTCTTACTAAGATTTATAAAACGATGATTTGCGCGAAGATACTATTTTATTGGGAGGAGTTTATCCTCCGATTCGTATTTCCAAACCCATTTTTTCCCCCATCTCCTTAAAGGGGAACAGCTCTTCTTTGGCTAGTATTTGCTCGCAGGGATAAGGATAGGTGAGACCTAATTGCTCGTATTTATCTTTTCCCAATGTATGGTAGGGAAGCAGGTGTACGCATTTGATACGATTTTCTTTCGCCAGCATGAATATTTCCCGAAGCGTATTCTCATTGAAATTGAAACCGGGGATTACCGGTACACGGATCGTTACTTTATTAGCGCTCTTACTGGATATATACCGTAAATTCGTGAGGATCGTATCCAAGTTCGCTCCGGTTTCTTTCTGAAGTAAATCCTTGTCCGTATGTTTGATATCGAACAAGAACAAATCGATAAGCGGAAGCGCTTGCTTTATCTTATCAAGATTCACTTGCCCGCAAGTCTCTACGGAGGTATGCAGTTTCTCGTTCTTGCATTGGATCAGCAAATCCATCAATCCCTCGAATTGCGTGAAAGCTTCCCCTCCGGAAAACGTAACCCCTCCACCGGAATTCAGGTAATAATCCCGGTCACGTAAAAGGATTTCCATAACCTCGGATGAGGTAATTGATTCACCGACAAACTTAATAGCGTTCTGCGGGCATATACGCTCGCAAGCCTTGCACGCCACACAAGCCTGCCGATTAAATACCGGATAATGATCTTGGATAGAGATATTTCCCCGTGTACAAATCGCCTCGCAACGTCCGCATCCGATACATTTATTCTTGATATGGAGCAGATGCGGTTTCCTTTTCTGGGATTCCGGATTGGAGCACCATGAACAATGTAGGGGACAACCTTGAAGGAAAACGACGGTCCGGATGCCCGGGCCGTCGTGAACGGCGAACCGTTCGATCTCCATGATTGATAACCTATTCTCGCTAACCTTATATTTATTTATCATACAATACCCTGCTTAAAAGTTCCTGTTGAATATTGGGAGATAAATCGACGAATACCGCGGAGAACCCGCTTACCCGGACGATTAGGTCCGGGTAATTTTCCGGGTGCTCTACCGCGTCTTCTAAAACTCCCTTATCTACTACAGTCACCATCAAATGGCAACCCCCTTTCGCAAAATAAGTCTTGAACAGGCTCTTGATGACAGCCCTGTTCTCGTTGAACATGGAAGGAGAAAACTTAATGTTTTGTACCGAGCCTCCATGATACTTGGCGTCGAACTTCG
>OHKB01000730.1_pt1 | contig 18675 bp, 10 predicted proteins | sample 1568741 | NCBI WGS metagenome assembly OHKB01 (sample SAMEA3879575, study PRJEB24766) | human gut metagenome | biome: human-associated habitat; feature: feces | place: USA | collected 1985/1987
TAGGCTATCCTATTGATAAGAAAGCGAATAAGAGATGAAAAAAATAACAAAGAAGGGTTGCAGGTATCAAAGAAACGCGTACCTTTGCAAATGACAGATTTAAACGATCATTTTCACTAGTCATTTTTCCATCCTATTTATTATAACTATTATATTAAGGTACGCACGTACATTTAAAATATATTCATACATTAAGAACCGATTTACGACAAATGACATTCTGACATTTTGTATACTGAACTCACGGAGAATCGAATTTCTCGAGCATAAGTACAGTACGCTCTCAAATTCGCAAGGAAAAAACAGCAAACAACTGTCTAATAGAGCACTATCTAAAAACAGCCTTTCATTCTAGCGAAATTAATTCATCATAATTCATATCTCATCCGGTATTTGGGGCATTTTATGGGGTTATAATAGGGTTATAACCGTGCTAGAGCCCATTCACGACCGCTTATAACCCTATTCTTGACTACTCACGATGTCCAACGGCACTACCGACGTTACCCGATACCACTAGTGGTGCAAGCTTTCGGCACCTATCGCGCACGAAAAACCCGACTTTCGCACGGAAAAACGGCACTTATGGTCACTCCACGGACGCTAGATGTAAAGACTCGCCAAAAGCCCTCGTCACAATATACGGCTTATATCAAGCAAAAAGTCAACAGAACAGCCGTTTACATGACAGATAAATCTGTTTGAAATCACCCATATAGTGGTTACATTATGCCTCTCAAAAAACACGTACGAGTTTTTCGAAAAACATGTACGTGTTTCCGAAAAAACTCGTACGTGTTTTCTTAAAAGCTAAAACGATGCCTATCCTATTAAAAAAGTAGTATCTTTACAACCGGAAGACAGGGTGCCCCGTCTCATTATACTATTATTCATTATTAATCACTAAAACCTATAAACACTATGGGAAAATTTATCAATCCCTTCACCGATTTCGGCTTCAAGCACATATTCGGCAGGGAAATGGACAAGGACATTTTAATCGAGTTCCTGAACGACCTCCTTGAGGGGGAACATACGATCAAGGACTTGAGAATCATGAACAATGAGCGATTGCCCGAGACAGAGCAAGGAAGGAAAGTCATCTTTGACATTCATTGCGAGACCGACAAGGGCGAACGGATCATAATCGAGATGCAGAACAGGGAACAGCCCCACTTCAAGGACAGGGCCTTATACTACCTCTCGCACTCGGTGGTGGAACAGGGGATAAAGGGAACATGGGACTATGAGCAGGCGGCTGTGTACGGCGTCTTCTTCTTGAACTTCACGCTCGACGAAGAGAACGGGCCAGACAAAAACGGGAAGGAGGGTAAATTCCGAAGGGACATCATATTGGCGGATCGGGAGAACGGACAGGTATTCAACCCCAAGTTCCGCCAGATCTATATTGAGCTTCCTCGATTCAACAAAGAGGAGGAAGAATGCGAGACAGATTTTGAACGTTGGATTTATGTACTAAAGCATATGGATACATTAGACAGAATGCCTTTCAAGGCACGCAAGGCCATATTCGAGCGGTTGGAACGCATCGGATCCATGGCGAACCTCACCCCCAAACAACGAGCGCAGTACGAGGCGGAGTGGAAGATGTATAATGATTATTATAACACCTTGGACTTCGCCGTTGAGAAAGGCATGAAAAAAGGGATGGAAGAAGGCATGGAAAAAGGATTGCAAAAAGGATTACAAGAAGGATTGCAAGAAGGACTGCAAGAAGGACTGCAAAAAGGGAAAGAATCTACGGCACGTAATATGAAAGCCGAGGGAATAACCCCTCTTATCATCCAAAAATGCACCGGCCTTTCCCTTGAGGAAATAGAGCGACTATAAAACAAAATCCCTTCAGCCTCCATCCGTTTTTAACGTATAGTTATCAAAGGAAGAGACTGAAGGGATTTTTTATATATAAACGACCTAAAAGCTACTCCTCACGCTGCTTTTTCCATTCCTCCGCACACTCTTCCAAGGCCTTATACCAAGCCTGGCCGAACTTACGGATCAAGGGCTCCTTGAGGAACTTATAAACCGGCAATTGCTCTTTCTTTCCTAAGATCTCCGCTGCCTTACAAACGCTCCAGCGATGATAGTTCACGGCCTTGAAATCCCGATACTGAGTGACACGTATCGGGTAAAGATGGCAAGAAACAGGCTTATAGAAATCTGTCTTACCTTCCCGGTATGCTTTCTCGATAGCGCATTTACAAGTACCATCGGCGTCGTAACAGGTAAAGACACAATCTTTGCCGTTCACGATAGAGGTAACCGTATCGCCTTCCTCATCGATATAAGCTACGCCTTGCTTATTAATGACCTCTTGAGCTTTCGGGGATAAATCATCCCAGATAATGGGCAATACTTTCTGGAGCTTCGCCAACTCCGAATCCTCTAATGGAGCGCCGGAATCTCCTTCCACGCAGCACTCCCCCTTACATTTGGAAAGATCACATAAAAAATAACGCTCGATAACGTCAAGACTTACTAAAGTGTCATCTATCTGGATCATAAGATGCGCCTAGCTCTTATTTAATCAATGACTTGCCAGTCATCTCCTTCGGCTGTTTCAAGCCCAAGATGTGAAGGATTGAAGGAGCCACATCGGCCAAAATACCATCCTCTACTTTAGCGTCCTTGTTGGCTGTCACATAAACGAATGGAACAGGGTTCAAGGAGTGAGCCGTATTCGGAGTGCCATCCTCGTTCAAGGCGTGATCCGCGTTACCATGGTCAGCGATGATGATTACCTCATAGTCGTTGGCTTTAGCGGCCTCAACCGTATCGTGCAAGCAAGCGTCGATCGTTACGACCGCTTTCTCGATCGCTTTGTAGACACCCGTATGGCCTACCATATCACCGTTGGCGTAGTTCACTACGATAAAATCGAATTTCTTCGTATTGATAGCGTCCACCAATTTATCTTTCACCTCGAAAGCGCTCATTTCCGGTTTTAAGTCGTAAGTAGCCACTTTAGGAGAAGGGACCAAGATACGCTCCTCGCTATCGAACGGAGTCTCGCGGCCACCGTTGAAGAAGAAAGTCACGTGAGCGTATTTCTCTGTCTCGGCGATATGCAACTGAGTCTTACCTACGTTTGCCAAGAACTCACCCAGCGTATTATTTACGTTCTCTTTGTCGAACAAGATATGAACACCCTTGAAGCTAGCGTCATACGGAGTCATACAGAAATATTGCAAGCCCGGGATCGTATGCATACCGGCCTCCGGCATATCTTGCTGAGTCAATACAACCGTAAGCTCTTTCGCACGGTCGTTACGATAGTTGAAGAAGATCACGACATCGCCTTCCTCGATAACAGCAACCGGCTTTCCGTTCTCAACGTGAACGATCGGCTTGATGAACTCGTCTGTCACACCCTCAGCGTACGACTCTTCCATCGCTTTTACCATGCACTCGGCTTGCTTACCCTTACCTTCAACCAATAAGTCGTAAGCCTCTTTCACGCGTTCCCAACGTTTGTCACGGTCCATAGCGTAATAACGTCCGATGATAGAAGCGATCTTACCGCCGGTAGTCTTCAGATGATTCTCCAACGTCTCGATAAAGCCTTTACCACTCTTCGGGTCCGTATCACGGCCATCCATGAAGCAATGTACATAAGCCTTGCTGATTCCGTATTCCTTGGCGATATCCGTCAACTTCAAAAGATGCTCCAAAGAGCTATGTACACCACCATCGGAAACCAAGCCCATGAAGTGGATCTGCTTATTATTCTCTTTCGCATAGCCATAAGCACGTTTGATCTCCGGGTTCTCCATGATCGTATTCTCGCGGCAAGCGATGTTGATCTTCACCAAATCTTGGTAAACGATACGGCCAGCACCGATGTTCAAGTGGCCCACCTCAGAGTTACCCATTTGTCCGTCAGGCAAACCAACGTTCTCGCCAGAAGCCTGTAACTGTGAGGCTGGATAAGTTTTCAATAACTCGTCCCAATATGGAGTCGGCGTGTTAAAGATCACGTCGTCTTTACCTTTGTCACCAATTCCCCAACCATCACAGATAATTAAAAGTGCTTTTTTGCTCATGATTGCTAATTTATTATATTGATTATGTTTTTAACCTTTACGATCGCGAAGATAATCAATTCCATCGTATTATTGTTTCTCTCAATGTATTACTTTTGTGGCAGGAATGGAAAAGAATATACAAGACAAGGATTTGGGAGTCATAACGCTCCGTACCACTCCCCGGGCCACTCGATACACGCTCAAGATATCAAAAGGAAAGATAACCGCCACGATGCCACCCGGGGGAGACGAGAAACGTATGATCGCTTTTATCATGGAGAACAAGGCCCGGCTGGTAAAAGCGCTCCAGAAGCATCCGGCCCGGCCCCTGCTCGACGAAAGATCGGAGTTACAGGCTACGACATTCCGCTTGCATATCTTCCGCACCGAGCGAAGTAATTTCTACATGAGATTGGAGGATGGGGTACTGCATATCGCTTGTCCGAATGAGACTCGTTTCGAGGAGGAAGAGGTGCAATCCTTATTGAAATCCATGCTGGAGAAGGCGCTCCGCCACGAGGCGAAACGGTTGTTGCCGGAACGTATCACGCTATTGGCTAGGCAACATGGATTTATGTTGACCGGGGTGAAAATCAATAATAGCAAAACGCATTGGGGAAGTTGTACAATGAAGAAGAGCATTAACCTCTCGCAATCATTAATGCTTCTTCCTTGGCATTTGGTGGATTATGTATTATTGCATGAGCTTTGCCATACGATAGAGATGAACCATAGCGAAAGATTCTGGAAACTAATGGATAAGGTGACGAACAATCAAGCGATTCGTTTACGAAGCGAATTGAAAAACTATCACATGTTGTAGAGACGGAGCGTGCTCCGTCTCTACAACTAGGTAATTTGTTAGAAATTGGCTCCTACTTGCAGAATGAAAGTCCGGGGTGCGCCGACATCCATCGGGCGGGCGCTATAGCGCTTGTTTAAGAGGTTGTTCACCAGTCCTTGTACATGGATATTCTTCGTCACTTTCATCCCGACACGCATATCCATGACGAAATATCCTTTATTGTTCTCTGCCCAATAATCATGTAAGTTTCCGAATAGCATCGAACGCATATAATCCATCAGGTTAGGCTCCGCTTTCGTACGCTCATCGACCATAAAATAATCGACCGCCAATGTCTTGCTTTTCCATGACATATTCGTTCCAATATTAAACCGTTTCCATTCCAGATCAAATACCCCCTTTACGGAATGTTTCTGGCGATATTTTAAATACTTGCTGTCATTCGATTTCGAACGCATCGCCATTAAGTCATCATTCGCTTCCTCCTCCGCATTCCGTGAATCCACGTCCATATCGATCGGATTCGTATAAACATACCCAAAAGTATATGCCAGACGAGTATCACGGTTAAACTCATACACACCCGAGGTAGACAAGTCTACCCCATAAATCTCCGCCCGGCCTACGTTCGTGAACTGAGCGCCGATTCCTAAGCCGTCGCCGCTAGAGAACGCATTGAACAACTTGGAAAGCCCATCGATATAATCGAAGGTCTTATTATTAAACAGGCCGAAACGGAACTCGATCATATCCTTGTAACGGGTATAAAAGCCGGCCACATCGATAAAGCCCTTCAAATTGCCGAACTTATAGCCTTGCTTGAAACCAAGTTCGGCATTATAACCTTGCTCCGCTTTCAATTCAGCGTTCGGGAAAGCTCCCACACCTCCGATATCCTTCAGGATAAACTTCTCCGTAACGGATGGATAACGATATCCCTGTCCGAAAGATGCCCGGATAAAACTATACTCACCCAACTCATAATTCAAGCCTCCACGGAAAACAGGTTTTATCGGAACCTTCGCCCCGAAAATCTTCGTCTCCGCTTCCCTGTAGAAATCATCGACCCGGTAATACTCCAGACGAACACCGACCGAGACGTTCAAACGATCGATAAACTTATGATCATATTGCAGGAAGGTAGCCACATTATCGCTACTATGCTGCCCGGTCACTTTCGAATCCGCATGAATACGCTCATAAGTACCTCCAACCGTGAGTTGTGAATGTTCGAACTTCTTGCTGAATTGGTAATCCAGATTATAGGAATAGGTATGATCCATAGCCTCCGGCGCCTTTTTCTCCACCGGCTTCATGGCATCTACCAACCAAGCCCCTACGTTATTCTTATCGGGTAGCGGAGTACGTCCCATCACCCAAGAAATCAAGTCCATATAATCCGCCGAGGTAGCTGTCGGGAAAAAATGATTTCCCAGCTTGCCCAATTCACCCATCAATCCGCTCACCTTCCCGTTCATCACCTCCGGCAAATACGGTAAGAAGGTCGGCAATAACTCGGTTTGCCAGTTTTGCGCCATATTGATAATCTCCGGGACGGATGAGATATCAAAACCCATATTATTCGTTATGTCAAAAAGAGACTTATCCGTAGTATGCGTGATGATACGGCTTCCCCGATGGAAGAAACGCCCCTTGAAACGATGAGTCGTCCCTTTTTCAGAATTCGTATAATTCAAGAAGGGATCTATATAAAATGTATTCTCACGGCGTCCCATATTCGCCAGCGGAGATTGAATATAGGGCTCCTCCGGAGAACGCCAGATAAAGAAACCGGTATAATCGTTATACAAATAATTCACGTTCACGCCATAGTTCAACCCTTGTACCCGGGGATCGTGATACGTAAGATTCCCACCGACCCGGACACGGCGATTGTAATTATCCTGCCGATACCCGTCGTCCAAGAATGTATTAGCCCCCACTGTCAAATCAAAATTCTTGATCCTACGGGAATGAGAGAGATCCAAGCCTCCATATAAAGGCGTCCCGTCTTGGCGTGGCTTTCCATACAGACCTCCTTGTACGTTCACCTGTGTTACCGGATCCAATCCGGGGCGTTTCGTTTTCACGTGAATCAAACCATTCAAGGCTGAAGAGCCATATAATACGGAAGAGGCCCCTTTCAGTACCTCTACTTGATCGACGTTCTCCATCGGGATCATATTCCAGTTTATCTCGCCGGAACCCGGAGTTAGCACCGACATTCCGTCCACCAGAATCAAGCAACGGCTACCCACGCCATAGGTCCATCCCGTACCACCGCGTACGGAAGGTTGCCGGTCCGTCACGTCCACACCGGAGATATTCTTCAATACGTCCGTTAAATCTTTCGGAGACTGACGAGTGATATCTTTCGCTTTCAGTAATTCCATAGAGACGGTAATATCGCTTAGCTTTTGCTCATAACGCCCGACGCTCACGACTACCTCGTCCATCATGTTTGAGTTTGTTCGTAAGGATACGTCACGTGTCAAGAACTCTCCCGGATCTACTTTCACGGGAACGCTCAACGTTTCATATCCCAGATAGCTAAAAGTCAATACAGCGTCGCCATCCGTCACTTTCAGCTCATAATAACCGTTTATATCAGACACAGTTCCTCTCGTACCCCCTTTGTCCTTATAAAAAACGTTTACCCCGGCTAAAGCCTCCTTGCTCTCCGCATCCTTAATATACCCTTTCACGTCTTGGCCGAAAGAGGCATGGGTTATCAAGAGAAGAAATAATATCAATTTGTAAGTATTCTTCATATCCAAATTATATTTCGCACAAATATAAAGGTTTATTCCATACCGCTAGACAGGTATTTAAAAACAGACCAAGAAGTCCTGTAAATAGACTATACTCTTTTTATTGCGCTAAGGAGAACCGTAAACTAATACCATAGTTTGAGTTCGAAGTCGGGTAAGATGAGGTGGACACGATCGGCTCATTGATCTGTAAATCATAGAACGCTCTCAATGTCAAGGCACGACTTAACCCGTAATCCGCAGAGAACTGGATGGTCTTGGCGATATTCCCGCTGGTAGCCTGCGTAAACTGATCCTCTATCTTACGGATCAACGATTGCATTTTACGGTAAGAGAAATCTAAGCGGATCGTAAGATCATTACTGAAGTCCCGTGTCTTTTTCATTTTCAACACCTTGTTAAACTCAGTCAACTTATATCCTACTCCTATCACGAATTCGTTGGAAAGCGCTTCCACCAATTGGTAAGAGGAAATATTCAGGCTTAAGTTACGAGTCTTGCGCAACTCAAACTTACCGGTTATATTATTCAATAAAGTAGCGTCTACACCAAACAACGGGCTGAATCCTTCCGTGATACTCACGGCCGCTATATCATAAGGAGACGATGGCGTAGGATTACCGGTTTGGATATCACGGATATATCCCAAACCATCCTGCCCGGCATCTACCCAATCCAAGAAGGAGGAAAACGCACCTACGCTATAGGAACAACGATATTGATGACTCAACATCATGCTCTTAAAGTATTTGCGGATAACCGGTATACGGATCAAGCCATCATACGTAACACGCCAGTTCGGTAGCAGACTCTTAATGGACGGGAAAGCTGACAGACCTACCTTATTTGGGTCCTTGCCTGTATAAGCCGCCAAGAAAGCAGGTACCAATACCTCCATGGAATTCAGACTTACACCTCCCCCTACGGCTGGATCATAAGGTTTTCCCGCTAAAGCATGCCCCGCCATAAAACCGGAACTCGGATAAACCGTACCGGAATATGTATCCGCCAAGCGCTGGGCGATCACGCTACGGTGAGCGATAAATTTATCGAACGCTTTCGAGGAATAACCGTTATTAGCGTTTCCGCTGCCGCCGAAAGCGCTACCCAAGGCAATCGTCGTCATCGTAAAGCTACCTCCCATCTGCTCGGGCATACCGTCTTGCATATAATAGATATCGGTACTACGGGTATCTACCCGGTTTGCGTTCAAATCAATCTTCAAGCCGGCTATAGGTTCTAGATTCGCACGGATCGTAAGATTCTTCGCGCTATTGATCATGGCGGGCGTCGTCATATTCTCATTCTTTACCAACCAGCCCCGCTCGTCCGCCTCGTCGATAAAGCTCCTTCTTACCGCTCCAAAGGCAAAACCGAGTCCCGGAGCCAAAGTTCCTGTACGCCGTTGCCCGAACATATCGCCCACCTCCGGGGCGTAACCGCTCAACATCATACCGTCTATCAACGAGTACTGCACGTTTACCCGGCGCAGCATCATCAAGAAACGACTGCCATATTCCGCTACTTTCGTCAAGGTTCCTTCCAAAGGTTGCGGGCCGGGCACGATCGTCAACTTCAAATGAGCCGTATCTTTATTCAAGATCATGACTTGAGCGTAATTGATCGGCTTATATTTAATTGAATAGACCTTCCCATCCGCTCCACGTGCCGTGATACGAACCTTCTTCGTAAACATTCCATGCTGCACGATCGTTCCACTATCCGGGCTCAATTGGATCTCTTTCTCTAGTTTCACCTCTTTCTTCTTTTTCTCCGGTTGACGAGCGCTTACCCGGGAAGAGGCCATAAATTTCTGGTTGATCTTCTTCAGATATTTATTCTTATTGTACAATGACTGCAAATTGAAACTACCCTGCCAGTCAAATTGACGTTGGTTCTTTATTATATTACCCTGTTCCAACTCAATACTAGCGACATTGGCTCCACGATCCCAGTTGTACGTGGCATTATAAGTCAATGAACTATTTACCCAGTCTAATGCCGGTATGAATTGCAATGGCATATTCCAAGTGACATTAAACGTTTGGTCATATTTCAAAGGAGTACCCAAATCACGGATACTTTGCTTCACGGAATCCTTCCATACCTGATAATCATCCGGATTCAATTTCTTATTCACTTGAACATTCGGTTCCTCGATACGGGCATTCGTACCGGAAGTAAACGTCATGCTCAGATTATTCGTAAAGTCCCAACGCAAACTGAAGGCACGGTCCCACAAGAAATTGTGACTGAATGAGAGCAACTGGTTACCTCCATCCGTAGAACTTGTCAAATCCCTTAGCTTAATCTCATAGTAATTCCGCATCATCGCCGTCTGGAAACTAATATTCGACGGAACGTAATTCAGTCCGAATTGCTTGATATATTTCGTATATCCATTATTCTTCTTCAGCTTCTCGAAGGGTCGGAACGGTTTCACGTAAGGCGTATAATTATAAGCGAAATTACCCCGGTAATCCTTGGTTGTCTCATATTCGGTCTCCGGGTTCTTCTTACTGTTCTGGCTATAAGAGTAACCTAACGAGAAGTTCGCCGGATCATACGGCATCGGGTTCTTGCTACGGATATCTACCTTTACGTTATTGAAAGAGACGCTCTTAATAGTGGTCTGATCCAAAGAATAACTCTTGATGGAGTCTTTCTCGGCTTGGGTCTCTACCGCATCCAAAGCGTCCGAAAGCTTAATATCCTCATTCAACGGATCATACTCAGGAGTTGTAGTCTCTTTCGAATAAGCATAGTAAAAAGGTATGCTAACCTTTGCTTTCTCAGGGAACAACTTACCCAACTCAATCGAGGTCGCCACACTATATTGCGAATAATCATCCATCCGACGTTCGGCCAGCGACTGATCCAACGCACCGAAACCAGCGGTTTCCATTCGTCCACTTACATTGACCGTACCCAAATCGGATAAAGCGACGTTCAGATTCGCATTAGCGGCCCAACCGCCTTTCTCGTCGAAATCGGTCATACGAAGTTCGTTTACCCAAACCTCACCGCTCTTGATATCACCCGTATTATTACGTACGCCGATCATGATCACTTTCACCTCCGCTAAGCTAGGGTTACCGATGATACTGATTTTATTACGCGTATTATCCGGATCATTTTTCGAATAAACCTTTTGGTAGCTTATATTTCCCTGTCCTTGACGTTTCAATTTATTTCGCTCCAACTTCAAGTCGGTTAGAGTCTCCAGTTTAAAATTCAAGGTATTATTTAAAGGCCATACTTTTTCTTGATCCGCACTATTGTTCGTATTATAAAGAATAGTACTATGGGGAGTCAGATCCAAAGGCACCTCATACTCATAATAATTATTCTTATAGTCAGAACCTAAACGAATAAATACAGAGAAATCACCATTCGACAAAGTCTTGCTCTCATCAATCGGCGCTTCCGCATGAGCGAACATTTGTAATCGTTTATACCGGCGAAGGTCATAAGCGGTAGATTTATAAACCGCACGTGCATCCGCAGGAGATAAATCCGTTATCTTCATAGACAATGCCTGCTCGTTCTGTTGAAGCAACTGAGGCTGACTGGAATCGAACATACGGCTGATACCCGGAGGCAACACATAGTTGACCGGCTGACGCTGCCCGTTCTCCTCTATATTTACAGAAGATACGACGATCTGTCCATCAGACTTTGGCGGAATAAGAGGATTTGACAAATCCTGCGTATAAGTACGCCAATCACCACGAACCAATTCCAAGGTACCGAAACGCAGAACCGTAGACTTACGGAATCCTGTCATATACATACGCATGAAACGGACTGTCTTGAAATCCCGGATCGCTCCAACCCTCTTCTCATAATCTTTAATAGGAATCTTAAATAGATACCATTTTACTTTCTCCTTATCACCATTCATTAAGGTTACTTCCGGAGTACGCTCATCAACGATGTTGTTTACACCGACCTGCAAATCTTTTGGACGGAGAGAGATCTTGTACTCAAAATATTTCTCTGTCTCATTCAACGTATTATCGCCATTGATATCTTCCACATCTGGTGTACTCTTTCCGGCTGTAGCATATCTTTGATCGGATTCTTGTGAGTTTCCCTCTGTACCGTTATATCGTTTATAGCGAGATAGGATATCCAACTCCTTAGCATCGTAATCATCCCCACGGAAATAGTGATAATTATCCCCGGCAGGATCGTTAAAAGGAGAAAACGGATCATCCATCATCTTAGAGATTGTCTCGCCGGATAGTTTCGCCCTCAATTTATTCAAATAATCCGCATACGTAGGGAAAATTTGCTCTTCCTCCGTAGAAAGACCGTTCAAACCGACATCTTGCAGCTCACGATTTTGGGCATCAAACGCATATCCCGTACTTTGCGTGCGAGGCACCTTACCCCAAACAGTCGTATCAACTTTCGACATATCACCGTCCACGGGCATACCATTCTCAAAGAATTTCCGCTCATCTTTCAAGATATCCTCGGAAATCTCACCCAAGTTAAAGTATAGGTCACCACCCTCGGCTGTCTCGTCCTCAAGATACGGGTCTAAAAGCCAGAATTCGATATATTCATAATTGGCAGATTCCAAATCGCTAGGCTCGATCTTGCGCATTACACCACCCCAACGTTTTTCCGGATTACCCAACGTACCGTCCGAGTTTACATTTTCCGCATCCAGGTTATACGGACCACGCTCATTCGGGTAAAAAGCGAGGTTTAATACAGGCAAAGTTGTATTATCATTGGTTCCCAACTCTTTATTCGGGAAGATCTCTTTATAACTGACTCCACGGGTGTAATGATTCGATAAATCATCATTCGTAAGATGTCGAGGGCGGGAAGAGGAACTCTTCCGTGTGAAGATTCCGTCTACCGTATACCAAGCCAACAAAGCTCTGTTTTTACCATAAGCGATATCGTTCACCTTCTCCGCTTCCGGAAATTTAGGATTCGAATCTTCATAGGGGGTACTCGCCAAGTTCCAAGCATACGGGTTCAAAAGATCCATACCACTTTGTGTAGACTCGAAGTCATCCAAATAAGAGTAACCACCCGTATATTGATTCTCATAATGTCCCGCTATTAAATGAGCGAATTCCGCATTGAATGAGATTTGGCTAGGTTTGGTCAATGTCAACAAGGGTAACTTATCAAATACATTTGTCAACCACTGGCTCTCGGCTTTATAAGAGGTATTCAAGCCCCATAAAGTATTCTTTATAGACTCATCTCCCAAAGTGGTTTTTACCGTAAGAGGCATTTCCGACATATGCATAACCGTGGCACCGACCATGAAGTCCTTATTGAACTGGTAATTCAAGTCTAACCCGATCATCGTCTTTCGCTGCATATTAAAAGTAGACTGGTTCTCCAGAGATACGCTAACGGGTGTCCCACTCGATATGATGCTCTCATTCAAGATCGTCACACGTCCTAAACTGTAATCTACCGTATAATCCACATTCTCGGTCAGTGTAGCTCCTCCTGCCGTGACACGTACGGATCCACGGGCCACGTTAGTAGCTCCCAAGTCGATCTCCGAACCCGACGAGGCTTTATACTCACCACTTAAAAGAAATTTATTTTTCTCGGCGATCTGGCGGGCAACGGTTAATGTCGAGTCATACAACTCTTGGAATACATATTTACTGGCATAGGCATTACCTACCTTTTCCCGTAATTTCGAGCCGAAAGGTTGTACACAAGGGAATATAATCTTACCGGTCTCCGCCTGTATCGTATAACCGTCAATAAAATCAAAGAAACCATCCGGATTCGGATTGTCATAGGTATCCAAGCGATCCAGCCCTAATACCCGAATCAAGATTTGATTCGCACAATTACCTTCCGGAAGATAGTTTACATACGTACCGGTAGAATCGCTCTGGTAGGTAACGTTTAACTTAAACTTCTCTTTCTGCACCGAATAAGCACCCAATGAGTATACGTTCTTCATCATCAAGTCCCAGAACATCATATCAGGCGACATCGTGATGCCCTTTAGCAACTTCACATAAATACAGTCGCTCGTATTCTCTTTATTATCCGTAGAGAACTCACCGACTTGATAGGTCTTGCCATTATAGATAAAACTAAAAGCGACACCCAATACCTCATCAGCCTGTAACTGAGTCCTCAAAGAAATATAACCCAATTTCTTGTTTAATGTATACTCAGATGACTCTAGCAAACGGGCACTCTCGATTTTTTCAAAATCCCGTCCTCCCTCCATGGAGCCTTTCAACGCATCATTAACCATACTTATCTTTCGGGCATCCGTAAATTGAGTGGTTAAAGTCGTATATAAATTGTTTGCGGAATTATTCGGACGTCTGTCCGTTCCGGAAGGCATCACCAACGCAGTATTACCGATATTACGAGATTCATTTTCTCCCAAATCGGTGAAAGCTACGATATTGCGGGACTGGTCATAATTACCGCGTTTATTGGTTACCCACACTTCTATCTTGGAGATCTCGATACCGGAGGTGACGGTAGGCAAAGACTCCATAAACTTATCGTAGTTATCATAGAAATAATGGCCCAAGAAGAAGTGACGGTTCTCGTCGTATTCATCCACCTTGATCTCGAAGGGCTTCGTCTGCACGCCCCCTTTTGAGCTAACCGTCTTGGATTCAGATTCCTGCTGGGCAAACAAGGCGTTCACTCGCAACTTACCAAATTGTAAATCCGCTTTCATACCAAATAAAGCCGCACCTCCATTAATCAAGGAATTGCTGGTATTCATGCTCACGTTACCGGCTTCTAACGACTTGATAATCTCATCCTCCTCGCCTGTATACGCCAACTTCAATTTTTTGGAATCGAAATCAAAAGAGGTCTCGGTATTGTAATTCATTCCGAAATTCACCTTGCTACCCACCGAGGCTTGTACATTCAACTGCACACTCTCGTCAAAATTGAAGAAAGTACGTTTACGGGAACGCTCCGGAAGAGAAGGATCATTATTCTTATTCGTCTTCAATCCCATCGTGATCTCGGCCGAACCTTGTGTTCTTACACGTACTCCACCGGGGCCGAAAATACGTTCCGCCGCACCGATATTAAACTGCATATCGGTTAAGTTAAACTGTTTATTCGTAGCTTTTTGGAATTCTTCCTCGTTCTTTTGGCGGAAATAGGAACGAAGTGATTGTTGCATAGAATAATCTTGGTATTCCGCTGGGGTTAAACTCATCGGCGTACCAATCTCCATATCGCCTAATTTCGTACGAACAATATACGTATTCGTCTTTAAATCATACTCAATCGTAGTCTTGACATTCTCCGGATCACGCAAATCGGCAGGTGATTGTTTCACGATATCTTGATATTCCTCCGGTGTAGTTTTAGCTACCGGATAACGGGGAGGAATCGTATCCTCCGGAGCTTCCAGCAACTCCAATTCCGGCAAAGATGATGTATACGCAAGGTAATCAGCATTCAGCGAATACAAGCCGACACCAAACAATAATACAACGATCCATATGGAATATTTCAGTATTCGTTTTCTCATTTTCTCATTTAATTGTCAATTGTTAATCGTTAATCCTCAATTGTCAATTATCAAAGCATTCTAAGCGCAGTTTTAATTACTTGTTCCACAGCTAAAGTGGGCGAGCCTTTCAAAATAGCGGATACCGCTTTTTGCGAAGCCGCTTTCTGGAAACCTAACATAACCAATGCGGCTACGGCCTCCTCGGTTACCGCTCCATTAGAGACTGATGCCTCCGGCAAGTTTCCGGCCATACTCTCCATAGGTTTCACCTTATTTTTCAAATCTACCAAGATACGCTGGGCCGTCTTCAAACCAATCCCTTTCACGGCAGTCAATGCGGCCTCATTCTTCGAACCGATCACTTGAACCAATTCGGATGGCGGTAGAGAAGAAAGGATCATGCGTGCGGTATTCGGTCCCACTCCAGAAACGGAAGTAAGCAAAAGGAACAACTCCCTTTCGATTTTCTCGGCAAAGCCAAATAGTAAATGAGCATCTTCCCGGATTACCTCATATATATATATTTTTCCGGTAGTCTTGTTCCCAAACGCACTATATGTATTCAAGGATATATTCAGCTCGTAGCCTATACCACCACACTCCAAAATCATACGTGTAGGTGTAAGTTCCACGATTTCACCCTTTATATATTCTATCATCTATATATCTTTTTAATATTCCGTACCTATTATAACGCAAAATTAATCAAAAACGTATATCGGGTTACCATTCTTTTCCCGGATAAGGAACCTTAAAGGTTTCAAAACAACCCCGATCCTGCAATGTCACATAACATTGACGATGATCAGGTCCTCCAAATGTTAAGTTAGACGGCTGTTTTCCTGTCAATTGAATCTCTTCAACTAAATCTCCTTGCGGATTTAACAAAGCTATAGTGCCCTTATCATAACGGCAAATATAAAGATTTCCTTTCTCGTCACACTTCATACCATCCATACCGTACCCCTCAAAAGTATGAAATAGACGTTTATTCCTTAAAGTACCATCCGGGCATATATCATATACCCAGACTTTTAATTGGGCAGATTCATTAACGTACAAGCGTTTACCATCCTCACTCACAGCGATGCCATTAGTCGTTCCCATATTCGTCTCCAATAAGGAGACTTTCGCATCCGGGGTAATCAACCAAAGTTGGCCTTTTTGATTCGGCCAATCCGGGTCACTCGCATACATATTTCCATTGGGGGCAAATACAATATCGTTTGGTTGATTCATCTTTGGCTCATGAGCGAATACGCTGATCTTCTTAGATTTCATATCCACTTTTAAGATATTATGCCCTGTATAATCCGCCACGTACATATTTCCATCTTTCCCGAAGCGGATACTATTCCCGGTAGATCCTTCCGGCAAAACGAGAAAACAGCCATGGCTACCATCTGGGCGTACAATACCGATCGTCCCTTCTTTCTTATAATTTACGGCATATAAATTTCCTTCGCTATCTACAGCCGGACCTTCTATTCCGGAAGTAAATGTGTGCTCTGGCATCCAACCCGTTGCTTTCAATACATTCTGGGCATTTAAAGAAATCCCACAATACAGAATACCACACAGCAGACTAGCAATGACCTGTATACTTTTCATTTTCAATAATTTTACTGTTTCCAAAAACCGGGGACTAATATCGTTAATACCGTAAATATCTCCAGACGTCCTGTTAACATCAAAAAAGACAGAAACCATTTCGACACCGTGGGAACATCCGCAAAATTACTTACCGGACCAAGCGTTCCCAAGCCGGGCCCTACGTTACTTATAGCAGAAACAGCGGCACCAATCGCCTCCGAAAATCCCATCCCATCCAAAGATAAAGCCAAACAACTCACCACGATTAACGTAATATAAGCGAACACAAAAGCTAACACACGGTGTACGATATCACCAGATACGACATGCCCGTTCATTCGTACTGGAATCACCGCATGGGGATGTGTCTGTTTCTTAAATTCATTGGAGAGATTCTTCGTTAAAATAACGAAGCGTCCCATCTTCAAGCCACCGCAAGTAGATCCGGCGCATCCACAAATAAACATCAAGATCAATGCGATAAACCAGAAAAACGGTCCCCAAGGAATATAGTCATCCGTAGCGAATCCACAGGTAGAAACCAAGGTCACCACTTGGAAAGCCGCCTTACGGAACGCATTCTCTACATCCGAGGCGAATCCAAGGTACAAGATCCACACCATGACAACGATAATAGCGCTTAAAACAAAAAAGAAAAACCAGCGAAACTCCTCATCTTTAATCAATTTCTTCACATTTCCATTAAAACAGAAATAAACCAATGTCATATTGGTAGCTCCGATAAACATGAAAATAGTTATTACATACTCTATATAAGAGGAATTCCAATAAGCGATACTTGCGTTTTTGGTTGAATATCCACCAGTAGATATAGCCGTGAACGCATGATTTACCGCATCATACAAATTCATCGGACCAGCCCATAAAAGGCCGACTAAAAAAAGTGTCAGAAAAACATACACCCCCCACAGGCGTTTAGCGACTTGCGTAATACGAGGACGAAAACGTTCATGGGTTATACCGGGCGTTTCGGCATCAAACATCTGCGAGGCACCACCTCCGAAAATAGGCATCAAAGCCACGGTGAATACGACCATACCGATACCTCCCTGCCACTGTGTAAGACTCCGCCAGAATAAGATACCTTTAGGCAACGCCTCTATATTCGTTAAAATAGTAGAGCCTGTAGTCGTAAATCCGGACATGGTCTCGAAAAAGGCATCGGTCACATTATCTATATATCCTCCTATATAGAATGGTAACATTCCAAATAAAGAGAATAAAATCCATGTCAATGTCACGATCAACATTCCTTCCCGCCGGCCGGCCGAGTGTTCATTCGCCTTAAAGCCCATAGAGTAGAACAAAAAACCGGTCCCGAATAAGATTCCGCTTGAAATAAGAAGCGGATATACATCACTCCCCCGATAAAGGAAGGCTACGACGGTAGCGGCCAGCATAAAAAAAGTCTCAAGGATGAACATCACCCCTAGCATCTTCACTATAAAACGTACGTTCAACATAACTATCAACTAGTTAAAGTAGTCCTCCAGCTTACGCATAGCCGTATCCAAGCAGAATACGACAACATGATCGTATGCCTGTATCTGAGTATCACCCTTGATCATCATAGGTTCACCGTCGCGAATCAACCCACCGAGAGTCATATCTTTCGGCAGACGGAGATCCTTGACTTGTTTCTTGGTAATCTTTGAATCCGGTCGAGCCACCAACTCCGCCACATCCGCATTCGCAAAGGTCAAACATTTCACGTTAGAGACATCCGCATCCAGAAGAAATTGATAGATATGGCTAGCCGCTATCAGCTTTTTGTTGATAACCGAACCGATGTCCATACTTTCCGCCAATTGGATATAATCAATATTCTCAATCTTAGCGATTGTCTTAAACACACCTAAACGCTTAGCGGCCAGACATGCCAATATATTCGTGCTGGAATTTTCCGTCAAAGCTATAAAAGTCTGCGCATCCTTGATG
>OHKB01000771.1_pt1 | contig 17865 bp, 17 predicted proteins | sample 1568741 | NCBI WGS metagenome assembly OHKB01 (sample SAMEA3879575, study PRJEB24766) | human gut metagenome | biome: human-associated habitat; feature: feces | place: USA | collected 1985/1987
ACGAAAATAGGTTCCGTTACAAGTTTTTCGATATTGTTCAATTTTCAAGGTCCTGCAGCGCCTCAGCCAAGCGGCTGACAGCTTAATTATTTTACCACAGAAGTGGTTTTTTGTCAAGCACTTTTTTGAAGATTTTTTGAAGTTCTTGGGAGAACCAATCGACCTTCGTGCTTTTCTGTCGCTCATTTCAGAGGCGTTTCTGTCAGACGTCTGCCTGACGTTTATATATTTTAGCACAGGATTTCCCAAAAAGCAAGTCTTTTTTACGCTTTTTTCGAATTATTTTTCAGTTCGTCTTTTTGCCCAGTTTTTTCTCCCGGATTTGACCATTCTGTCTCATCCTTCATCCAGCAGCCTGTCCCGCATCACCTTCAATATCTTGCGCTCCCGCCGGGAGATCTGCACCTGCGTCGTATGCAGCAGCTTTGCAGTGTCGCTCTGGGTCTTTCCTCCATAGAAACGAAGCTGGATGATGCGCCTGTCTTCTTCCGGCAGGCCTTTCAGCACCTCTGCCAGACCGATCTTATCGGCAAGCTCTTCCTCCGGCGATTCTACCGGAATGTCCATCTGTCGGTCGCTCTCTTCCCGGTTCTCTGGCGTCAGACTCACCGCAGGCTGGGCCGCCTGAATGGCCAGCGTGATGTTCTCCACGCTCTCCCCCAGTTCCTCCGCCAACTGCGACAGGGTCGGCTCCACTCCGCAGAGCTTGCAGTGATGCTCCCGTGCCGCATTGATGCGCAGGCTCAGCTCTTTGAGCGACCGGCTCACCTTCACGGTGCCGCCATCCCGGAACAGCTTTTTGATCTCCCCCAGAATGACCGGCACAGCATAGGTGGAAAAGCAGACGCCCCTCGACTCGTCAAAGCCGTCATAGGCCTTGACCAGTCCCATGCACCCCGCGCTGTAGAGGTCATCGTACTCGATGCCCCTGCCCCGGAACCGCCCGGCGCAGGAATGCACCAGCCCCAGATTCTGCTCGATGAATGCACTCCGCCGGGTCTTGTCCGTTACCATTGCAACGCCCTCTTTTCTTTTATTATGTAGAGCGCTCATCCAGCCGCTTGGTCAGCACCACCCGCGTCCCCTTACCGGGCTGGGAGGACACCTTGACCTTATCCATAAAGCTCTGCATCACCGCAAAGCCCAGACCGGAGCGCTCCTCCGGATTGCCGGTGGTGAAGAGCGGCTCCATCGCCCGCCCGATGTCCGGGATGCCGACACCTTTATCCATCACTGTGATCTTGACCAGCCGTTCTGGGTAGACTGCGATGCACAGCGTCACCGGGCCGATGCGGTCGGGGTAGGCGTGGACGATGCAGTTGGTCACTGCCTCGGACACCGCCGTCTTGATGTCGGCCAACTGGGGCACGGTGGGGTCGTACCGGGCCAGAAACGCTGCCGCCGCGCCCCGGGCAAAGGCCTCGTTGGCACTCAGGGAGTCAAACTGGATCTTCACACTGTTTTCCGCTTTCATTTCATATCCCTCCTGATATTTCCCCGCCCGGCTCGGTGCAGGGGATGCCTGCAAGTTGTAAGACCCGCCGGAGCTGTTCCGGCGCGTGCTGGATGCGCAGGCTGCCGCCCAGCGTCCGGGCACAGCGCTGCCGCCCTAAAATCAGCCCGATGCCCGACGAATCCATGAACCCCACTCCGCCGAGATCCATGACCAGAATGCGGGGGCTGCGGGTCAGCAGCGCATCGTCCAGCTGGATGCGCAGCCCCTGCGCCGCATCGTGGTCGATCTCACCGGCCAGATAGGCGTAGAGCACATCGTCTGCCGCGCTGAAAGTCACGGTTGCCATATCCTCATCTCCTTTGCTTGTCCTTTTTCTGAATAAAGAAAAGACCTGTGCACCTTTTCAGTGTACAGGTCTTTCGGGTTATTTTTTAGAGAACGGTGTCGCTCAACAGTTTCTCAGCCTCGAGGGCGATGGCCTCACTGCCGCAGACCAGCAGGCCGCGGCGGCTGTTGGCTTTCGCCTGCTTGACGGCGTCGGCCAGCGACGGGCAGAGCACGGCGTCGAAGTGATACCGTGCCTTTTCGGTCAGGCGCTCGGCCAGCGCAGCTTCCGTCCCCGCCGGGGCAACGAGGAAGACTTTGTCGAAGGGGTTCTCGCTCATGCCGGGCATCGTCCCCTTGTCCTTCTTCTGTTCCTCAGGGGTCAGACCGCTTTCCAGCACGGAAAAGAAGGCCTCTGCGCCCTCCTCCCCGGTCAGGCCGATGACAGCGCTCATGTGGCGCACCTTGGCCATATTGAGGACACGCAGAAGGGCTGCGGCCTGCTGGGGGGTACGGCAGGCGTCGAGGATGATGAGGGGCTTCTGGGACAGGACGCGGATGCTGCTGCGGTTCTCCACAGCGGCAAGGCCCGCCAGAATGGCCTCATCGGGGATCTCGAAGCCCTTCCGCCAGAGGGCCAGCGCCAGCTCGACTGCGACGGCGGCATTGCCCGCCGCGTGACGTCCAAGGAAGGCCAGCGGCGCAGTGTATCCGCCGTAGTCCACCCGGCTGGTGAATTTTTCCGCCTCAAGGAAGGTGATGTCCTCGGCGTCGGGCACCACAAGCTCGCACTCCGCCTTGGCTGCGGCCACCACCAGCTCGCTCAGGACAGCCTTCGGCTGCTCCGGCGTGGTGACGCAGACCGCGCCTTTCCGCATGACGCCCGCAGCCAGCGCGGCCAGACGCTCCACCGAACGACTCACGCCGTCGGGGCCGATGGCTGTGACGGCACAGACCGGCATACTGGGCAGGGCAGCCGCCAGACCGGCATCCGGCAGCTCCACCACAGCCAGCTTACAGCCTGCCGCACCGAAGCAGCAGGCCGCAGCCGCCAGCTCTGCCGCTGCGCGGGGCAGAGGCTTTGCGGCGCTGAGGGCCTCTGCGGCCTGACAGAACAGCACCGGGTCCACCGACACGCCGCCGATGGCGATGCGGGCCGACAGCGGCTCGCATCCGGCACGGTAGAAGCCGGTGTGGAACGCTGCCTCCCGCAGGATCGCCGCCAGCAGACCGGCGGCAGCGGTCTTGCCCGCCGTACCGGCCACGCCGACGAACTGCACCTTCCGGGCATCCGCCGTCAGGGCAGCGCTCAGTTCCTCCGTCGGGGCAAAGCCCTCGGGCAGAGAGGAAAAATATTCGTTTGCCTGTTCGATGGTCATTGCGTCAATCCTCATTTCGATGTTTGTAGAGCAGATAGCACATCCTGCACAGGGCCAGACAGAACATCCCCACCAGAATGCCGGTCAGCACACCGGAAAAATCCAGCCAGACATCGGTGATCTGGCTGCTCCGGCCATCGCTGAACATCTGGATGGTCTCGTCGGTCAGGGCCGTGAGCAGACCGCCCAGAATAGGCCACGAGATGTGGCGGACGAACCGCCGGGTGTAGACCCGCAGGCAGAGCGTCAGCAGGAAGCCTTCCAGCATATACTCGCAGAAATGCGCCATCTTGCGCACGATGTGGTCGGTCAGGCGGCTGGCGATGCCGGGCATCCCCAGCCGGGTGAACACCTTTCGCATCAGGGTCAGCGCCCTGCCGCTGGCCACAGATGAGACGTCGGCGATCTGCATGGAGTTCGAGAAGATGAACACGATGCAGGCGATGAGCGCGAAGGTAAAGAGGACTCGCGTCGCAATGAGCCAGGGAGAGGTCTTTTGCATATTGGACTCCGTGGGTAACTCCTTTCCCCGCATCAGCCCAGAGCCTTGATGCTCTGCTCAATGTTGGCGAGCTTATCCTGACTCTTGGCGTGCTTGGCGCGGATGTCCTCCACCAGTGCGGCAGGGGCGCGCTCGACGAACTTGGGGTTGTTGAGCTGGTTCTCGAACATGGCCAGCTCCTTCTCGGCCTTGGCCTTTTCCTTGTTCAGGCGGGCCAGCTCCTTGTCGCGGTCGATCAGCTCCATCATGGGGATGAAGCCGCGGGCGGCGTGGGTGGACACCTGCACCATGCCGTCGGTGCTGCCCTCATACTTGGCGGTAAAGGTCACATCGGTGGCGAACGCGAACTTTGCCAGATAGACTTCGGCGCTCTGGAAGGGGGCCGGGTCGGCCGTCTCGATGATCATGCTGGTCTTCTTGGCGGGGTGGACGTTCATCTCGGTGCGCATGGTACGCACAGCCTTGATGTAGTCCATCACCTTCTCGAAGGCTTCCTCTTCCTCTGCCCAGTTGTGGCTCTCGTCCACGGTGGGCCATTCCTGCGTCATAATGGTCTCGGCAGAGCCGGGCAGGACCTGATACAGCTCCTCGGTGATGAAGGGCATGAAGGGGTGCAGCAGCTTGAGGGCCTTGTCCAGCACATACACCAGCACGCGGCGGGCGGTGTCGGCCTGCTCGGCGTCGCCGGAGTTCAGGCGGGGCTTTGCGATCTCGATGAACCAGTCGCAGTAGACGTCCCAGATGAAGCTGTTGATCTTCGCCGCAGCCAGACCCATCTCGTAGTGGTCGAGGTTGTCGCTCATGGCACCGGCCACCTGGTTCAGCTTGGTCAGCACCCACTTGTCGCTCATGTCCAGCTTGTCCTCACTGGGCAGGCCGGGCTGGAAGTCCTCGGGCAGATTCATCAGCACGAAGCGGGTAGCGTTCCACAGCTTGTTTGCAAAGTTGCGGGCAGCCTCCACCTTCTTCTCGCTGTAGCGCATATCGTTGCCCGGGGTGGAGCCGTCCACCAGCATGAAGCGCAGGGCGTCCGCGCCGTACTGGGCGATGACCTCCAGCGGGTCGATGCCGTTGCCAAGGCTCTTGGACATCTTGCGGCCCTGACTGTCGCGGACGATGCCGTGGATGCAGACGGTGTCGAAGGGGGCCTTACCAGTGTAGGCAAGACCGGAGAAGATCATGCGGCTGACCCAGAAGCCGATGATGTCGTAACCGGTGACGAGGGTGTTGGTGGGGTAGAAATACTTGAGGTCTTCGCTCTTCTCATTGGGCCAGCCCAGCGTGCTGAAGGGCCACAGCGCGGAGGAGAACCAGGTGTCGAGGGTGTCGGGGTCCTGCGTCAGCTTTGCACTGCCGCACTTGGGGCAGGTGCAGGGTGCACTCTTGGCGACCACAGTCTCGCCGCAGTCGTCGCAGTACCATGCCGGGATCTGGTGGCCCCACCACAGCTGGCGGCTGATGCACCAGTCGCGGGTGTTCTTCATCCAGTTCATATAGTTCTTGGTGAAGCGCTCGGGCACGAACTTGATGTCACCCTTCTCCACGCTCTCGATGGCAGGCTCTGCCAGAGGCTCCATCTTGACGAACCACTGCTTGGACACCATCGGCTCGATGGTGGAGTGGCAGCGGTAGCAGGTGCCGACCTCGTGCTTCAGCGGCTCGATCTCCTTCAGGAAGCCGCCTTCCTTCAGGTCGGCAAGGATGGCCTTGCGGGCCTCGAGGGTGGTCATGCCGGCGTACTTGCCGCAGTCCAGAACATGAGGCTCGTTGACGGTGTTCTTCCCGGCAGCAAACAGGGCGTCGGCCGCAGCCTTGTCGGCGGCACCGGTCATGTGGCCGTCGTAGGTGAAGACGCGGACGATGGGCAGGTCATGGCGCAGGCCGACCTCGAAGTCGTTGGGGTCGTGGGCCGGCGTGATCTTGACGACGCCGGTGCCCTTGGTCATGTCGGCGTGCTCGTCGCAGACGATGGGGATCTCCTTGTTCAGCAGGGGCAGGACGACGTGGCAGCCGTGCAGGTGGGCATAGCGGGGGTCCTCGCCGTTGATGGCGACGGCGGTATCGCCCAGCATGGTCTCGGGACGGGTGGTGGCCAGCTCCAGCATCTCGCCGGTCTCCTTGACCGGGTAGATCAGATGCCAGAAATTGCCGTCCTTCTCCTCATACTCCACCTCAGCGTCGGAGATGGAGGTGTTGCAGTGGGGGCACCAGTTGACCATGCGGTTGCCGCGGTAGATGAGGCCCTTGTCGTACAGGCGGACAAAGACCTCCTTGACGGCCTCAGAGCAGCCCTCGTCCATGGTGAAGCGCTCACGCTCCCAGTCGCAGCTGCTGCCCAGCTTCTTGAGCTGGCTGACGATGCGGTTGCCGTATTTGGTCTTCCAAGCCCATGCGCGCTCGAGGAAGCCGTCGCGGCCCACCATCTCCTTGGTCAGGCCCTCCGCACGCATGGCCTCCACGACCTTGGCCTCGGTGGCGATGGAGGCGTGGTCGGTGCCGGGCACCCACAGGGCAGCGTAGCCCTGCATCCGCTTGGTGCGGATCAGGATGTCCTGCATGGTGTTGTCCACGGCGTGGCCCATGTGGAGCTGGCCGGTGACGTTCGGAGGGGGCATGACGATGGTGTAGGGCTTCTTGTCGGGGTCGGCCTTCGTGTGGAAGTAGCCGCCATCCAGCCAGAACTGGTAGATGCGGTCTTCCACCTGGCTCGGATCATACTGCTTTGCGAGTTCTTTCATAGAGAATCCTCCCGGATGATTGATTGGTGGGACGAAAAAAGCCGCCCCACGGAGCGTTCCATGGGACGGCTGAATATAACCGCGGTACCACCCAAATTGCACACAGCGCTTTGCCGCGTGCCCCTTGATGCCCCGATAACGTGGGGCAGACCCGGAGGCGACTACTTCCTTTCCCCGCCTCTGCTCAAAAGCGACAGCACGCCGCACCGCCATACCGGGTTTTCAGCAGCCCCCCGGCTCTCTGGATGGCAGTTCCAAAACAGCGCACACTCTTTTTCCTTGCATTTATAAAAAGAATATAGCGTTTTTTGTGCGTTTTGTCAATCTCTTTTTGACCGGAACAAAATTTTCACACCCTTGTGCGGGGCCCTCGCTCCCTGCGTCAGGCAGATTTTTTTCTCTTCACGATGCCCAGCACACGCCCCCGCAGCATCTGGAACTCCATACTCTTGTGGAACAGCGCATACATTACCCCACCATAGAACGCGGTGTAGATCACGCCGTCCAGCAGGAAAGAAAAGACGCTCTCCGCCGGGAAGAAATGCACCCACCCACAGGTCACTGTCGTCAGGCCCACCACGATACCCAAGCGCTGGATGTATTTCACGAAATAGTCTTTCAGCTTTTCCTGCCAGTTTTCCCGGATTCCGTAGCGCATCAGAATATAAGGCTCCACCCAGACGCAGGTGCACACGCTGCTGATGACCGTGCCGCCGAGGATGCCCGCCACGCCGAACTTCTGCACCAGCAGCAGCGAGGTCGTCAGGTTTATGACCGACTCGAACAGCGGCTTATACCGGTCGTACCAGAACAATCCTTTCGCCTCCCGGAACATCAGGTTGACCTTCCGCTGGCCCGAAATGTAGAATTCCATCACGAGGACGGCCACCGTCGCCACCGAGAAGCAGTAGTCCGGGCCGAAGCAGATGGTGATGAAGGAGTTGAACAGCGCAAAAAAACCCGCCGTCCAGTAGGCATAGATGACAAAGAAGAGCAGATCCAGCTCCTGATAGATGCCGTAGACCCGCGTTTCGTCCTCGATGGCGCCCAAGTTGCCCAGACTGCCGGTAAAGGCATTGGAGAATTTGTCCATCAGGTTGTTGATGCCGGACAAAACGAGCTTATAATTCGAGTAGATACCCACCGACAGCAGGCCCACGAAGCTGGACATCAAAAGGCTGTCGGTGTTCCGCACGATGACCGTGCCCAGCTTGTGGAAGCTCATCGCGCCAATGTTCCGCAGGATGCCGAAGAACTCCTTCCGCTCAGGCAGCTCCTTGCACTCCTTCAGGTAGGGGTACTCCTTGTCCGCCTTACAGGACACGATGATGTTCGGGATGAACTGCAGCACGAACTGCACCAGCAAGTAGAGAATAAAGTTCCGGGTCAGGACGATGATGACGATTTGGAGGATGGTCTTGATTGCGTCGCAGAGCACCGCCCAGAGGTTTTTCACATAGGCCTTCTGGTAGGCCAGAAAGATGGAGTTTTTGTAGCTCAGCAGATAGGAGCACACCGAGTTTGCCACATACATCAGGTAGATGAGCTTTAAATTCTCGATGCCGCCGCTGTCCTTGATGAAGAAGCCCAAGAAAGGCATCAACGCAAGGCCCACCAGCAAAACGATCACCGCGACGACGCGGTATAGTATCTTATAAAGGTTCATCAGCTGGGCCAGCTTGTGCTCATCGTCCTTGGCCGCAGGCTCGTACAGGCTGTAGATCATAGCCGTGCCGATGCCCAGCTCGGCCAGATTCAGGATGCCCAGCACATCGGTGAACAGGCCGTTGACGCCCAGATAGGCCGCCGACAGATAGTGGATGAATACCATCCGGCTGATGAACAACAGCACCTGATTAAAAAGCTGCCCGCCGATGTTGACCACCATGTTGATGAGGGTATAACGTGTCCGCATTTTTCTTTTGGTTCCTTCCCGGAGTCTTTTCTTTTATAATACCATCTCACAGCGGCGCTTTCAATGATTTCTCACCCCTCCGCGTCCAGAAGCTCGGTCCGGAGCCGGGCGATGAGCCGCTCCATCAGAGCCACCCGGTTGAAGGGGGTCATGAGGTAAAAGCCGTCGGCGTAGGGCAGGGCCTCCCGAGCCATCTGCATCGACACCTCAAGGCCCAGCGCCTCGCCCTGCTCCCGGTCGAGGCCCGCAAAGCGCTGGATGATGTCCTCCTCCACATGGATGCCGTTGATCTCATTTTCCATGAAGATGGCGTTCCGCTGGCTGACCACCGGCATGATGCCGACCAGGATCTTCGCCCGTTCGCCCAGCGTCTGACGGGCCTTGCGGAGATTTTCCACTGCCTGTGCCGAGAGCACCGGCTGGGTCAGGAATCCCGCCATCCCGTTTTCCAGCTTTTCCACGGCCCGGCGGAGCTCCACGTCGAAATTCCGGGCGTTGAGGTTCAGTGCGCCGAACACCGTCATAGGCGAGGGCATCTCCCGGCCCTCCCCGGCCAGAGAGACGATGTACTGGGCCAGCTTGCGGGAGTTGAACTGGTAGACATTCTTCACCTCGTCCCGCTCTGCGGTGGGGATGGGGTCGCCGGTGATGGCCAGCACCTCCCGCACGCCCTCGGCGTAGAGGCCCAGCAGAAGGGCTTTCGTGGCGTTCAGATTGCGGTCGCGGCAGGTCATGTGAGGCAGGGTGCACATTCCCAGTTCCCGGTGCACCCGGCAGGCCACGAGAGAGGAATCCATCCGGGCCTGTGCGATGGGGCAGTCGGCGATGGTCAGCAGGTCGGCACCTGCGGCCTGCAATCTCCGTGCGCCGTCCAGATAGCCGCTCAGGTCGGCCACCCGGGGAGAGTCCAGCTCAATGGCGATGACTTTTTCGCCTTTGTCCAGCTTCCGCAGGAAGGTGTCGTCTTTTTCCACCTCCGGCGCGGCGACGGTGGAAAGTTTTGCGGCCGGGGCGGCTCCAGTCTGCCGGGGCAGAGCATCCAGCTCTGCCCGCAGGGCTGCAATGTGGGCAGGGGTCGTGCCGCAGCAGCCGCCCAGAATGCGGACACCGGCGGCAGCGATCTGCCCCATCTCCCGGGCAAAATACTCCGGCTTGCCCTGATACAGCACCCGCGCCCGGGTGACGACCGGATAGCCCGCGTTGGGCATCACCGACAGGGGCAGCCGCGTCTCGCCCAGCCCCTGCACCAGCTTCTTCATCGCGCCCGGAGCCGAAACGCAGTTCAGGCCCACGGCATCCACCACGCCGCTGCCCTCCATCCGGTGCAGCAGGTCGCGGAACAGCAGCCCCTCGCGGGTGTAGCCGTCCGGCAGCACCGCGAAAGACACCATGATGAAGGCGTCCGGCACAGCTACCCGGAGGGCTTTTACGGCATCCACCACGCCCACATCCGAGCTGAGCGTCTCAAAAAGAAAATTCTTTGCCCCCAGCGCCGCGAACTGCTGGGCTGCAAGACCGTAGGCATTGCTGGCCGGGGCGGCCTCCGTGTCCAGAGCCGGGCCGAGGTCCGCAAAGACGACGGCGTCCTTCTCGGCGGCGGCGTCACAGGCCAGCTTCCAGCCCGCCTCGGCCAGCTCTTCCCAGCCCGGCATCTGGGCCGCTGCCATCCGGGGCAGGCCGAAGGTGTTGGTCTTGATGGCCTGTGCGCCCGCCGCCAGATACTCGGCGTGGACCCGCTTCACCCCTTCGGGGTCGGTGAGGTTCGCCAGCTCGCATTCTACGCCCGGCGCGGCCTTATAATAGGTACCCATGCCGCCGTCGAACAGCAGCGGCTTATGGGTAAGATACTCTCGGATGTCCGTCATCGTAAGGTTCTCCTTTTTTCTTCGTTTTTCCCTCTATTTTTCCCGGCTCCCCCGGGACGGAGCTTTTGTACAGTCATCTTCAGTTTAATGAAGTTTGCGCACTTGTCAAGCATTTTTGTCTCTCAATGGCCCATTTTTGCTTGCACCGGAGCCGCTTTTGTGCTATTCTATGCATATTTATAGCAGTTTGGAGGAATGTATCATGCGCCACGCCGGCACACAGGAGATCGAAACGCCGCGGCTGCTTCTGCGCCGCCTTCTGCCGTCCGATGCCCCGATGATGTACGCCAACTGGGCCAGCGACCCGGAGGTCACCCGCTGGCTGCGCTGGACGCCGCATAAAGATGTGGCCGAGACGCGGGAGCTGCTGACCGCATGGGCGCTGCTCTACCCCAACGAGGACTACTACCAGTGGGCCATCGTGGAAAAGGCCTCCGGGCAGGTGTTCGGCTCCATCAGCATCTACAACAGCCTTGCGGGTGAGCCGCAGCAGAAGGCCGAGTGGCCCGGGCGGGATATTTCTGCGGGCATCTGGGAGCCGGGCTACTGCATCGGCAGAGGCTGGTGGAACAAGGGCTATACCACCGAGGCGCTGGACTCTTTAGTAGAATACTGGTTCAAGAATACGGACAGTAATTGGCTTGCCTGCTGCCATGCCGCCGAAAATCCCGCCAGCGGCAGGGTCATGACCAAAGCAGGCTTCGTTTACGACCATGACGCAGAGTACCACAAATTCGACGGCTCCCCCGTCCCCTGCAGGTGCTATGCACTGACAAGAGAGCATTATCTGGAACGAAAGGAATCATTTTGAGCGAACTTTACGATATTTTAGTGGAAACACCCCCGACGAAGGTAATTTTGCTGGCCCTCGATCAGGGCCTGTGGGACTGCGAGCGCAGCCTCGCCGAGCTGGCCGCGCTGTGTGAGGCCAACCACATGGAGGCCGTGGCCGAAGTCACCCAGAAGCGCCAGACCCCCGAGACCGGCATCGTGCTGGGCAGCGGCAAGCTGGAAGAAGCCGCCGCTGCCGCCGCAGAGCTGGGGGCCGTGTGCGCCGTCTTTGACGGCGAGCTGACCGGCAGCCAGATCCGCAACATCTCCACTGCGCTGGGAGGCCTCGAGGTCATCGACCGCACCATGCTCATCCTCGAGATCTTCCGCAGCCGCGCTGTGACCAACGAGGGCAAGCTTCAAACCGAGCTGGCCCTGCTGCGCTACCGTCTGCCCCGCTTACAGGGCATGGGCGAGAGCCTGAGCCGTCAGGGCGGCGGCGGTGGCGGCGGCGGTGGTGCACGCCGCGGTGCCGGTGAGACCAAGCTGGAGCTGGATCGCCGCCACGTCCACGCCCGCATCGACGCGCTGGCCGAGAAGCTGGCCGAGATGGAAAAGCGCCGGGGCGAGAGCCGGAAGGCCCGCGCCAAGACCGGGATGCCGGTGGTCAGCCTCGTGGGCTACACCAATGTCGGCAAATCCAGCCTGATGAACGCCCTCTGCGGCCCCAGCGTCGCCGAGGCAGATATGCTCTTCGCCACCCTCGACCCCACCAGCCGGAAGCTCGTCCTGCCCAGCGGCATGGCGGTGCTGCTGGTGGACACCGTCGGCTTCGTCTCCCGCCTGCCCCACAATCTGGTGGAGGCTTTCAAGTCCACGCTGGAAGAGGCCGCATGGTCGGACGTCATCGTCCGGGTGGCCGACGCAGGCGACGAGCAGCGGGAGGAACAGCTGGCCGTCACCGACGAGGTGCTGGACGGCCTCGACTGCGCCGACATCCCCCGCCTGACCGTCTACAACAAGTGCGACAAGCCCGGTGCACTGAGCTTTGACCCCGACATCCTGCTCACCAGTGCCAAGACCGGCTACGGACTCGACAAGCTGCTGCAAAAGCTGGACGAGACCCTCAGCGACCGCGTCCACACCATCCGCGTCCTGCTGCCCTACGACAAGCTGGGCCTCGCCGCCCCCATGCGGGAGCGCGGCAGCGTCCAGCTGGAGGAGTACCGCGAAGACGGCCTCTACCTTGAGGGCATCGTAAAGACCGAGGACCTCCACTGCTTCGAGGGCTACCTCGTCTGACATCCTGCACCCAAAAAGAGCCAGACTCAGGCCGAGTCTGGCTCTTTTGCTGTCTTGGCAGGCGGTCAGCCCGCAGCCGGGGGCATTTCCGCCAAGTCCATCAGCTGGTCGTACCGTCCGGTAAAGACCCGTTCCGGCAGGGCCGCAGTCAGGGCGAGGGCAGCGGTCAGCCGCTCCTCGTCGGTCAGCTCTGCTTCCACCGGCGGGAAGTGGGCAAGCACCTCGTCCAGCTGCTTTCTGACCTCCCGGGCCACAAAGATGCCCCGGTCGGTGAGGTAGATCTTGCCGTAATATTCCTTGACGATCATTCCCCGCTCCATCAGCAGATTCATCACCCGCACTACCGAGGGCTTGGTCACGCCCAGCTTCTCGGCAATGCTGCGGGAGCTGATGTCCAGATGGGTCTGCGAGACCTCATAGATGGCCAGCAGGTAGCGCAGGTGTGCCGGCGTCAGTTCCATCTCGTATCACTCTCTTTTCGTTCTGTTACACTAACTCTCGATTTTCAAAAGGGGCGCGGGCCAAAGCTCTGACCCGCGCCCCCTTCTCTTCCATTATTGCTCAGTGGCAGCCGCCCTTGCAGCTGCTGCAGCTTCCGCCGCAGTCACAGCCGCCGCTGCATCCACTGCAGCCGCCGTGCTTATGAGAGTGCCATGTGATCCAGCCCACACCGCCAAACACGATGGCTCCGACGATGATCGTCGGCAGATTGAAATTCGCAGCCAGAAACTCCATCATAAAAATGCACTCCTTTCAGCGCGTTTTGAGAAATTTTTACTTGATCTTGGAAACGTCGATCTTGACTTCGTTGTCGTTCACATACTTGTTGGGACGGAACATCAGATACAGGAAGGCAGCGACGATGACCACGGCCACGACGGTGAAGAAGTTGAAGCCGACTTCACCGGTGATGAGGCCGCCCAGCTGGTACACGACCAGAGCAGAGCAGTAGGCCAGTGCGCACATATAGCCAATGGCGAATGCCGTCCACTTGCCGTTGTTCATCTCACGCTTGATCGCACCCATAGCAGCGAAGCAGGGAGCGCACAGCAGGTTGAAGATCATGAATGCATAAGCGCTCAGAGCGGTGTAATCTGCCGCAACGAGGCTCCAGATCTCATCGCCGTTCTCAGACAGCTCCTCGCCGCCGAAGTGATACAGAACGCCGAAGGTACCGACGACATTCTCCTTTGCGATCAGGCCGGAGACAGAAGCGACCGTTGCCTTCCAGTTGCCGAAGCCCAGAGGAGCGAAGATCCAAGCGACTTTGGTGGCGATCGCTGCCAGCACAGAGTTGTCCTGATCCTCCACCATGCCGAAGGCGCCATTCTCGAAGCCGAAGCCCTGCAGGAACCACAGGACGACGGTAGCAGCCAGAATGACGGAGCCTGCACGCTTGATGAAGGACCAGCCGCGCTCCCAAGTAGCGCGGAAGACATTGCCCCAAGCGGGGATATGGTATGCGGGCAGCTCCATGACAAAGGGAGCAGGGTCGCCTGCAAAGGCCTTGGTCTTCTTCAGGATGATGCCGGAGCAGATGATGGCAGCCATGCCGATGAAGTAAGCGGAGACAGCCACCAGAGAAGAACCGCCGAATACCGCACCTGCGATGAGGCCGATGATGGGCATCTTTGCGCCGCAGGGGATGAAGCAGGTGGTCATGATGGTCATGCGGCGGTCGCGCTCATTCTCGATGGTACGGGAAGCCATGACGCCCGGGACGCCGCAGCCCGTGCCGACCAGCACGGGGATAAAGCTCTTGCCGGACAGGCCGAACTTGCGGAAGATACGGTCCATGATGAAGGCGACACGGGACATATAGCCGACATCCTCCAGAATGGACAGCAGGAAGAACAGGACCAGCATCTGGGGAACGAAGCCCAGAACTGCGCCGACACCGGCGACGATGCCGTCCATGATCAGGCCGTACAGCCAGCCCGCCACGCCGATGCTCTCGAGGAAACCGCCCAGCGCGTTGGGGACGATCTCACCGAACAGGACGTCGTTGGTCCAGTCGGTCGCAAACGTGCCGATGGCCCAGCCGCCGTCGGCGATGGAAGTACCCACAGACAGGGAGTACATCAGGTACATGATGACTGCGAAGATGGGCAGGGCCAGAACACGGTTGGTGACGATCTGGTCGATCTTATCAGAAACGGTCAGGTGCTCGACGCGGGCCTTCTTCTTGACAGCCTTATCGACGACACCGTTGATGTAGGCGTAACGCTGGTTGGTGATGATGCTCTCGGCATCATCGTCCATCTCAGTCTCGCAGTCCTTGATGTGCTGGTCGATGTGCGCGGTCAGGTCGGAGGACAGCTTCAGCTCATCCATGACCTTGTCGTCGCGCTCGAACAGCTTGACGGCGTACCAGCGCAGGAAGCGGTCATCGACCTTGCCCTGAATGGACTCCTCGATGTGCGCAATGGCGTGCTCGACGCTGCCGGTAAAGACGTGGGGCAGCTCGCCGGCCTTGCCTGCCTTTGCAGCAGCCATAGCAGCCTTTGCAGCGGCCTCGGTGCCCTCGCCCTTCAGGGCGCTGATCTCGACTGCCTGACAGCCCAGCTCGGCGCTCAGCTTCTTCAGGTCGATCTTGTCGCCGTTCTTGCGGACGAGGTCGATCATGTTGACTGCCATGACCACGGGGATGCCCAGCTCGATGAGCTGGGTGGTCAGGTACAGGTTGCGCTCGATGTTGGTGCCATCGATGATGTTCAGGATGGCGTCGGGCTTCTCCTTGACCAGATAAGTACGGGAGACGACCTCCTCCAGAGTGTACGGAGACAGGGAGTAGATGCCGGGCAGATCCTGAATGATGACATCCTTCTCGCCCTTCAGCTTGCCTTCCTTCTTCTCGACGGTAACACCGGGCCAGTTGCCGACGTACTGGTTCGAGCCGGTCAGATTGTTGAACAGGGTAGTCTTACCGCAGTTCGGGTTGCCGGCCAGTGCAATTTTGATACTCATTGCAGCTCCTTTCCTCTCGTTGCGATCAAACGACTTCGATCATTTCAGCGTCGGCCTTGCGCACGCTCAGTTCGTAGTTGCGCACGGTCAGCTCCATCGGGTCGCCCAGAGGGGCGACCTTGCGGACATAAATTTCAACGCCCTTGGTGATGCCCATGTCCATGATGCGGCGCTTCACCGGGCCTTCGCCGTGCAGGCGCGCCACGGTGGCAGTCTCGCCGACCTTAACGTCTTTCAGAGTCTTCATAAAAATCCTCCTCTGCTTGTCTTCTTTCTATTCAGAGACTATCCCAGTTTCGGAGCGTCTCCCAAACAGCGGTCTCGCCGCTGCTCAGCCGATCATAATGCGGTTCGCCATCGTCTTGTCGAGGGCCAGACGGCTCTCCTTGACCTGAACGATGAGGTTGCCTGCGATCTCATTGACGATCGTCACCTGACTGTCCACCACGAAACCCAGTTCAGCTAGATGCAGCCGCACCTCATCCTTCCCGGTGATCTTGCGGATGGTGACGGTCTCGCCCGCTTTTGCCATAGTCAAAGGCATCATAATTGTTCCACTCCCATTCGTGCTCCCCATTCTGCGGGGAGCGTTTCGGTTCGCTTTTTTCGTCCTCGGGGATGGCCGCACCAGCCAGACGCCGCAACGCGCTCGCTCATGCCCGCGTCCCCCTCCGAAAAGCTACGGCAGTTAGTCAGTCGCAACTATCAGCATAGATAGTTTACACTTACTAACCCATTCTGTCAATCATTTTTCCGTAAAAAAAGTTAGTTTGTATGAACTGACAAATTTTATCCTCCGCTTTTCAGAAAAATTTAACAATTTCTACATATGACACAGCCGCCCGGTGCAGGGGGTATTCTGCACCGGGCTGCCGCGTGTCAAAAGGAGGATTTCTTCCCATCATCGTCCATTTTATCGCAAGTCAAGAAATTAGTGCGACATTTAAACAGCATATTTGCGATATGCAATTCAACGCTGTTGCAGTTGCATTAAAAAGTCGAATTGCTATAAGCAGACTCCGACGGGCGCCAGGATAAAAAGAGAGTATTTGGAAGTGAATGTCAGGATTTCAGGAGCGTCAGGCTACGACGGCCAGACGCTGGATGGGGGTGCCGCTGTGGAACAGGCGGAGGTACACCGCCGTGCACTTGTTCAGCTGGGCGAAGTGCTGCCGGGCGGCGGCAGGGTCGCCGTAGGCTTTCCAGCAGCCGCAGCAGGTGAAGTTGCGGCCCTCATTTTCTATAAAGCCCACCACATCGGGGAGGGGGTAGCCCAGAAATACGCCGATCTCATGTGGAAAATCAGCCTCACAGCAGAGCCTCCGGGACAGCTGCCGCAGCAGCGGCGCATCGTCGTCCGGCTGCTGGGGAAGGTCGTACCCCTCGCTGCGCAGGAAGTCCCGCACCTGCGGCTGGGCCAGCAGGACGCGCAGCCTGCTCTCACGGTAGACGTACACGAGATACTGGTGCGTCCGCATGCAGCCCTTGAGAACGCGGACGCAGAGGCCTTTTTCGTCCAGCTGCTCATTCCAGCTGCGGACGCGGCGGGCAAGGTCTGCGCAGTCTCTGGTCTCATAGCGGAAGAGTCCCGCAGGCTTCAGGCCAGCCAGCACCGGGGCGCATTGCTCGATCATCACAGTCTCAAAGTTGCGTTCCATCTCCCGGCCTCCCTGCCTGTTTTCTACTATTGTCCCCTGCGGCGCGATGCTTATGCAGAAGATGCAGTTAGAATTAGCTAACCAACACTGCAAAAAGAACGCGGCAGCAGCCGCTTTGTTTCTTGGAATCTTCCGGGTTAGTTATTCCTAACGTGACATTATCTTATCATAGCTTTGGCCCTGTGTCAACACCTTTTTACAAAAATATTTGCCCCATCTTCTCTGCCGTGCTATACTGGGCAAAAGGATCATTGAGCAAAGGAATGGTGTCCCCATGCATCTTGTGTCCCTCGAAGAGCTGTCCGGTCTGATCACGGCCCGGCTCAAGCAGCAGCCCACCGTCCTCGTGGCGCTGGATGGCCGGTGCGGCAGCGGCAAAACAACGCTGGCCGCACAGCTGGCAGAGCGCTTTTCCCGGAGCATCACCCTCCACACCGACGACTTTTATCTCCCGCCGCCCCAGCGGGTCACAGGCTGGGAGCGCATTCCCTGCGCCAATATGCACCTCGAGCGGCTGCGGGCCGAGGCCGTCGCGCCCGCACGGGCCGGGCGGGCCGTGTGTTACAAGGCCTACTCCTGCCGGGAGGGTGCCTATCTGCCGCCCCGGGTGCTCGGGCCTGCGCCGCTGGTCATCGTAGAGGGCAGCTACAGTCACCACCCCAGCCTTGCGCCCTACTATGATATAAAAGTATTCGTCACCTGCTCGGCGGAAGAACAGATGCGGCGGCTTCGTGCCCGGGAGGGGAAGCGGTATCTGAATTTCGTGCAGCGGTGGATCCCGCTGGAAGAGGAATATTTTACGGATTATGCCATTGAACGAAACGCGGAGATGACGGTCGTTACAGGGTAATAGTATAGAGCGCTCTTGCGGGAGAATTTGTTTTTTATGAACGGCTTCTCGCGCTGGTGGCGCGGGGCAGAGCGCTTTTGCAGTAAGGCTAATGTTCTCTTTTGCGTGCCAAAAGAGAACCAGAAAAGCACCAGCGAT
>OHKB01000797.1_pt1 | contig 17370 bp, 6 predicted proteins | sample 1568741 | NCBI WGS metagenome assembly OHKB01 (sample SAMEA3879575, study PRJEB24766) | human gut metagenome | biome: human-associated habitat; feature: feces | place: USA | collected 1985/1987
AAAGCTCATGATTGTACCGTCTGGACTGTACAGCATATTCATAAAATTTTCTTTTAAAAGCTGTTCCTTAATCTCTTCGTTAAATATCTCATATTTTATTCCAATCGGTCTTTTTGAGAACATGTTGACGCCTCCAATTTTTGTAATATTAAGAACTTATTTGTTGATAATTTCTGTTGCTAAATCATATAAAAAGATATAATCTAGCCTTGTATTCCCATGTAAAAATTTCCGACATACTTCATTTTCTATGGCGAATACATTGGGGCATATTATTATGCCCCTCTATTTTTATCGCCAACATTTTTCTTGATTTCCTAATCTGTTACTGTCTTTTTCTTTCTCCGCAGTTTGCAGATAGGAAAGATAGGAAAACCTGGCAGCAGGTGAGATTCAATACTGATACCTTAATCATGCCTGTTACTATCATTATTTTGTTTCCCCGCAAGAAGAACACTTGTATCCAACTAATTTCTGCTCATTATATGCTTCGGTTACTGTAACTGTTTCGTAGTGACCTTCTTCCTTATGTTCAATTACTCCAACTTTCTTCTTATAATTCACAAAATTAAAACAGCTACCATCTTCATCCAAGCAAGCATCTTGATGTTTTTCAAATTCATCAATTGAATCATATTCATATTCAGTTATGCCATACTCTAAACATCTTTCACATCTACCATCTCTGCAATGAGCACATATATATACTTCTTTATACACCGGTTCGTCCCAGGCAGCCTTATCAACTACCCAAACTTTTTCCTTTACTGCTTCATGGGGTATATAATCATAGACTGGCACCCAGTTATGCTCATGTGAAGGAGTGTTTGGTGTTGATGGCTTTGTATCAGCTTCGCCAGGGGCTGAGTTACTGCCATTGTCTGAAGAACTGCTGCCATTATTACCACTGTTATTACTGTTACCGTTGCTATTGCCGCCATTATTGTTATCAGCAGAGCCTGAACTGTTGCCACCGTTGCTGTTATTGCCGTTATCAGCTATATCAGTTGATGGCTTAGTAGGAATAATTTCATCAGCCTTCGGAATCTTATCGTCTTTTGCAGCTTCTGAGATTTCCTCTGCTACAGTTTCATCAGTGATTGTTATAATTGAATTACTATCACCTTCCTCAAAATTATCTGCCTTAATCTCTTTTCTGTTGCCGTCTCTATCCTGAATGATAACAACTTTCTCGCCATTGTCCTTTGTCTCAACAATACCGGCTACTTCTACTGTGTTACCCTCTGAATCCTTGACTGCAATAGTAACCTGTTCCTCACTGCCTGCATTCTTCTTAGTTTCCTGTTCTGTAACGGCCTTAGTAGTGCTCTCGGTGGTTACAGTCTTACTCTTCTTTCCGCAGCCTGCAGATGTAAATACTAAACAGCATGATAAAAACACTGCTGCACCCTTTAATAAATTTCTTTTAATCATACCAGCTTACCTCGATTCCTCTTTACTCGAGATAAACCCTATTCCTAAAAGATTTTTAGATAATTAATAGTTTTCTGATAGCAAAATGTGGTTGGTGCTATCTTTAACCTTAAAATACCGCCTTTTCCTGTAGTTTTCAATACATACACATGTCAAAAATTGTTACAGAAATATTACGAAGCGGCATTTTACTAAATAATTACATGCACTATTAATACCACAAATCCCCTCTCCGTTGGAAAGAGAGGGGATTGTGACATTTTTCAATTTAAGACCAGTGCGAAATAGATTATTCCACTACTTCTTTTTCTGATTTCTTTTTCCAAAGAACAATAGCAATAACAGCAATAATGACAATTACTACTGCCGAAAAACTGCCAACTACAACAGGATTTTTAAATACTGACTTAAAATCAGTTTTCTTAGTGCCTGATGCATTCGTGTCAACAATTTCACTTGTAAGCTGGTATGTTGCTGTACCCTTAATTTCATAAAAAGTTGTGTTCTTTGTTGTATCTGCTTCATAATCTGCAGTGTAAACTACATTAGCTGTTGGATAATCCACCGTAGCCACATATGTTGCTTCATAATCAGCAATTTCCTTATAACCCTTAACAGTTGCTTCCCTGTGGATCATTCCGTCTGCATCAGCTTCCGGCTCACTTGTCCATTCGATTGATTCAACTGTATAAATATCCTTAGATAACCCTAAATCCATAAGAATACTGTCCTTATACTGCATAAGGTTAGGATTCTCGGCATTATATTCAACAAGGTTATCCTTATACATAAAATAAGCTCCACTAACCACATTAATTGAAAAAACAAAATCATCACTCTTTTGTTCATTCTTCTTTACGAGACCTGTCTGAGTCATATTTACAGTGCTAACCTCATTAGTTGCCTCGTCACGAACACTTCCTGCTACAACTGCCGGAATATCGTCGGTTTTTGTTAAACCATTGTATGTATATACTTTTGTGTATGTAACAGAACGGCTTCCCATATCGCCTTCAGCCGTAGTGACTGATTTAAGCCTGTAAGTTATTCCATTCTCGACAATGGATTCCTCAAATACAGGAGCTGCATCTGTTACAAGAACCGTATTGGTCTTTGTGATGTTAGCAATCTGTTTAGCCTTTACATCATACTTAACATCAGTTAAGGTGTAATCCACACCATCTTTTGATTTATTTTTTTTAAAATCATATTCAGCTTCCTTATTCTCAGACTCAAATTTTTCTTCCTCTGTGAATGTAGTTGCTGCGTAAGTTCTGGTATTACCTGCAAATGCTACCGCAAGAAATACGAAAACTGCTCCAAACACCTTTATGAATGCTTTTTTATTCTTTCCGAATAAGCAGCCTAAAAGTGCAATACCAGAAACCAGCATAATAACCATGTACTTTAACATGTTTGAACTGTCTCCTGTCTGTGGTGTAACTAATGCTGAATCTGCTGCAACTTCAAAATCCTTTTTCTCATTGTAGCTGAAATTCATCAGTCCCACTTTGGCTTCATCAGCCATTACAAAATGCTGTAATTCCACTTTATCTCCAAGAACAAATACAACATCTTCTGTAAGTTCGTAGCCCCACGGAGCTGCCACTTCGTGAATCTTGTATGTTCCCGGCTCTAATCCTATGATTACTGTTTCTTCTAAACCTGACACAAAAGAAGTTGCCTTCTTTACTGCTGCCACTGTATTACCATTCTCGTCCTTAGTTTCAGTAAGGATTTCAACCTCTACTACATTTCCATCCTTATCAAGAATCTGTAAAGTTGCTCCGGATAAAGGCTTTTTAGTCTTGGAAGTATCATCAATCTTAATAATGCCTATTTTAGTAGGCTCAACAATCGTCTGTCCTTCATCACTCAAATCTTCATGAGCAGTTACCTCAATTTCGTTTAGATATAATTTTTCAAAAACTACTACTGTTCGACCTGCTAAATCAGTTCTTGTAAAATTAAATGTCACATCAATGCTGCCATCTTTCTGTTCAGCTGTGAATTTAATCTCACTTGTGACTTCCTTTCCGGTTGACTTATTAATTACTGATTTTCCGGTTGCCTTATCCTTTAAGACACCTTTAATTACATATTCCTTACCAACAATAAGGTTTTTATATGATACTGTATCGACAATCACGATATCCTCTGCACCATTGTTATACTTAGTTCCACTAATACCATCATTAGCTGTTGTTTTAATTTCAGGATAAAAAGTGCTTTGATCTTCATTATTTAAATCTTCATGACAAGCTACCTCGATTCCGTTGTGGTAGACCTTCTCAAAGCATACAATTGTCTCTCCTGCAAGCAGGGAAGAATCAAACTCAAACACCATATCAACCGTTCCGTCTGCCTGTTCAGCATCAAATGTTGTTTTGGCTGTTATCTTATTTCCCTTCTTATCAAGCAGAGGTTTACCAGTACTCTTAACCATGAGATATCCGCTTACTGTATAAGTGTTACCCACAATTAATCCATGATAAGTTACTGTATCTACAATTACGGCATTCTCTGTAACTGTGCCGACATTGTTTCCTGTATATTTATCATGCGCCTGTGTCTTTATATCAATAAAGTAAATGCTCTGCTCCTCACTTCCAATATCACTATGGGTTGTGAGTTTAACACCTGTCTCTGTATCAAAAATATCTTCGAATACGACAAGAATATGATCTCCCAGTCCTGTTGAGTCAAGTGTAAATTCCATATCTATAGTTCCATCAGGACCGTCTGCAGCAAAGTTCTTAGTCGCTGTTATAATATTTCCTGTGCTGTCAAGTACAGGCATCTGTGTAGTCCTGTCAACAAGATATCCCTTTAATGTATACTCACGGCCTGCAACAAGGTTACTGTATATTACAGTATCAATGATTGTTGTTTCAGGTCCTACAGTACCATTATGGTCTCCTGTGCTCTTATCATGTGCCTTTGTCCTTATCTTAGGATACAAAATCGACTGATTAGAGTCAGTTATATCACTATGCGTGGTCACGCGTATATCATTATGATATAAATCCTCAAATACCACGGCTGTAGAACCCTCCATATCACTTGAATCAAATTCAAATGTAATATCTATTGAACCATTCGCTGTTGCAGCTGTAAATGTCCTTGAAGATGTAATCTTATTACCATCTTTGTCAAGTATAGCTGTGTTAGTATCCTGATTCATAAGGTATCCGCTTACCGTATAAGTCTTGCCGACAATCAGATTAGTATATGTTACTGTATCGATTATCGTTGACTTACCACCGACAACACCTACATGGCTGTTAGTATTGCCGTCTGCGGCAGATGTTCTTATTTTTGGATAGAAAATGCTTTGGTCTGCATCAGCTATATCGCAATGCGAGCCAACTCTTACACCATTATAATATACATCTTCAAAAACAGTTACCGTTACACCTTCCAGAAGTGATGAATCCAGAATAAACTCCATCTCAACTGTCTGGTCTGCTGCTTGTGCTGTAAATGTCTTTGTAGCTGTTATCCTGCTGCCATCCTTGTCAAGAAGTTCAAAACCGGTATCCTTATTCATCAGATACCCTCTTACCTCATAGGTATTACCAACGCGTAAGTTGTTAAATGTTACTTCATCAACTATAGATGCTTTATCTGAAACAGTACCTACATTGGTAAGAGTATCCTTGTCATGCGCCTTAGTTCTTAACTTAAGGTAATCTATCGTCTGGTCTTTGTCCTCCAGATCATCATGAACAAAAATCTCAACGCCCTGCTGGTAAAGCCTCTCAGCAACAACAACTGACAGTCCCTCAAGGTTTGCCTTGAAGTTGAATTCAACATTTACAATCTGGTCTTCTGTCTCTGCGGTAAATGTTGTTTCACCTGTTACAGTATTTCCATCCATGTCAACGAATGGAAGACCTGTTGCCTTGTCTTTGAGCATACCCTTAATAGTGTACTCCTCGCCGACAACAAGATCACGGCAGTCTACGCTGTCTATAATCCTGTAAACAAAGTTCTCATCATACGCACCCTGGTTATCACCGGTCTTGTATTCTGCCGCCTTTGTTCCTGCGATAGAGGTATGCTTGTCTGTGTATTTAAGAGTATAATCCTGAGATTCGGAATTACCCTTAATCTCACTTGCATCAACTTTCTTAGTATCGTGTTTATTGCCATATCCAATCGGTGATGTAAGTTCCTTAACCTCATATACATAACCTGTCGGATAATCATATGTTGTGGCTGCTGTTCCATCTTCTCCTGTTACTATCTTTTCCAAAACAGTTCCCTTAGAAGCAACAACCTTTCCGCTTCTGTCCTTAATATCCGTTGTAGCGTATACTCCGAATACTGTGTTGGCAAGAACAGCTCCCGTATCTATATCTGTCTTATTAACAGATACATTTACTTTCTGTCTGCTGTCCTCCATTGTTACATTAGTAAATCCAACTTCTGCATAGGTATCAGCGGTTACTGTAATCTCATGTACTTCCGGATCAAGAAGATATTTACCATTAGTACTTACTTCCTTGATGTAGTAAGTTCCCGGCTCATATTCATATCTGGATTCTGCATATGTTCCATCAACTGTTGTAATCTGTTCAACAAGTGATTCGTCACTAAATGACGGATCCGAATATACAACATATGTACAGCCTCCAACATATCCTTCTTCATATGTAAATCCGGTTTCCTGATTAAATCCTGTAAGTACCTCTCCCTTCTTATACAGACGAATCTTAGAATACTTCTGAGCATCATTTCCTGTAAGTTCATAAGTTTTTCCATTTTCTGTAATGGAAACTTCCATATCATTCATGAAAGTACAATTCTCTTCTCCGCCAATCTGGTGAAGCACATAATTTCCGTATGGCATATCCTTAGAGGTTGCTAAACCATTTGAATCTGTTGTAAGGATATCCCTTACGCTGTCTGCGGCATTGTCATAACTTCCGGCAGATTTAAGGTAAAGCTGGAATACTGCTCCTCCTTCTGCCACTGTCTTTGAAAAGTCGTCTTTCTGTGTGGTAAGAATAACCTTAGAATTATCATCCTTAGTTACTGTCTTAGTCTTCCTGATTGAAACCTTTCCTTTGACTTCCTGCTCCAACTGAATGATTGTATCATCAGCTTCCTGGTATGATGTGGCATTTTTCTGCTCTTCACCATTAACATAGATTTTACCGCCCTGAATTAAGTTCATCACAAAAACAGTATTATCTATAAGATATCCTGTTGGTGCCTCATACTCTTCTACAGAAATAGTACCCATAGGGAAAACTACAACTCCATCAGAATTTGTAAAAAGAGAATCTCCACCAATGTAACAATTAGCATCTCTTAGCCTTATTCTACCATTCTTATCCGTCTGAACATACCAAGTATACTTAGCACTCTTACCATTGGCAGCAGGATCTGTGGTCATATCCGTATCATAATACTTAACCACATACTTAGCACCCTCAAGAGTACCTTCTCCGTTAGATACTCCTCCTGTTTCCTTATTAACCTTCTTAAGAAGGATAGTTACAGGGTCAGTCTCAGGTACGTCTTCAACATAACCAGTCCATGTGCCTTCACCTTCAATAGTGACGGAATGGACTGCATCATCCAAGAGGAAGCCTTTTGGAGCTTTGGTTTCCTTATAGTACAGTGTTTTTGTCTCATCTTTCGGAATATCATGTACAGTATATGTATCTGTATCACCATTCTCGTCTGTTACAAGAGTTGTAAGATAATCTGTACAATCCTCATCGTTATAAACAGAAAACTCTGCACCTGCAAGACTATAGCAGCTGTTTCCATTTGTTATAGTTTCGTTATCGGAAGATTTCTTAATCTTAATGCTACCATCGTATGGTGGTTCAACGTACTTTTCAGAATAAAGTAACAAATCCTGATAACCTTCACCATTAACAAGATACTTAACGGAACAATGCCAATCTCCGGTAGTGATGTTTGCTGCATAATTCAATAATTCCATAACAAGATCATATCCTATACTGTCACTTCTTAAGAATGTGTTACCACTCTGTGACGTATTCCAGTTTTCATCACCTTTTGCGAGTGCAAATGTGTGATGTGCTATAATCCATCGTAATTCATAGCTGTAACCATACAGCGGACCACCGGTTTCACCACCATGTCCTATAGACCAGTACAGTATTCTGGCGTATGTGGCACGATCATCGTCAGCTTCATCGCTCGAGTATGTATCCCCATCAATAACAACCTGACCATTTTCAGCTGTCTTTACATGAGGCTGTGCACACATTGCTGAATATGTTTCACCATCAGAATCTTCTACCGTGAAATGTGTAGACCACCATCCCGGCATATCAGGATCAAGATCACCAAATACAGAACCGTAGAACTCATTATACTGGTCAATTACTGTATAATAACCATCATTAGCTCTCGCCTTCATCGGTTCCACATTGACGATTATGGTTGTCACTGCCATAAGTGTTGCTGCTGCTCCTGCGGCTAACCTCTTCAAGAAACTTTTTACATGTTTCTCCCGTCTCATTTTTCTCTCCTTTCTCTCTAAATTTTAACGGTTGAATATTCCAACCCTTGATAATTTGACGGACGTTCAGAAAACTTTGTCAATATGATTTTTAAAAATTTAATTTTTCTAAATATGTAAAAAGGAAATCCCCGCCGGATTCAGTCCGGCAAAGATTTCCTACTCTCATTATTGCTTATTAATCATGTTAAAAATCTTGTCTGTTCTGTCTTTTCGATTTACTGACACTGCTGACAGTTAATGCTAAAGCTCCGGATACAAACATGAGCAATACATATATCTGAACAGGCATATTATCACCTGTCTTAACTGTTTCTTCCGGCTTCTCTGGTTCTGTAACCTCCTCCGGTTCTGTACTTATATAAGATTCATTTACAAGTTTATACTTAGCATACAGCTTAACCATTACATTATCTGTTCCGGTGAATCTGCCTGTAAGCTGGTATTCTAAGTCAGATTCCCATTTGTCAAAGCTCCATGTCTGGATTCTCTCACCATCTGCAGTAGTTATATGAATAACCTTATCTTCCGGTATATAACTGCTTGTCTTTATTTCTGCATTGTAATCTGTAACGATAGTCTCATATGGAACGGTATCGTACTCACCTTTTTCAAGATCAGACACAGTATAGTATTCCAGTGTAAGCTTTGTTGTATGCGTTACGCTCTCAGTATATGCAGCATATACATTCATATCTGAGGTTACTCCACTAAGTAATGCCTTTGTATCGGTAACAGTATCCCTCCACTCCAAAAATGTATATGCTGTTCTTGCTGTATCTGTTACAAAGTCTGCTCTCTCCGGTGCAACAGGAGCTACAGAATCCTCTCCTTCTACCACCATATCCGTCTTTATTAATTTTTTACGGTCATATGAATAATAGTTTACGCAGAATATATCCTTTACGGTAATATTCTCTTCCGTATGCTTTGTAATGCCGTTGTCCGTAAAAATTATATCCATACTTACATCATCAGGAATAAGACTCTTTGCAGTATCAACACTGTATGCTACATTCGGCTTAACTGTATATGTTATATTTCCTGAACGATATGTATTCTTGTATACAGCATCTACGACGAGTCCTGTCTTATCAAAGCTCTCACCCTTAATGTAACTAAGTTTATCTGCATGATTAGCAATACTGATACTGTCTAACTCTGTGTTTACTATCTCATCAGCTACAGTTATTGCCACATCTGTCGTTTTAGTTATTCCTTTGTCTGTCTTACTTACGATTACTTTTGTGTCCATAAGCGTAAGCTCTGTTGAAGTATCAACATCATATGTTGTGTTATATTCTGTCCTGTATGTCACATGTCCGTCATTCCATGTCTGTTTATATACTGCATCTACAACAAGACCTGTCTTATCGAAGCATTCATTTACAATATATGATGTCTTATCCGGCTGCTTTGCTATATAAATTCTGTCAAGCTCCTCTGTACTTATGTAAGATTCACTTGCGAGCTTATACTTTGCATACAGCTTGACTGTTAAATTATCTGTTCCGGTGAATCTGCCTGTAAGCTGGTATTCTAAGTCAGATTCCCATTTGTCAAAGCTCCATGTCTGCGTATTGTCAAAGCCGGCTGCTGTGGCTGTATGTATAACAATGTCTTCCGGTATATAACTGCTCGTCTTTATATCTTCATTATAATCCGTAACCACAGTTTCATAAGGCTTTGTATCATACACACCTTTTTCAAGGTCTACAACAGTGTAGTATTCCAGTGTAAGCTTTGTTGTATAGGTTACGCTTTCTGTGTATGCAGCATATACATCCATATCTCTGTCAACCGCATCAAGCCCAGCCGGGCTGTCTGTTATGCAGTCTCTCCATTCAAAAAAAACGTATGAAGTAACTGATGTGTCTGTAACTGTATTATTTCTCGTTGGAGAATCAGGCATTGTAATATTTTCGCCCTTTATAACTTCTTCCGTATAAAGAACAGTACTTTTATCATAATCATAAAATGTGACTGTATATTTTGCCGGAAAATAGTTTACGGACAGATTTACAAGTGCTGTCAGCTCATCATCACCTGTATGCTCAGGTGAATATGAAACTTCTACTGCAGGATATTCAGTATACTTATCTGTCAGAATATTGCTTGTATATGAGCCTGTCGTGCCTGCTACGCTGGCAAGCCTGCTTATATCATCATACAGGCTGTTATCTGGCAGATATACTTTCAGTTCTGAATTTCCTGCTCCGCCATTATCCTCCGGTATCGCTGTCTCCCAGAATAAAGCCTTTGATTCAGTTGTCCTTATTTTATATCCGTCTGCTTTTGCACCACGATTCTCACATTTAACAGTTACCGCATAACCAGCGTCCTTATACACTTCTTTTATATCTTCTGTTATCTCCTTTACAAGATTCAGTGAATTAAAGTCTGTGCCATTTGTTAAGAAAACTGTAGGCATCTGCTTGAGCATTGACATTTTATCCATAAGCTGCTGATGAGCATTTTCATCTGTCAGAATCATGTCATTAAGTACCGTTTTACCGCTTACGCTCAAACTGGTAATCCCAGAATTATTCACATAATACCTGCGAGCCTCATCTGAACTACTGGTTACTGTTAATTCATATGATATATTTTTACCGTAGCTTCCCCAGTTGTCATAAGCTAAACCAGGCTGGTTATCTATACTGTCCATCTGTGGCAGATATATTTCAGCTTTGATTTTTTTTAACCCTCTGAAAGCGTCAATCAGCCCTTCTGATATATAATAATTACTTATATCCGCCTGCTGTAAGTCACTAATGCCTCTTATAACGATTGGATTATCACCATATACTTTTTCAGCCGACCTGCAGCCCATGAACATTCTCACTCCCGCAATAACCGTATCCGGTATGGCTGGAAGCTCTGTCATGGCATAGCAGTTATAAAAGCTGTAATAAAGGTTATGAATTTCTGTCTCTGGGAAAATAACCGGACATAATTCCATAGAATTGCATTTTTCAAATGTTTCCATAAGGTTTTTACATGTCTTAGGAATCACCAGCCTGTGTGACGGATTGAGGTTAATATCATTTCTAAAAGCAGAATTCATATTAATTACTCCGTCCGGAATCTGTGGGACATCAACTAAAGATTTACAGCCCTGAAATATCTTTCCCATATCCTTAAGCTTTGATGGGAGGTTTGTAATGCTTACAAGGTTTTTGCAATCCCTGAATGTGTTCTCCATCTTAACTACATCATCCGGAATATTTTCTACCGTTTCTAACGATGTACAGCCTGCAAACATGGCTTTCATGTTTTGTCCTTCTATCGTCTCTACAGTGCTATTACCATACATATCAAGAGAACCCTGCTCATCAAGTGCTTTATACACTGTGGAATCCGCTATAGATTGTATGCTGCCATATATATTGCTGTAGTCATTTAAGGTATCAGCACACACTACAGTATCTTTTGATGTTTCATCACCTATTTTTACACCATCAAGAAATTTTACTGATTTGATTCTCGTGTTATTCACAAACGGTCCGTCTGCACCATTTATTTCTGAGTAATCATTGTTTGAATCGTAATCATCCATATCTCCTGAATACGCTGTGCTGTATTGCGTGATTTTCATTCGGGTATTATAAACAGCTCCCGTAATAGAATACTGTGGATAAATCACGATATCTGCATTGTTTCCTATGTACTTACTAAGGGTTACCGTATCCCCGGATATTTCATATTTCCACTCTGATGAAGACAGCTCCGGTATCTCACCTGCCCTGTAATCCTTTTTTACTGTTCCCTTTACTTCTAAATGGATATTGTAAGCAACATTATACTCATAATCACTTGCAGCATATTTAATAGTGATCACATCACCATTTTTATATGTCATTTCTTCTTTATCCTCATTGTCAATAAAGGTAATGTCAAGGGTACAGCCATTTGTATCTTTTATGTCATTGACATTAAGAACTATACACTGTTCATCCTGTATTCCTGTAACCTGTAATCTGGCCATTCCCTCATATTTTCCGGTTTGAGGGTTGTAATTTAACTCAGCATCTTCGGATATCTTTGTCAGGATGCTGTTTTCTGTTTTCGGTTCATCAGCCTTGGTTACCGTACTCATTCCTGCAGATGGGAAACAACTGATTACAAGAATTGCAGTAAGCAAAGCTGCTGTTATTCGTTTTTTCATATTAACCTGATATATTTAACGCCACTAACATTAAATATATCTTTCCCCTTTCTTAGAATCTAGTGTTGGAAAGTACATTAATTATTTCCGGCGGATCTCTTACACTTTTCATAAACAAAATCCTTTCGTTTGGTTGTAGGTGGAAACCCACTTCCCTTGGGAGGTGGGAGGAGCCATGTAAATTTTTAGCCATTAACCTTGGCTTTCAATGTACTTTTGTATGGTGGCGGACGATACTTTGTAACCAATACAATGTGTACTTTAAGACTGTATTTTCTTCTGTTATGACGGTTATATCTGTTATCCATAATTCACCTCCATATATTGATTTTCACTAAATAATAGTTCATAATATATTTAGTGAAACATCAACAAAAGGAGCATCTTTATGGAACAGATAACCATTACAGCGAAAATACAAATATCTGCTACAGTCAACGACAAAGCTTTGCTTGACAAATCCATGTCCGTATATTCTAACGCCTGTAATTATGTATCTGATTATGTATTCCGCACTCATGACCTAAAACAGTTCTCTCTCAATAAAGTTTTGTATTCTATACTTCGAGAAAAATTTGGGCTTAAATCCCAAATGGCTCAGTCTGTTTTTAAGACTGTTATAGCCAGATACAAGACTATCCTTGAGAATGAATCCAAGTGGATTAAGCCATCTTTTAAGAAACCTCAGTATGACCTTGTTTGGAACAGGGATTATTCCCTAACACAGAACTGCTTTTCAATAAATACCTTAAAAGGTCGTGTAAAGTTACCATATTTTGCTGAAGGTATGTCTAAATATTTTGACCATACAATCTATAAGTTTGGTACTGCTAAGCTTGTAAATAAACACGGCAAGTATTTCTTACATATACCTGTGACCTATGATGTCGTGGAAAGTGATATTTCTGACATCTGTAATGTTGTAGGTATTGACAGAGGTATTAACTTTGTCGTTGCTACCTATGACAGTAAGCATAGGTCAGGTTTTGTCAGTGGCAAGACCATTAAGCAGAAACGTGCCAACTATTCAAAACTTCGTAAAAAACTTCAAATGCGTCAGACTCCATCTGCAAGACGAAGAATAAAAGCTATCGGCTCACGAGAAAACCGTTGGATGCAAGATGTAAACCACCAAGTATCAAAGGCACTCGTGAAAAACAATCCAAAGCATACATTGTTCGTGCTTGAAGATTTGTCAGGTATCAGAAGTGCCACAGAGCGAGTTAAAACAAAAGACCGCTATGTATCTGTATCATGGTCGTTCTATGACCTTGAACATAAACTTATGTACAAAGCTAAGCAGAATCAGTCTACTGTGATTAAGGTTAATCCTGCTTACACAAGCCAGTGTTGTCCTATCTGTGGACACGTTGAAAAGGCTAATCGTAAGAAAAAGATACATTTGTTTAATTGTAAAAACTGTGGCTATAAATCTAATGATGACCGCATTGGAGCTATGAATCTGTACCGTATGGGAATAAACTATATTGAAAATAGTCAAGTACCTAGTACAGTTACAGCCGAGTAAACTTTGCTGTAAAGGGTGCTGTCAACCACCCTATGATGTAACGCCACTTTAAGTAGCAATACTTATTGGGGTTTAAAGGTCGGAGGCAAAAGCCGATACTACGACTAGGCAGTTACAAGCCCACTACCTTTAGGTGGTGAGTAGTTGACATTAACCTTGTTCCTTTTAATTAATAGTTGAAAGTTCCAACCCCAGCTAATTTGACGGACGCTTGCGAAGCGTTGTCAACATCATTTCTTAAAAAATTAAATTTTCTAAAAATGTAAAAAAAGAGTTAATATCTGCAACGATACTAACTCTTTTCAAAATCTGACATATTTTCTTCTGCTGCCTGCAAAGCCACATCATTAAATGCTCAAGCTCACAAGCTCATATTTATCCTTTACATAATCCTTAACAATAATCAGATTGTCAAGGATTGGACTGTTATTTACAACCCAGTCGCTTACATAGAATATTGGCACAGACTTAAGCTGTTGATACCCGCTTTTTCCTGCCTCTGATTCACATGCCATAGAATTGTCCTCTACATTTACGATAAACAGTGGTGTATATCCCTTAAATTCTATCTCGCAAATCTCAACAATATTTATCATGTTGTTAAACTGTTCTGCTCTCCATTTAGGATTTCTCCTTGAACACAGGGGGATAATAACAAACTTCTGGCCCAGCTCCGTCTTCTTCATGCGGTACATATACGGAACAGTCATGCTGAATTCCTTGTACCTGTTCAGGAAATAGTAATCAACATAACGATTATCAATGTTCTGGCCATGTTCATTTACGAAACTTGTATCAAACATGTTGAGTTCCAGGCGTCTTAAGCTGTCAAGCGGTGTATCAATCTGCACATCAAACAGCTTTAATTTACTGAATGGAGAAACTCCTATATTCCTTACCTTTCTTACCGTTTCTGCCGGGGCGTAAAAATCCACTGTCTTAACTTCTTCCTCTCCAGAAGGGTAAGAAAAATAAAACTTTTTCACTAATCCATTGTTAATCAGGAATTTAAGTTCTGACTTTATGCTGTCACAGCCAAGAACAATTTTCAGATTCCTGCTTGTAGCAATATTGAGCCTGACAAGCTCTTTAAGAATTAACCTGTCAGTAATAGTAAGATTGCCCTTTTCATCCATCTTCATGTATTTTTTCATGGTAATCTCATTACTGTCTCTGCTCTTAATCTTCAATCCCTTCCTGAAAATAAAAGGTGATTCCACCGGCTTATTTTCCGGCATTATGCTGGGAGATAATTCCAGCTCATATATTCCATCGTCTTTGATATCTTCTGTTCTGATATCCTGCTTTTCTGTATCATCTAAAGCTGGTTTTCCGTTCAATAAATTTATTTTTTCAGCGTGCTTATTTTTTCCTGCTTTTCCAAATTTCATTTTTAAAGTTCCTCCTGGTAAGTTAATCAGGCTCTCACATCTGAACCATATTTTATGATTCCTAGTTTTTTAACCCTCTTGCGAAATCAAAGTTAAGATTAACCTCTTTGCCTTTGTCCGTGAAAACACCATCTGTATCATATATTCTATATACATAATCATGTCCCCACGCCGTTGCTCCGTCCTTCCAGAATGATGTCTTGATACGCTTAATTGTAAGCACCTTTAATTCTTTACGGTCATTGTTGTCATAACAATATAACTTGTATTCATTAGGATTATTCAAATCCCTGTAAAGAGAAACAGCATTTATCGCATGTGATTCTCCCCACACAAGAAGCGGTATACCTGCAGAAAGGTTTTCAATCAGCTGCGCCATTACCTTAGAATTATCAACGGAAGCTGATGAGCTAAAGAAAAATTTTGCATTTCCTTTTGCACTCTGGCTGCTATATAGATTATTAATAGCCATTATTGTTTCATATACAGATTTATCCTCCGCATTGTCCGGAGCGCCATCTGCAATGTTATACCTGTAAAACTCAACTTTATTATATTTTTTACCGCCAAGCGTTCCACTTTCATCAAGCATAAAAATCTCAATCAGACCACACTTTTCCAATACAGCTTTTACTTCTTGTTTAAATACCGCAGTCTTGTCAACAACCTCCCATTTTTCTGTCGCAGGCTTAGACATAACCTCATATAGTTCTTTATAATCACTATAATTACTTAATGACTCCGAATTCTGAGTATAATCGCCATTCTTTTTAAAGAACTTTGAGTATGTAAAATCATATGCCTTTGATGACAGACTTCCGGCCCACGGCATTCCATAATTATGTTTAGGAACATCCCCATAGCTGTAAGGCAGCTTTCCTAAATAATATAACTGCGTAAGAGATGCCATTCCATAGCACTGTCCGTCTCGATGTACACCTTCGGTATCCCTTATTCGTATATTGATAAATGGCAGTGTATCCGTAGCTATACTAAATCCTGAATCAGCAAGAAGAATACTGTCCACTTTTCCATCACCGTTTGTATCTGAATAATTGTTATTAAGAACAGTATCTATCTGCTCATAAAGATTGGTTAAATCTTCTGCAGAACGGGCATACCTGTAAAATCCTCCAGTCCTTGTTGCAAGCTCAGTAAGGTGGTCAACATCTATTTCATTGCCAAGTCCTATGCATATTATTACAACATTTCTCTGTGCTGCTGCACTTACAACATCATCCGTATTCCAGTTCCAGTCAAAAAGTCCCTGTGTATCATATCCATCAGATAGTAATACAACATAGTGCTTTGTAGTTTTATCATCGAAGTCTGCCAATGCCTTGTATACGGCATTATTAGCCGCTGTTCCGTTAAATTTAGGCAATGTTTCTTTGATGGCATCTGCTGCACTATTTAAAACATTCTTATCAGTGGTAAGACCTGTAGCTTTGTTTACATCATGTGTAAATGTATAGAAACTGAACCTTGTTGTAGGCGCAGCCTGCTCAATAAGAGCTTTTGCCATATCTATTCTCTTGAAATCCACATCATTCTCATTGCTTCCTTCACACTGCTCCTGCGGATACATTGAGCCTGAATTATCTATAACAAGTGCAATATCAAGGCTTGGCTTGTAATCACTCTTATCTACAATTATCTTTCCCAAAAAGTATCTTGAAAAATGCTGGAGTTCTGCCTGCGTTCCTTCCGAAACAAGTGTGTAGCTTCCATCATCAAGATACTGAAATACTCCAACCTTTTCATTGTTCTTAGGTGTGTAGTCAAAAGTTATGACTGCAGAATCAAATTTCTGGTCCTGCATGTATATTTCATATACAGGAGAAACTGCATTTGGAACATTAAATACTCCGTCGCTCTCCTGAAAAGCAATATCTGCAACCCTGTAATCACCACTTACAGTAAGTTTGGCATCATCACATGTATAGTCCTGGTCAAACTTACGCTTATTATCCTTTGTTTTTCCGTCGCTTTTTGATTTCAGCGGTTCAAGTCCCAACTGTACCTCTAGTCCATCAGGTATACCATCTCCGTCTGAATCAGCCTTATTCGGTTCTGTTCCAATCCTTTTCTCGTCTTCATCAGTAATTCCATCCTGGTCACTGTCCGGATTCTCCGCATCGGATTGCGTTCCCCTTAAATCCTGATATTCAAGAACATCCGGTGTAATTTCCTGCTTTTCTTTTTTCTTACACCCTGTCAGTACCAGTGCAAAGCACATAACTAACAATAATTTTTTTAAAAACCTTTTCATAAATAAATCCCCTTTTTATTAATCCAGCTCTATATCAAAATCATTTAAAGATTCATTATAATATTCTTT
>OHKB01000846.1_pt1 | contig 16445 bp, 14 predicted proteins | sample 1568741 | NCBI WGS metagenome assembly OHKB01 (sample SAMEA3879575, study PRJEB24766) | human gut metagenome | biome: human-associated habitat; feature: feces | place: USA | collected 1985/1987
CAGCACGGCGACACCTCCGGCGAGCTTGGCAAGACGCTCCTGCAGCTTCTCCTTGTCGTAGTCCGACGTGGCTTTCTCGATCGAAGCGCGGATCTGAGCCACACGGTCCTTGATGGCGTTCTTGTCGCCGCTGCCGTCCACGATGGTGGTGGTCTCCTTGGTGACCTTCACCTGGCGGGCACGGCCCAGCATCGCCACGGTGGCATCCTTCAGCTCATAGCCCAGCTCCTCGCTGACGACCTGGCCGCCGGTGAGGATGGCGATGTCCTGCAGCATCTCCTTGCGGCGGTCGCCGAAGCCGGGGGCCTTGACGCACACCACGTTCAGGGTGCCGCGCAGACGGTTGACGATCAGGGTGGACAGAGCCTCGCCCTCAATGTCCTCTGCCACGATCAGCAGCTTCATGCCGTTCTGCATCACCTGCTCCAGCAGGGGGACGAGATCCTGAATGACGCTGATCTTCTTATCGGTGATGAGGATGGCGGCGTTGTCCAGCACAGCCTCCATCTTGTCGGTATCCGTGACCATATAGGGGGTCAGGTAGCCGCGGTCGAACTGCATACCTTCGACGATCTCGTTGTAGGTCTCAGCCGTGGTCTTGTTCTCCTCGATGGTGATGACGCCGTCGGAGGTGACCTTCTCCATGGCCTCTGCGATGAGGCGGCCGATCTCGGGATCACCGGCAGAAATGGTGCCGACGCGGGCGATGTCGTTGGAGTCCTTGACCCTCTGGCTATGGGCCTTGATGGTCTCGACAGCCTTGGTGACAGCCTTGCTCATGCCGCGGCGGATGTCCATCGGGTTTGCACCGGCGGTGACATTCTTCATGCCCTCGGTGACCATTGCCTGTGCCAGAACGGTAGCGGTGGTGGTGCCGTCGCCTGCGGCGTCGTTGGTCTTGGTGGCGACCTCACGCACCAGCTGTGCGCCCATGTTCTCGAACTCGTCCTTCAGCTCGATCTCCTTGGCGATGGTGACACCATCGTTGGTGATGACGGGGGCGCCAAACTTCTTGCTCAGCACCACGTTGCGGCCCTTGGGGCCGAGGGTGATCTTAACGGTATCTGCCAGAGTGTCGATGCCGGCACACAGTGCCTTGCGGGCTTCCTCGCCCTGCTTGATCTGCTTAGCCATATTCTTATCGCTCCTTTATAAAAGCTTGATGATCCAGTGATGAGGGAAAGACGCTTACTCCACGATGGCCAGGATGTCGGCCTGACGCACGATGGTGCACTCTTCGCCGTCCACCTTGACCTCGGTGCCGGAGTATTTGCTGGTGAGCACCTTATCGCCCACCTTGACGGTCATCTTGACTTCCTTGCCGTCCACGACACCGCCGGGGCCGACGGCCACGACCTGTGCCACCTGCGGCTTCTCCTTGGCGCTGCCGGTCAGGATGAGGCCGCCCTTGGTGGTCTCCTCGACCTCAACAGTCTTGATAACAACACGGTCTGCAAGAGGAATGATCTTCATCGTTCTTGCCCTCCTATTATAAAAAATAAAAGTGAAACTTTTTCATGGCCCGGGGCTTTCCCTTCCGGGTGTTTAGCACTCCATTTCCCTGAGTGCTAAGTGTATTGTACTCATCTCAGGCAGAAAAATCAAGGGTTTTTGCAAATTTCTTTGTTAATATTTTATGACAGCAAAAAAGCGCCCCCGGCAGGGCGCTTCGCAGTCTTTCCGTTTATACGCTGGCACGCTGAGCCATGAACCGCTCGTAGGCGGGCTTCGGCAGCAGGACGTGCCCCGCCAGCGGCCTGAGCCGGGCGGTGATGGCCTCGCAGGGGGCGCACTCGCCGTCCGCCGTCGCCACGATGGGGCCTCGCCCATCCGCAGGGCGCAGGGAGACGCACTTGGCCCGACGGTAGAGGAAGTAGGGCTTCGCCTGCTCGGTCAGCGCACCGTCCCGGAAGTGCTTCCCGCCCTTGTACATCCCCAGCAGCCGGGCGATGGTCAGTCGGCCCACCCTGCGGATGATAAAGACGTCCAGCCAGCCGTCGTCGGGCCGGGCCTCCGGCGCGGCGTAGAAGCCGCCGCCGTAGGTGCGGCCATTGCAGACCGCGCACATCAGGCAGTCCACCGTCAGCTCCTCGCCGTCGATGGTGAACGCCACCTTCCGGCCGATGTGGCCGCAGAGCTGCCGGACGATGGAGAGGGCGTAGGCCATCTCGCCGCCGCAGAAGGGGATGCGCCGGAACTGGGGGATGCCGTAGGCCACCTGCGCGTCCAGCCCGGCGGCGCAGATGGTGGCCGAGAGGCCGAGGTCGGTCTCCATCAGGTCGATGTCCACCGCCCCGCCCGCGAATTGCGCGTCAAGGTCGCTGAACTCCTCCCTCGTGCCGTAGGTGCGGAGGAAATCGTTGCCGCTGCCGAAGGGCAGACACCCCACGGCGGCAAGGGCGCACCCATTGGCACCCGTCAGCGCCTCATTGAAGGTGCCATCGCCGCCCGCCGTCCAGATGCGCACCGGCTCGCCCTCGGCCTCGGCGGTGCGCGCCGCCTCCGCAGCCAGCGCACGGGCATGGCCCGCGTACTGGGTCACGACGACCTGCAGCTTCTCCGGCGGGATGCCCGCCCGTCCGGCGGCGGCATGGATGGCCGGGGTCAGCCCGGCGGTGCAGTCCCGCTTGCCTGCGGCGGGGTTGAGCAAAAACAGATAGCGCATTCGGCTTCCTCCTCTGGTGATTCCTGCCCTCTATCATAGCGGAAAACCAGAGCAGATGCAAGAGCTTTTCACCCGACGCCCGCCGTCTGCGTCTCCTCCACCACGATGGTGCCGTCGGCGGTGCAGTCTGCCGTCCAGCGCTGGCCGAGGCTCACGCTGCCGGAGGCGATCTGGTCGGCGAAGGCCTGCTCCACGGCACGGTCCACCTGTCGGCGCAGCTCCCGCGCCCCGTAGGGCGAGCGGGCCTTTGCGGCCAGCGCCGGGCCGACCCGGGCCGTGTGGGTGAGCTGATAGCCGCTGCGGGCCGCACGCTCTTCCAGCTGGCCCAGCAGCTTTTCGGCGATGGAGCAGAGGCTCTGCTCCTCCAGCGGGCGGAAGACGATCAGCTCATCCAGCCGCCCCACCAGCTCGGGCCGGAACCACTTTTTCGCCTCGGCGACGGCGGCCTCCGACTGCTTTTCAAAGGCAGCCTCGCTGCCCGCCCCAAAGCCCAGCGGTGCGCTCTGCCCCGCGAGGAACCGTGCCCCGAGGTTGGACGTCAGCAGGACGATGGTGTTCCGGAAATCGGCCTTCCGGCCCATGGAGTCGGTGAGCTGGCCGTCCTCCAGCATCTGAAGCAGGATGTTCTGGATGTCGGGGTGGGCCTTTTCGATCTCGTCGAAGAGGACGACGCTGTAGGGGCGGCGGCGGACGGCCTCGGTGAGCTGACCGCCCTCGTCGTGGCCCAGATAGCCCGGAGGCGCACCCAGCAGACGGGCCACCGTGTGCTGCTCCTGATACTCTGACATATCGAACTTGAGCAGGGCTTTCTCGCTGCCGAACCAGCTCTCGGCCAGCGCCTTTGCCAGCGCCGTCTTGCCCACGCCGGTCGGCCCGAGGAAGAGCAGCGCCCCGATGGGCCTGCCCGGCTCGCCCAGCCCCGTTCGGCTGCGCCGGATGGCTCCGGCCACCGCAGCCACGGCCCGGCTCTGTCCCACCACCTCGGCGTTCAGCCGCTCCTCGAGGCGGGCCAGACGCTCCCGCTCCTTTTCGCCCACCCGCTCGGCGGGCACGCCGCTGGCCTGCGCCACCACCCGGGCGATCTCCTTCCGGCTCAGGACGGGGTCCTTCTCCCCCTCCCGCTCGGCCCGGATGCGCACCGCCGCACAGGCCTCGTCCACAAGGTCGATGGCCTTGTCCGGCAGGCAGCGCCCCGGCAGATACCGCACCGAAAGCTCCACCGCCTCCCGCAGGGCCTCATTGGGCAGACGGACGCCGTGGTAGCGCTCGTAGCGGGGGGCCAGCCCTTCCAGAATCTCCACCGCCTGCTTCGGGGTCGGCTCTTCGATCTGCACCCGCCCGAAGCGGCGCTCGAGGGCGGCGTCCTTCTGGATGTGGGTGCGGAACTCCTGATTCGTCGTCGCGCCGATGAGCTGCAGCTCGCCCCGGGCCAGCACCGGCTTTAAGATGCTGGCCGCGTCGATGGCCCCCTCTGCCGCGCCTGCGCCCACGATGGTGTGGAACTCATCCACAAAGAGGATGGCGCTGCCGTCCCGGACAAGCTCTTCCAGCAGGTTCTTGAACCGCTCCTCGAAGTCGCCCCGGTACTTGGTGCCCGCCACGAGGCTGGCCATATCCAGCGCCAACAGCCGCCGGCCCTGAAGCATCCGGGGCACCTGCTTGTCGGCGATGCGCTGGGCCAGACCCTCGGCCAGCGCGGTCTTGCCCACGCCCGGCTCCCCCACGAGGCAGGGGTTATTTTTCTGGCGGCGGCATAGTATCTCTACCATCCGGTCCAGCTCCTTTTCCCGGCAGAACACCGGGTCCAGCTCACCGTCCGCCGCCCGGCGGGTCAGGTCGCGGCAGTATTTGTCGCTGGCCCGGCTCCCTCGCGGCAGAGACGGGGACGTCCGGGGCTGGATGGGCAGGATGAACTGCCCCGAGAGCTGGCGGCACTCCCGCACCGCCTCGGTGAGCTGGACGCCCATCGAAGCCAGCATGACCCCGGCGGCGCAGTCGGCGTCTTCCAGCATGGCGCAGAGCAGGTGTTCCGGCTCGGCCCGGCTCAGGTGGGCGTTCTGTGCCCCGATGACGGCGTAGTCCATCGCCCGGCGCAGGTCTGCCGCCATGTCGCCCCGAGCCAGCCGGAGGGCCGTGCCGCTCCGCCCGGCGGAAAGCTGCCGCCGCACCTCCAGCTCCGAGATGTTCTTCCCGGCCAGAAAACGGGCCGCCGGGCCGCCGTCCGATTGCAGCATCGCCCACAGCAGATGGCCGGTGTCCGCCTTTTTGCAGCCCAGCCCTCCGGCCAGCTCCACCGCCTTGTCCAGCAGCTGCCCCGCCTCCCGGGAAAAACCCTTGTACCGTCCTTTGCCGAATGCATCCCAAATGCTCATTTGCGTGGCTCCTATCTTCTGCGTGGCTCCTGTCTTCTGTATTGCCCTGTTGCATCAAGGAACAGTATAGCCCCGCCCGCCGGAAAAAAATCAGAAGTTTGTGTCACACCGGCCCAAAAGCAAAACAAAAAAGCCATCTGAGCGAATCAGATGGCTTCTTGGTTGGGGATGAGAGAATCGAACTCCCACAAGTAGAGTCAGAGTCTACCGCACTACCACTATGCAAATCCCCATTATTCGGTTTTGTCTCGCGGCGTCGAGCCGGTCAACGTGTGCTATTATACCCGCCTCCGGGCGCTTTGTCAAGCGGAAATTTGAAAAAATTTGCAGATTTTTGGAAATCCGCGAAAGTCCGTCAAGGTTGCTCTTCCGTCTCCGAGGCGTCCTCTTCCAGATAGACCGCGACGTCCTCGATTTTGCAGTCGAGGATTTTGCAGAGCGTATTGATGGTGTAGGTGCTGATGTTCTCATTTTTGCGCAGGCGGCTCAACTGCCCCGCACTGAAATGGTAGTCTTTGAGCAGCTTGTACTGAGAGATGCCGCGTTTTTTCATCGTCTCCCAAAGCGGGTCGTATCGAATCATAAATTATCATACCATCCTTGGCAGAATTGATATTTATAGCATAAGAAATAGACCGGATATTGACAACTAGCTATAATCGGGTTATTATCAATATACGGACTATATAATGAGGAGGAGAAACAGCCCCCATGATGGAGTATTTAGATAAGTTGGTAGTAATGTATGGAAAAATGTACTATCAAGAACGTATGGCCGAGGAGTTATCGAAAAAGCCACCGGAGCCATATAAAAAAGTTCCAGAATTACCGCAGAAGCCGACGTCAGGAGGCAAAGGATGTGCATGGATTGCATTTGCTGTCTTGGCTTTATTTGTAGTCATCTCCTTGTTTGGACAAGATTTCTTTGGTTTCTTCTTCTGGGGAGTCTGCGGAACATTTGCCTTCTTTACAGCAATTGTCGCAGGTGACAACGAGGAAAAAGACGCAAAAAAGTATGCTCGGGCAAAGGAGCTGGCAGAGGGCGTAGAAAACGAAAACGATGAATTAAGGAAACTCTACCCGCTTTATTGCCATTTGATGTACGATGTAGCGCAAGAGTATCTAAAAGCAAAACAACACAATCAAGATAAAGTTAAAACCATGTGTGATGTAGTCGGTGTACCACAAAAATACCGGAATTATTCAAATGTGTGTACACTTTATCGGTACTACGAAATGGATTCCAGAATTTCAATCGAACAAGCTTGCATGAAGCTCGAAAAAGAAATTCAGGAAGCATATTATATGACTGACCCAACAGATGCATTGAAGAATATGGAAAGGGTGAAAATGAACCAGCCAATTTTCGCGGAAAATGTCCTGAAACGTGAAGATGATGTAAAGCGGGCTGTCCCAGAAGTCCAGAAGTACGGATTGTCTGTACTTCCTAAGGATATTGGAACATTTTCCGGCAATGCACAAGAATATAAATACAAAACAGTACTCAACTATGTGTGCGGATATGACTCAGGCCGCTACAGCACTTGGTGGACTGTCGAGAATAGCAAGTTCTAAGATTCGCCATTCTTTTCATTTTCTTTGCATATACTTAAATGTAGAATGCTACGAATATGAAAAGGAGGACGCCTTATGCTGCAAGCCCACCCCAAGACCGCCCAGACGCTGCTCTCGCCCCGTATCCCCCGCGACAGCGAGCACGAGCGCTATGACCCCGAGCTGGAGGAAGAGCTGAAAGAGTGCCTGTTCTGCCTGCGGCGGAACGCAATGATGTTCGACCTCGAGGTGGACTCCGACCTCATCGAACAGCGCATCTACGAGCGGCAGGCCCTTTTGTGCCGCTACCGCTACCTGCTGGCCCGCGCCCGGGAGCTGGGGCTGCACACCATCCTGAAAAAGTATCAGCCTCTGGGCTAAAAAACGCCGCGCGGAATCTTGACAGAATCCCCACATCGTGTTATCATACATAAAGATAACACTGTATACAGAGCGCTGTATGCAAAACTTTGGAGCTTAGAGAGGTTTTCAATTATGGAACGTATTAAGACTATCGCTACTCGTGACCTGACCAAGAGCGTCGTGACCGGCGGCTGCGGCGAGTGCCAGACTTCCTGCCAGTCTGCCTGCAAGACCTCCTGCGGCGTCGCAAACCAGCAGTGCGAGAACAGCAATAAGTAATCATTGCAGACCCTATGCCGCCTTTGCAGGGCGGCATTTTTTTATGGCAACAATAGATTGGAGAATGAAATGGTACACCAGTATCAACTGAACGGATATAACATCGTGCTGGACACCTGCAGCGGCTCGGTGCACGTCGTGGACGACGTGGCCTACGACGTCATTGCGATGTACAAAGAGCACTCTGCCGACGAGATCGTGGCCGCTCTGCTGGCCAAGTACGGCTCCCGCCCCGACGTCACCGAGGCCGACCTGCGCCAGTGCCTCGAGGATGTGGCCTCTCTGGAGTCCGCAGGCAAGCTGTGGGCACCCGACGTCTACGAGAACATGGCCTTCGACTTCAAGAACCGCCAGACGGTGGTGAAGGCCCTCTGCCTCCACGTCGCCCACACCTGCAACCTCAACTGCTCCTACTGCTTCGCCTCGCAGGGCCGCTATCAGGGCGACCGCGCCCTGATGAGCTTCGAGGTGGGCAAGCGGGCCATGGACTTCCTCATCGAGAACTCCGGCACCCGCCGCAACCTCGAGGTCGATTTCTTCGGCGGCGAGCCGCTGATGAACTTCGACATGGTGAAAAAGCTGGTGGCCTACTGCCGCGAGCAGGAAAAGATCCACAACAAGAACTTCCGCTTCACCATGACCACCAACGGCATGCTCATCGACGACGACGTCATCGACTTCTGCAACAAGGAGTGCCACAACGTCGTCCTGAGCCTCGACGGCCGCAAGGAGGTCCACGACCGCTTCCGCAAGGACTACGCCGGCCATGGCAGCTATGACGCCATCGTCCCGAAATTTCAGGAGTTCGTAAAGAAGCGCGGCGACAAGAACTACTATATGCGCGGCACCTACACCCACTACAACACCGACTTCACCAACGACATCTTCCACATGGCCGACCTCGGCTTCACCGAGCTGAGCATGGAGCCTGTGGTCTCGAAGCCCACCGACCCCAGCGCCCTCACCGCCGAGGACCTGCCCATCCTGAAGGAACAGTACGAGATCCTGGCCAAAGAGATGATCAAGCGCGACCGCGAGGGCCGGGGCTTCACCTTCTACCACTACATGATCGACCTCACCGGCGGCCCCTGCATCTACAAGCGCATCTCCGGCTGCGGCTCCGGCACCGAGTACATGGCCGTTACCCCGTGGGGCGACCTCTACCCCTGCCACCAGTTCGTCGGCGACCCCAAGTACCTGATGGGCGACATCTGGAAGGGCGTCACCAACACCGCCGTGCGGGATGAGTTCAAGCACTGCAACGCCTACGCCCGCCCGGAGTGCAAGGACTGCTGGGCCAAGCTCTACTGCTCCGGCGGCTGCGCGGCCAACGCCTACCACGCCACCGGCAGCATCACCGGCGTCTACGAGTACGGCTGTGAGCTGTTCAAAAAGCGCATCGAGTGCGCCATCATGATCAAGGTCGCCGAAAATCAGGAGCTTGCCGCGCAGGGCATCGAGGTGCCCATCGAGCTGGGCACCACCTGCAACGCCTGCGCAGACGGCGAAGCCTGCGAATAAGCGCCTATGGACACTCCCATCGTTGATTTTGTCCGCCGCTACGCCCAGCAGCGCACCACCCGGATGCATATGCCGGGCCACAAGGGCTGCGGCCCGCTGGGCTGTGAGGCGCTGGACATCACCGAAATTGCGGGCGCGGACGAGCTGTACGAGGCCGAAGGCATCATCGCCCGGAGCGAGGCCAACGCCGCGCAGCTCTTCGGCACCGCCCGCACCTGTTACAGCACCGAGGGCAGCAGCCAGTGCATCCGGGCCATGCTCCACCTTGCGCTCCAGATGCAGCCTGCGGGGGCATCCCGCCCCGTCCTGCTGGCGGCGCGGAACGCCCACAAGGCCCTGCTCTACGCAGCCGCCCTGCTGGACTTCGACATCCGGTGGCTCTGGCCCGCGCCGGACGCCGCCGGGGCGCTCTGCACCTGCCCTGTGGAGCCGGAGGCCCTCGCCTGCGCATTGGACGGGCTGACCGCCGAGGGCCGTACCCCCTTCGGCGTCTACCTCACCAGCCCGGACTATCTGGGCTTCGTGCAGGACATCGCCGGGCTGGCGGCGGTATGCCACGCCCACGGCGTCCCCCTTCTGGTGGACAACGCCCACGGGGCCTACCTCCACTTTCTGAAGGAGGGCAGCCGCCACCCCATCCAGCTGGGTGCCGACCTCTGCTGTGACTCGGCCCACAAGACCCTGCCCGTCCTCACCGGCGGGGCCTATCTCCACCTCGGGCCGTCGGTGCAGGCCGACGAAGCTGCTGTACGCAATGCGCTGGCCCTCTTCGGCTCCACCAGCCCCTCCTACCTCATCTTACAGTCGCTGGACGCCGCCAATGCGCGGCTGGCAGGCGACTTCCGGGAGAAGCTGGCCCTCTGCCGCTGGCGTCTGGGGATGCTCTGCCGGGAGCTGGATGCCTTCCGGCCCGGGCTGGCCCTCCCCCTCACCGGGGCGCACCGTGAGCCGCTCAAGCTGACGCTGGACGCCGCCGTGCTGGGCCTCTCGGGCCAGCAGCTGGCGCAGGCTCTGCGGGAGCAGGGCGTGGAGTGCGAGTATGCCGACCCCCGCTATCTGGTGCTGATGCCCTCCCCTGAGAGTTCCGCCGAGGACTTCGCCCGCCTCCAGAAAGCGCTCCACGCTCTCTGTGCCGAAGCATCTTCCGCTGCGCCCGCCTCGGACAGCGACGCCGCCGCCTTTGCGGCTCTGGCTGAGGCGCTTCAGGCGCAGCCCTGCCCCGCCGCCATCCGGGAGGCCGTCCTTGCCCCACAGGAGATGGTGCCCGCTGCCGAGGCTGTGGGCCGCATCTGCGCCGCACCGGCGGTCTCCTGTCCGCCCGCTGTCCCCATCGTGGTCAGCGGCGAGGTCATCCCGGCGCAGGCTCTCCCCCTCTTTGCCCGCTATGGCATCGGGCGGGTGGCCGTCGTAAAAGATTGACTCCAAAAGGCCGGGCGGCTGTCTGCCCGGCCTTTTGTGTCCCCCAAGTGTTAAAAATCGGCTAAGAACCCCGCATTTTCCTTGACAATCCTCTCCGGTTCTGGTTTAATAGTCTGGATAAAAGGGAGTAAAGGGCATCCCGCCTTATGGGGGTGCTGCATGACAGCGTCAGCACGGCAGAAATGCCCGATGTCATGCGTTCGCTTGAGACTTTTGTCACAGTATCTGGTGCTGTGGCCGAAGTCTCTTTTTTTCGTCATTGCACCGCAAATTTCAAAGGAGGCAATGACATGGAATTCTGGAATGCATTCGCCAGTCTGTTCTCTAATTTCGGGAACCTGACGTGGCAGATGGTGGTGATGTGGGGCATCGGCGCGCTCCTCATCTACCTTGCCATCGCAAAAAAAATGGAGCCGAGCCTGCTTCTTCCGATGGGCTTCGGCGCCATCCTCGTCAACCTGCCCTTGTCGGGCGCGATCACACAGGGCGACACCGTCGGCCCCATCTCGGCTCTGTTTGAGGCAGGAATGTCCAACGAGCTGTTTCCCCTGCTGCTCTTCATCGGCATCGGCGCGATGATCGATTTCGGCCCGCTGCTGGAAAAGCCGTGGCTGATGCTCTTCGGCGCGGCAGCACAGTTCGGCATCTTCTTCACCCTCTTCCTCGCAGGCTTCTTCTTCGATTTGAAGGACGCAGCCTCCATCGCCGTCATCGGTGCGGCAGACGGCCCCACAGCCATCTTTGTGGCAAATACCCTCAACTCCCAGTACCTCGGCGCCATCATGGTGGCGGCCTACAGCTACATGGCGCTGGTCCCCATCGTCCAGCCGCCGGTCATCAAGCTGCTGACCACCCAGAAGGAGCGCCGCATCCGGATGCCCTACCAGAAGGGCAGCGTCAGCCAGCTGACCAAGATCCTCTTCCCCATCGTCGTGACCATCATCGCAGGGCTCGTGGCCCCGGCCAGCGTGGCGCTGGTGGGCTTTTTGATGTTCGGCAACCTGCTGCGGGAGTGCGGCGTGCTGAACGCCCTGAGCGAGACGGCCCAGAACATCCTCGCCAACCTCATCACCATTGTGCTGGGCCTGACCGTGGCCGGGCAGATGACGGCAGACAAGTTCGTCCGGCCCGATACCCTGCTCATCCTTGCGCTGGGCCTCGTGGCCTTCGTCTTTGACACCGCCGGCGGCGTCCTCTTCGCCAAGCTGCTCAACCTCTTCCTCCCGGCAGACAAGAAGCTCAACCCCATGATCGGCGCAGCGGGCATCTCAGCCTTCCCCATGAGCGGCCGCGTCGTCAACCGCATGGGCCTCGAGGAGGACAACCAGAATTTCCTGCTGATGTACTCCATCAGCGTCAATGTCTCGGGCCAGATCGCCTCCGTCATCGCAGGCGGACTGATCCTGACCCTGATGAGCTAAAGGAGGGACTGAAATGCTTCATCTTACTTCCTGGATGACCACCCTGCCCATCATGGTCATCGGAATGCTGGGCATCGTGCTCGTCATCGGCGTCATCGTTCTGGCCGTGATGCTGCTGAACCGGCTGACCGGGCGGAAATGACCCCCCATCCCTGATGCAATAATGAAAAAAGCCTCCGGCTGCACCCAGTGTGCAGAGCCGGAGGCTTTTTTCGTTCTTACTCTTCTTCGTCCTTCGCCCAGTGGTAGGCGCAGCGGACGGCCTTGTTCCAGCCCTTGATCCGCTTCGCCCGCTCCTCCTCGGAGATGGCCGGCTGGAACACGCGGTCCACCGACCAGTTGCGGGTGATGTCCTCGGTGGACTGCCAGTAGCCCACGGCAAGGCCCGCCAGATAAGCCGCGCCCAGTGCCGTCGTCTCCACGCAGCAGGGCCGCTTGACCTCGAGGTCGCTAAGGTCGGCCATCGTCTGCATGAGGTAGTCGTTGGCCGACGCGCCGCCGTCCACCCGGAGGGACTTCATGGCGATGCCGGAGTCCGCCGCCATGGCGTGGAGGACATCGTTGACCTGATAGCAGATGCTGTCCAGCGTGGCCCGGATGATGTGGTACTTGTTGCAGCCCCGGGTAAGGCCCACGATGGTGCCCCGGGCGTACTGGTCCCAGTGGGGCGCGCCGAGGCCGGTGAAGGCCGGCACGACGTAACAGCCGTTGGTGTCCCGGACCTTCCGGGCCATGTACTCCGAGTCCCGGGACTCTTCCAGCAGGCGCAGCTCATCGCGGAGCCACTGAATGGCTGCACCAGCCACGAAGATCGAACCTTCCAGCGCGTAATCCACCCTGCCGTCGAGGCCCCACGCGATGGTGGTCACGAGGCCGTTCCGGGAGGTGACGGGCGTCTCGCCGGTGTTCATGAGCAGAAATCCGCCGGTGCCGAAGGTGTTCTTGGCTTCGCCGGAGGCAAAGCAGGTCTGGCCGAAGAGGGCCGCCTGCTGGTCGCCCGCCGCACCGGCGATCTTGATCTCGCCGCCGAAGTGCATCGGGTCGGCGTACTCGTAAAAGCCGCTGGACGGCATCGGCTTGGGGAGCATCTGCTTGGGGATGTTCAGCTCCTGCAAAATTTCGTCGTCCCATTCCAGCGTGTGGATGTTGAACATCATGGTGCGGCTGGCGTTGGAATAGTCGGTGATGTGCGCCTTTCCGCAGGTCAGCTTCCAGATGAGCCACGTTTCCACGGTGCCGAAGAGCAGCTGACCCGCCTCGGCCTTTTCCCGTGCACCGGGGACGTTATCGAGGATCCACTTGAGCTTGGTCGCCGAGAAATAGGCGTCGAGGATGAGTCCGGTCTTGGCCCGGAACTTTTCCGTCAGCCCTCTGGCCTTCAGCTCGTCGCAGTATTCGCTGGTGCGGCGGCACTGCCAGACGATGGCGTGGCAGATCGGCTCGCCCGTCTCCTTGTCCCAGACGATGGTCGTCTCCCGCTGGTTGGTGATGCCGATGGCGGCGATGTCCTCCGCCCGGGCGCCGATCTTGTTCATAGCCGAGAGGGCCACGCCCAGCTGGGTGGCCCAGATCTCGTTGGCATCGTGCTCCACCCAGCCCGGCTTCGGGTAATACTGGGCAAACTCCTTCTGCGCGACGCTGCAGATCTCGCCTGCCTTATTGAACAGGATGCAGCGGTTGGAGGTGGTTCCGGCGTCCAGCGCCATGATGTACGACATAGGCTCTTTTCTCCTTTTCCTGCTCTTGGTTTCTGGTTCAGAACGCCAGCGCGGGGCTGACCTCGTTCCGCCGCTGGGTCTGGACGATGCACTCCCTGTCCGGCACGACGCCCGCCGCACCGAGGGTGGAAAAAACGGTCTGCAAGGCCAGCGCGGGGGTGTTGTTCTCCTGCGAGAGGTGGCAGAGCGCGAACTTCTTGCAGCCCCCCTGAATGAGTTCCAGCAGCTTGGCCGCGCACTCGTCGTTGGAGAGATGCCCTCTCACCGACTCGATGCGGGCGCGCAGATAGTAGGGGTACGGCCCGCTGCGGAGCATATGCAGGTCGTAGTTGCTCTCCAGCGCCACGAGGTCGCAGTCCGAGAGGGCTTCATGTACGACGGGGGTCAGCACACCGAGGTCGGTGGCGATGGTCATGGTCTTTTCGTCGGGGGTATGGATGCGGTAGCCCACGCAGGGCACATCGTGGCTGGTGGGGAAGGCTTTGACCCCGAATCCCCCGATCTCTGCTTCCCGGCCCGGCGTCAAGGCCGTCATATCGCAGGAGGGGGGGACGACATGGTTCTCCTCCAGAAACCCCAGCGTCTCCTCCGCGCCGTACACCGGCAGCGGATGCTTTTTCAGGAAGGTGGAAAGCCCCTTCACATGGTCGCTGTGCTCGTGGGTGACAAGGATGCCGTCGCAGTCGGCGGGGTCCAGCTCCACCGCCTTGAGGGCCGCGCCGGTGGTCCGGACGCCCTTGCCCATATCCACGATGAGATACCGCTGCCCGCAGCGCACCACGCTGCTGTTGCCGGACGAACCGGAGTAAAGCGAGATAAATTCAGACATGATAAACCTCAACAAACAAAACCTCTCCGTCTGCTTTACGTCCGTTGATGCAGCGTCTCCCCCTTGTCCGGGGAGGCGGCATCGCGCAAACGATGACGGAGAGGTTTTTCTCAATTACATAGCCTGTTCCAGTGCAGCGGGCACCCGCTCCACCTTCTCGATGTCTGCGCCAAGGCCGCGCAGCTTCTCGACGATGTTCTCATAGCCACGCTCGATGTGGCCGATCTCCTCGATCTCGCTGGTGCCGTCGGCCATCAGGGCCGCGACCACCATCGCTGCACCGGCGCGCAGGTCGGAGGCGCGCAGCGGGGCGGGAGAAAGCTTCTCGACGCCCTCAAACACGGCCACCTGACCGTCCACCTGCACGTTTGCGCCCATCTTGCGCAGCTCGTCCACATAGCGGAAACGGTTGTCCCAGACGCTCTCGGTGACGGTGGAAGTCCCCTTCGCCACGCTGAGCAGGACACCCATCAGGGGCTGCATATCGGTGGGGAAGCCCGGGTGGGGCATGGTGTTGATCTTGAGGGGCAGGATATCACCGGTGCGGCGGACCCGCACAGCATCGTCAAATTCCTCCACCTCGACCCCCGCACGGCGGAGCTTTGCGGTGATCGGCTCGAGGTGCTTGGGGGTGACGTTCTTCACCAGCACATCGCCGGCGGTGGCTGCGGCGGCCACCATGTAGCTGCCGGCCTCGATCTGGTCGGGGATGATGCTGTAGGTGCAGCCGTGCATCCGCTCGACACCGCGCACCTTGATGACGTCGGTGCCTGCGCCGCGCACGTCTGCGCCGCACATATTCAGGAAGTTGGCCAGATCGACGACATGGGGCTCCTTGGCGCAGTTCTCGAGGATGGTCTGGCCCTTTGCCATCACGGCAGAGAGCATCCCGTTCATGGTCGCGCCGACGCTCACCTTATCGAAGAAGATGTGTGCGCCGTTCAGCTCCTCGGCGTGGACGGTGATCATGCCGTAGTCCACGCTGTCGTCTGCGCCCAGTGCGCTGAACACCTTGAGGTGCTGGTCGATGGGGCGGGGGCCGAGGTTGCAGCCGCCGGGCATGGCCACCTGTGCCTTGCCGAACCGGGACAGCAGCGCACCGAGGAAGTAATAGCTGGCGCGCATCTGGCGGGACAGGTCATCCGGGACGTTGGTGCCGGTCAGGTGGGTGGTGTCGATCTCGTAGGTGTTCTTGTTCAGCATCCGCACCTTCGCGCCCAGCACGCTCAGGATCTTCAGGCTCACCGCCACATCGCTGATGTCCGGCAGATTCTCGATGACGCAGACGTCTGCCGCCAGGATCGTAGCGGGCAGGATGCCCACAGCCGCATTCTTCGCGCCGGAGATGATGACTTCGCCGTGCAGGGGCTTACCGCCCGTAATAACAAACTTTTCCAATTTTATGATCTCCTTGTCACAAGCCCGCTCCCCGCAGGCCCCAAAGGTGAATTATTCAAGGTGCTTATTCCTTCTCGCTGTACAAAGCTCACAACCCGTTGGTATACTTACAGCTATCTTATTATACACAACTTCCAGCAAAAAGCAAAGCCCCAATGCACGCTCATCGATTATTTTCTGTTTTGCCCAGTTTCTTTTCGAATATCCTCCGATTTTGTCTCTTTTTAAGGAAAATTTTACAAAAGCGCCGCTCACCACACGCTGTCGTCGCAGCGGGTCTCCTTGATCCAGCCCAGCTGATAGGCCCGGACCAGCTGCTTGAGGTCGTGGACCTTCTCCCGCAGCACCTCGCCCTCGTCCGTCTCCTCCACGAGGATGCGGTGGTTCTCCGTCTCGAGGATGTTCTTCTGGGAAAGGATGTCGAGGTTCTCATTCACGGCCTTTTCGGCGCTCTCGAAGGGCTGGTGGGTACGCAGGGACATGGTGCGGCTGGAATAGACCAGCGTGTAGCCCGCAATGCCGGTCTTTTCGTGGTAGGCGCGGCAGAAGCCGCCGTCGATGACCACGAGGCGTCCGCCGCCCTTGATGGGGCTTTCGCCCTTCTTCTCCTGCACGGGGACATGGCCGTTGACGATGTGGCTGGTGCCGGGCAGTCCGAACTCCGCGAGGATGCTGCGGCAGACGGCCTCCTCGTTGTACCATGTATAATAAGGGTCCTTCACCTCGGTGTGGGTCGAAGGGTCGGAGACGTACAGCCGCTCGAAGGTGGTCATGGCGCTGCGGCCGTACAGGGGCGAGAGCTTGCCGCACCACAGATACCACAGGAAATCCACATACTCCTGCTTGAGCGGGTTCTCGGCCGTGGCGTAGTAGGCGCGCCGGGCCGTCTTGTCGGCATAGTCCATA
>OHKB01000872.1_pt1 | contig 15765 bp, 30 predicted proteins | sample 1568741 | NCBI WGS metagenome assembly OHKB01 (sample SAMEA3879575, study PRJEB24766) | human gut metagenome | biome: human-associated habitat; feature: feces | place: USA | collected 1985/1987
CATCGATCGCGCCGTAATGGGTAGGCACCACCGCGCCAACTTCAACCAGGTACTCAGTGGAGATGTCACACACTGCACGCCGCCAGAATCCGGGGGTGCTCCTGTCTTCGTTGATGATCGGCTGTGTGCCTCTGTAGTCGGTGCCGGTATACCCGATAACAACAAGATCCCGCCCGTGCATCTCCCGGCAACGGCGTTGCATCTCCCGGATGATAAGCGTGTACCCGGTGCGGCCAGCGGCGATCATCTGCGCCAGCGTGCGTTCTGCGTTGCGCTGCAACCTCTCGTTTTCAGGATTCTGATCCGCAAGCGTGCAGGTCATCTCGCTTTCAACGATGTCGTCTACGTTGACGTGCTGGCATTCGTCGATCAGCAGGAAGCGCGGCACGAAGTTAGCCAGCTGCTTTTCAAGGGCGTTGACCACCGTCTTCTCGCTGCCGCAAATGATAGGGAAGGCCGTGGACTTCATGCGCAGGCCAGCGCTGAACACGCTGTTCTCCACCCCGAAGTTCCGTATCTCCATGGCGTTCTGCTTGATGATCCCGCCCTGACGTGACAACACGAGCGCGGGCTTGTTGAGCTGGGTCAGACGGCGGGCCACCAGGCTGATCAGCGTGGTCTTCCCTGCCGACACGGCGGCCTTGACGACGAACGGGCCGATCTCCTTGTAGTTGTTGATGGCCTGAGACGTCGCAAAGTGTGCCGCGAACTGGAACGGGTAGGGGTCGTATGGCATGCCGCGAAGTCCTCGCAGTAGCTGGCCGCGAACCGCCTCTATGTCCGTCTCCTCAATCATTTGCTTGATGCTTTTCACCTTTTCCATTGTTGCATCGTTGACGTGGTAAACATTGCAATATATTCTGCACAACGAATACCAAAACACAAGGACTTTAAAATGATGAATATTGGCAAACTACCCGAACCAGAAATTCACGAGGGCGCGATACAGAGGGCATTTGTGCGCAGCATGGGTAATTCATTCCAGATCATGATCCCGAACTACTACACCCTTGACAACCTCGGATATGAGGCGGACATGTTCTGCATCCGCAAGAGCCGCTACACGGTGGAGGTGGAGGTGAAGATCTCCATCTCTGACATGAAGGCCGACTTCCGCAAGGCCCACACGATCTACCCGAAGACGGCGGAGGAGGCTGAGAAATATTGGCGGATTGATGGGGAGCGCGTCCCTTATCCGGTGAAGATGAAGCACGACTGCCTGAAAGCTGGTGAGCTGATAGCCAATCGCTTCTACTTCCTGGTGCCGTGGACTATCGCCGACAAGGCGCTGGAGATCCTGCCGGACTATGCCGGGCTTTACGTGTACAACCAGTGCGGACTGGTACACGAGGAAAAGATGGGGCCGATGCTGCACAAGCGTAAGCTAGATCCGAAATATGACCAGGGGATCATGGCCAACCTCAACACCCGCTACCTGAAGCTGTGGAGGAGGTCATGAAGTTCTACCCCATTGAGCAGATAGAACGACTCATGGTCGGGCGCTGGGAGTTGCTGCTATCCCAGTATTGGGATAAGCGCGCATTCAACGGCAGGCATCAGGCCTGCCCGCTGTGCGGAGGGAACGACCGGTTCCGCTGGGGTGAGTCGAAGCAGGACGTCACGATGAAGGGTCGCGGTGCTGCAATTTGCAACCAGTGCGGATCACACCTGGGCCTGTGGTGGTTCATGCAAACTACCGGCTACGAATTCCCGGTGGCGCTGCATGAGATTGGGGCCAACTTCCTCAAGGTCGAGCCTGACCAGGAAATGACGACCGAGCCGGTGATCGCCCGCGACGCATTCCCGAAGGCTCCGCGCGTCAGGCTGGAAGAGAAAAACTTATCAGCCTCTCAGAAGTACATCCGCAAGCAGCAGGCCGCGCCTGACTATGACCGCCGGTTCTGGATGGCCTACGACCTGATCGAGACGATGCGTAAATATCACATGTGAAATACAGTTGACAGGTATATAGTGCCCAAGTGATATGCCCGAACACCCAACAGAAGGAGCAGCAAAATGTCAGAACAAACCACCGTGTCACCGAAGACCGCCAGCGCAGTAGCCGAAGAAATCAAAAAAGCTATTGGCCGCCGCCGTATCCCGGTAATTGTCGCAGACCAACCGGCCATCGCGTTCATGATCGCCAAAGAGGCCAGCAAAACAGGCTACGGCGAAGATGAGCAGCTGGGAGTGAACGCCGGATTCACCGAGAAGGACGTGGTGAACCAGATCGCTAACGCCGCGCTGTTCAGAAAGTCATATAACCGCGTCCAGCACGTCGTCGTCATCAAGTCGAGCAAGGCGGCGGCGGCTGGCAACTTTGATGGCCGCTACTTCGTGAAGATCATGTGCAATCGCCTGTATGTCACCATGGGGAGCCTGGCTAACTATCTTGCGGGGGCGGAATAGTGAGCGGGGCAAAGCCGGTGGTGATTGGCTGCCGGAAAATGATCAAAGGTAGCGAGCGCGGAAAGATGGTCGGCTGTGGGACATACTTCCACGCTGGCGGGCGCAGCGGACGCTGGCACGTGATCGACAATGTCGTGGTGTGTAAGCGTTGTTTCAAAGAATGGAAAAAGGAGCACAAGAATGAAGAAGGCGATATTCCTGTTTAACCGCTCGCGGCACATGTTGCAGCCGTGGTTAAACGCTGGCTATGAGTGCTGGACGTTCGACGGCCAGCTGAAAGAGGGCGTGCATAACCCGGAGCCGGGTCTGTTCGAGGTCGGCATGTGGTTCGACGCATCAGCTACCAGCGTGCATGCCAACGACGTAGCCAGAATCGTAGGTGGTGGCGTGAAGTTCATCGCCTCTTTCGCGGAATGCACATATCTGACCACTACCGGCGCGCGCTGGCTGTATCACCCGGAGGATCGCGAACTTCCGATTGCTGAGCGCCGACCACACCCGGCATACCCGAACCGCCGCCGGGATATGGAGGACGCTGTGAAGCTGGCGAAATTCGTTGAGCTGGTGGAGGCATATTGCCACATCGTCAACAGTGATTTTTCCACCGGCCCGATCCCGTGGATGCTGGAGAATCCGGCTCGATCATTCCTGCCGAAGCTGTGGCGCAACTTCAATCACACCTTCAACCCGTGTGACTATGGCGGCTATATCCCGGAGGGTGAAGAGATGCACCCGGACTACCCGGGGGTCATTCCTGACCGTGACGCCTATACCAAGCTGACCGGGATCTGGTGCAGCGAAGCGTTCGTGATGCCCGAGCCGAATCCGGTGGAGCCGGTAGGCAAGGACTTCAACCGGGCGATCAAGGTCGGCGGAAAGAGTACCCGCACCAAGAACATCCGCAGCGCCACTCCGCGAGGCTTCGCGCTGGCTGTATTCGAGGCAAACCACCATGAATAAATTCTTCATGCCGCTGGAAGATTACAAAGTTTTCGCATCCCGCGAAGAGACGAGAATGATCACCGTCGAGATGCCGGAGATCGGCCCGGCCATCATTAGCTGTGAAGGGAAGCCAGATATTCTCGTGACCATTCGCAAGGTTGCGCCGCTGTATCTGAACGGGAACACGTTTCACATTAGCCGCATTGAGTACCGCACATTTTCAGTTAAAGGGTGAGAAATGAAAGACGAAGCAGATAAGGTGACGATCGACGCGTTCGAAGCAGACCACAACCCGGCTCTGCACGCGGAAGCCGCAGCAAAGGGACTTACGCCGTGGCAGCTGTTCAGTAATCGCGTATGGGCTACGAAGGGGCTGGTGACTGGCGGGCACTACCAGGCAGTTCGCCCGCAGAAAGTGACCGGCCGCAGGTTCAACGGGAGTAAGACCCCGGATAACGTCCGCCCGAACTGGCGCACCCCGGAGCACATCTTTGCATGGCTGGACATGACTTATGGCCCGTTCGAGGTAGACCTTGCGGCATGCGAGAAGTCGACGAAATGCGACTTCTACTTTTGCAAGGAAGAGAACAGCCTTGCGCAAGACTGGAGCCAGTTTGATGCGATGTTTCTGAACCCGCCTTATGACGACATCACGCCGTGGACGGAGAAGAGCCGCGAGATCAAGCCGGGTGCAGTGCTGGCGGTGGTGCTGCCGAACGACAACAGCACAGTGTGGTTCCGCAACATGGTGGATCAGGCCTACACCATCATCAACATCGTCAGCAACGGCAAGAACTCTGGCCGCCTGTCGTTCGAACACGCTGGCACCGGGAAGCCAGGCAAGCAGAACAACAAAGGCACCGTGCTGTTCATCCTGCGCGGTCGTAAGCGCCGTGCCGGTGTGGAGACGCTCTACATCGATCAGGATCAAATGCTGCGCGAACTGGGGTTACTGGATGCACAGTAAGGCGCAAGTCTGGCAGGCCGCGAAGGAATGCGGCCTAGACGAATTCATTACCGCCGTGTCAAAAGCGTTTCCCGGCGCGATTGACGGCGTAGCGATATCTGCGAAAGGGATCGGTGTTCTGGCGACTGACGACCGCATGCTGCGCAGGCTGGTGAGGGTTAAACCTGGCGTGACGCTCACAAAGCAACAGGTCAAGGAGATAAGGACGAAATCTGGTGTTACTATGCGATATAAAGGGGAAAATTGAGGAGTAGCACCGATGGGTAAGACGTACCCGCGGCACAATGCCCGCACTGTATCACGGGCTGACAGGCTGCGCAGGATGAACCAAGATAAGAACACGCGAGTCATCACCAAATACATCGCCGGGACACTAGCCCGGCTACCAGAAGGAGAAGATCATGACGTTAGCACAGGCAATCTTGAAAGCATCAACCGAAGGGCGAGATCTTAAAGTAGGAAAGGGCGTAGATCGTGAGAACAAGCACATAGGCCCGCGTAACGGTAAGTTCTGGACTGACGAACGCATTCAGGAAGTGACCGACGACGTCACCGTTCGGCGGATGACGAAGGCGCAGATCATGGAGAAGCACAACATCACTGAAAGCGGTTTTTACAACGCCTGCTACCGTTTTGGGATCCCGACAACAAAATGAAAAAACATACCGTTATTCATATCGACACGGCTGAATTTCATAATGCCGTCTACATCCTTGGTCGTGAAGAGAAGATCTATAACTGGAACCAGAACGTCGAGTTCCGCAAGCGCCTTGTTGGCTTACTGGGGGAGATTGCAGCAGCGAAGCACCTGAACAACATTTACGGCCGCCACCGGATCATCATCCCGATGGGAGTCAACGCGCGCACCGGCGTTTCGGTTAATGCGTTCGGCCAGGGTGACATCATGACCATCTCACGCACAGGGACGCGCGAACGGCAAACGCACGTCTATGAGGTGAAATCCACCGAGGGCATCGGCAAGCAGTTGCCAACCATCCGGCAGGACAACGCTGAAAGCTACGTGATGAACGGCGTTGATGCAATCATTCTGGTGGCGGTGCATATCAACAAGGCGAAGGCAGAGTGCCGGATCATGCAGCAGGTATCGCCTGTTGAAGTGATCGAGAAGTGGAGGCCGATGGTTAACCGGTACGGTCAGGAGTGTTATGCTTTCAACTAAATAGACTTTGCGATTATCATGGCCCCCGTTAACACTCACGGGGGCTTTTCTTTTGGGCGACTTCTTCCACGGCATCACCGACATCTATCGGATGTATAAGACCGACTTAGATTACCCCATCGCTGCGGCCGTCATGGCTACATTGCGTCACATCCAGCTCGGTCATGAAAGGCGACAGATCTGGACTAATGCGATCATGGCGGCAATGTTCGCGAAGGGTATCACCTTCATCATCACCATCATCGGGGATTCCGTTCCACAGATGCACTGGATCGCAAACCAGGATGCAGGCTGGATCGTTGCCTGCGTGCTTGGGTACGTTGGGATCGACAAGGTCATTCGCGTGGTTGAGCGGTATTTCCCGTCCATGAATCTCAGGGGGAAAAATGATCGGCAACCTTAAAATTTACCTGCTGGCGGCACTTGCCGCCTTTTTGCTATGGCAGGGCGGCAGTTATGCACTGACCAGGTACGGCGAAAGCCGTTATGAAAGCGGCGTTACAGCTGGGATTAACAAGGAGGCTGAACGCAGGAACAAAATTGACCGTGATCTGGCCGAAATGCGCCAGAGGGAGAAAGACCAAGATGATCGCGACACGACTCGCCGGATTGACCAAGCACGCGCTGACGCTGCTAGTGCTGCTTATGCTGCTGACAGGCTGCGCCAGCAACTCAACGCAGCCACTGCCATCGCAAAACAACACGCCTCCGCTGTCGGCGTTAGCAGTGATGCCGGAACGCTCGCCGATCTGCTCGCCGAGCTGTTCTATCAGTCAGTGCAAGCGGGTAACGAACTGGCAGCAGAAGCTGATCGATACTACATCGCCGGGCAGCGCTGCAACGCCCAGTACAACCGACTATTGCAAGCAAAAAGGAGTAATAAATGAGGATGAGTGACAACGGGCTGCAATTTACAGCAGCATGGGAGAAATTCCGCAGCGCGCCTTACTTCGCCACCGAAGACGAGCGCCGTCGCGGGATCTACACCTGGGGCTTCGGGCACACTGGCCGCAACCCTCCACGCATCAACATCACGCGAGAAGCCGCGCTGGCGATCCTGCGTGAAGACGTAGCCTATGCTGAGAAGAAGGTGAACGAGTGGGCACATAAGTCCATCACGCAACCCATCTTCGACGCACTGGTTGATCTGGTCATCAATGCCGGTGAAGAGCCAATCAAGCCGGACAAGAAGGCGGGAGACTTCGATGACCTGGTGACGCAAGGTCGCTGGGATGAGCTGATCGTACAGCTTGAGTTCTTCCGCAAGCAGGGCGGCAAGATCATTCCCGGTCTGGTTCGCCGGGCACTGGCGCGGCAGGCGCTGGCGAAGGGGATGAACTGGCGGGATGCTGAGGCCGTTGGCCGGAACGCGAAGGTGTAAGAAAAGGGGCCGAACGGCCCCTTGTTGTTTACTACAGCACGAAGAAACTTAACATCAGGTACCCGGGCGCATATTCGCCGACGTTGCAGACGTGAACCACACGGACGTCGATCACCCGGCCAGTGTAGCCGTCTGCTTCTGTCCACTCCCGAAGGCGAAGCGTGTCACCATCAGAGAAGTTCCGATCCCACTTGCGCAGCTCAGCGCGCTTGCTCCCACACCTGACAGCATCGAAGTGAACCGGCAGGATTTTCAGATCGTGAATCATTTCATGCCCCCGACAACCTCAGCGCCGATAGCCGCGTACCCAGCGAGGTCTTCGAACGAGTCGGTGTTGTCGTCAGTCTGAGCGCGGCAGATCTTTAAAATGGATTGTAGCGTCACCACGTCCAGGCCAGTCAGCGGCATGTTCTGGCGGTTCGCAGACGAACGCACGATATTGAATGCGTCAGCTACGCGGTCGAACTGGAGCTCTTTGCCGTTCTCCGCGCCGTAGCGGCGACCGCGCTCCTCAAGGTGGGCCTTTACCTTCTCAAGAACCTGGGCGGCGTCAAGAGGCTCAGAGGGGATTTTAAGGGCATCGGCCTTTTCGGCGACCATGTAGATCGCGGTTCCATCCGTGCGAGCACAATCGCGGTTCAGTGTCGCGATGTTGTCGTGAGTTAGCGCCGACTCATCAGCTACGCCGTGGTGGTGGAAGAAGTTGGTCGGGAATTCGATCACGTTAGGGATAGAATATTCACCGTGATCTACCAGGCAATGCCAGCGGGCGATGATTGTTTCCTGCCCGGAAAGCTCACCGTAGGAGATGAACGTCACCAGCGAGTTGCGGCCCGGAATGTTGCTGCCGCGCAGAGGCTCGTTGCCTTCATCCACTTCGTACCAGAAGCGCAGGATGTCACCAGCAGTGAAGCGGTCGGTAACGTCAGTTGTTTTTTTCTTCTTGGTGGTCATGTTCATTTCCTCAGCATTGCATTAGTGTTTTGCGCCAGTAGGCGCTTTCGAGATCGACGTAGCCTAGCAGAACAGGCACCCCTTCTGAACTCCAAAATTCAGAACGGTAATTCACGAACGGCTCTATGTCGTAGGCATATAGCGCGCCATCCATATCCACCGCCACCCAATTCGCCCAGCGCGGCACGGTTATGACCATGCCGTTATAGTTGAATACCTTAAACAGCCCGTTAGTGATCAGCTTCATAATCATCCCCAAAGCACGGAACGCGCGGGTAGGTCACTGGTGCATAGGCCTCGATCCTGAAATCGCGGTTTCTGTCGAGCGGCTGGTAGAATGAACTGAACTCCGGGTGAATGCCTTCCTGGCACCAGCCGACGAAGAAGAACGGTTCGCCGCCTTCATCGGTGCGGCCGTCCCAGCACGCCAGCTGTTCATCGGTGTACCCGCATTCGTCGAAATTAACGTACCAGAAGCGGCGGATCAGGCGGCAGTTGTTACGCAGGCGCACCACCACCCAAAACTCCATTTCATGCCCGTGCTCAATGTCCGGGGTATCGCCCAAAGACCAGACTGACGGCAAGAATTGTTCGAATACTGGCTCTTTCTGTTTCATTTGCAAAAATCCTCTACGTTGATGAAGTCGGGGGTCATAACCATGTTTCCCGCCCGCAGGAAGCTCAGGCCGAAGCGGTGGATCAGCGTGCTGCACTGGTCGATGTCGCTGTAGTGCATGCGACGCCAGAATCCTTTCAGTGTCCCGACGTCGTCCCAGCGCACTTGCGGGCGGTCGATGAACTCAGCGCGGACGAACCGGCCATAGTGCCAAACCCATTGCCCGGGCTTCACGTCGGCGACTTCCACGAGCCTTGTGGGGAATACCGGGATCTTGCTCATCGTGCTTTCACCTCGCCGTAGTAGCCAACGTCCATCAGGTCGGATACGACCGCGATTACCTGCGCCTTCGCATCATCGTCTGCCTTGTTGTTGGCAATGGCCTTCATCACTGCGCTGCGAGTGACGTCGAACATCGGTTCGGACACGTTACCCTTACGGTAGCGCTCACCCAGCTTGCAGGCGTCATTCATGACCTTATCCATCTGCGCGTTATCAGGCAGGCGGTCGTATACACCCAGGTCGCGCTGGATATTGATGTTCTTGATGCCTACAGCGCAGCTAACGGCGCTGGCGTCCCCGACGTATGAGCAGCCCAGCACGGCGGCTGCGGCGATGGCGATGGCGGTAATGCGTTTCATCGGTTACTCCTTGTTTCCACGGATGGCGGCGATGGTTTCAATGTGGCGGCGCTCTTCTATGCGGCGGCGCTCTTCTTCGGCGGCGATGTTGCGCATCACCAGCAGGAACAGGATCGCCAGCAGCGGAGATATCAGCAGCGCAAGCAGCGACCAACCCAGGCCACTGCGTCCGCGACGATCGGCAGCGATACCCACCAGCACAGCCATGACACACCAAATAATTAACACACTCATGATTCTCTCTCCTGTTAGTCCCGGCACCCTGCCGGGATCTGCATATTAGTACGGAATAATACACCGCGTCAACACTATAGAATGATCCCAGCGCCGTGAGTGTAAACGGCGGCGATCGTCATCAGCTCAAGGCGCAGCGACTTCAACGCCCCGGCGGCGGTCTTTGCGTCGATCTCGGTGACGTGGTTCTTTGAGTCGGTATAAGACGCCTTAAAGCGGTTGTGCCCGTAGGCGATGCAGCGCACGCGGCCGAACTCGACGACGACACGGAAGGTCTTCTCCTTCGTCTTGTCGTTGATAGCCTCAATGACGCCGAACCTCGCGCCGTTCAGGATAAGCGAGCAGATGTGAGCGCCAATCTCGCTGGCTTCGTCGCGGCTGGTGATCTTCTTCAGCTGGTCAATCATTTCGGGCCTCCTCGCGGCCTGCGGGCGTGATCTCGCACGCCCCGGTAGTTATGTTCCATTTTGCCAGCCCGCGGCTGACAAGTCCGTTCAGCGCGGTGACGGTATGTGACTTGCTGTCGTATACCCAGTCGCCTGCGCGCCATTCTGAGACAGCAAGCCGCTTTAATACGGCCCGCTGCCTGATACGCAGCTTCACTCCGGGCGACCACCGGCAGCCAACCAAGCAGCGTAAGCGATAGATCGCGTCAGATCGCACTTCATGGTGATCTTGCGGTCTTCATCAGCGTTGACCCACTGCGAGAACGTCAGATTCAGAGGCATAGGCTCACCCTCAGCGGCTGCGAGCGCGTGGTGATAGCTGTTCAGCGACAGCAGAAGGGAGACGCGCTGCCGGGCAGTCATTTCACGCATGATCGCCCGCACGCACATGGAGGCGCTCCCCGCCCCTTCATGCTTGCGCTGTCGGCCATCCCAAAACTTGAACGTCATTGACAGCGGTGGTCTTTTACGTCTGTCCATAATTTCCTCCTGTTATGAAATATATTCGACGGTTTCAGGAATGATCGCCGCATATTTGCAGCGTTTTAGCGCTGGTATGTACCAGAAAGAAAACATCCGTTCTTCGCCTGAGCTGTCGTCAATGTCAACGTGACACAAAGACGCCTCATAGACGATCCCACTGGCAGCGGTGACGCGAACTCTTGGGTAGACGATCCCCTTCCATGCGCCATCAATTCCCTTCATGAACTTGTTGGCGGCTTCGTCTGCGCGAATGAACGACGGTTGGTCGTGGTAAGGGAAGAAAGCGACCTCAGCGCCATTAACGACGACGGTGACGCATTTACTCATAGGCTCCTCCGGTTGTGGCCCCCGAAGGGGCCGGTTGTTTCAGCAGGCGTAATCCTGTACGCGAAGCGCGTAGTCGTAATTGGTCAGCCCGATTGAGCGGGCGGCGGTGGTATCGGTGGCGATGATCCACGAACCATCGTTGAATTTAATCTCGCGGTGGTGAAAGCCGATGTATTCAGTGCTTGCCAGGTTCTCATTCGCGATAACTTCAATGATGCCCGCGGCTGTCATGTTGCGCTTGCTGTACTGTTTAACGATGGTCTGTGCAATTGTCATTTCGTTTTCCTCATTTCGTTGGGTGTATAAGCACTATATACACCCACACGCATATGGTCAACAATATTTATCAGAAAGGCAGCTCGCTATCGATCCCCGTCACCCGCGGGCGGGCCATCATCTCAAGGTATTCCTTTTGGGCCTGCTCCTGCGCCAGTTTTGCGAGACGGCGAACGCTAACCATCATCTCGACGATGAAGCGGGCCGGGTAACGGTCGAGGGCGAGCAGATCCTGGCGAACGCGGTCAACGGCACGCTGTACGCCGATGTGCATCAGGTAGCCGTTGTGAGAGTAGTGGCGGGCACACTGAACAGCGCGGTCAACGATGCCATTAACTTCCAGCGCTTCGGCGTGTGCTTCCTGGCGGGCTGCGTAGGCGCGCTGGCCTTCAACGGCGTCAAGCAGTTTAGCCAGCAGCGCTTTCACGTCGCACAGGCTGGCATTAGCTTTCCACTCTGCCTGGTTCCAGTCGTCGAGGTTAGCGGAGATGTAACCTTCTACAGCCTGCTGCATATCGTCGTACATCGTATCGTCAAGGGTGTCGACGTTTTCGCAGATCAGCGCGTTCGCTGCGGAGTCGATGATCAGGCAGGCCAGCAGGTCGGCGTTCTTGAACTGGCCGCGGGCTTGCTCGTTGGTCATCCAGCTTGCCGGATTGCCGATGGTCAGATCCAGCGCGGCGAGAATTTCGTTAGCGGCGGTAAGATATTTGATAGCTGACTTAGACATTTTGCGACCCCTTGTGATTTATCGGTTAGTTACTGCCTGTTCGATAAATATATTATAGGGGCCGCATCATGTCAATAGTGCTTACACTACTCCTTAATGAATTCTTTGAAATCTGCGGACGATGTCTCGCGCCAGGTCATCAGCCTGCCGTTAATGATCGCGTGACGTTCGCAGTTGTAATCGTCCCTGAATTTCAGAATGGTCATGGTGTTCAGGCCGGTCTTGGTGGTCAGCTTGCGCATGCTGCCCGCTTTAGCGAGAAGTGCGGGGATGCTTGTAACGTGGCAAATCAGGCTCATGTTGTTTTCCTCAGTGGTTATCACGGCAGCTACCCATAAGCGGGGGAACGGCATCTTTGATCGTGTAGTAAGGGTTCCGGGCTTCGTGTGGGTTAGACTCTTTGCTCAGGTGTCCCAGCTCAGCCATTTTGTAAATTGCGTCGCGCACTGACTCCCGGGAATACGGCGTCCCGTCAGCCTTAAACACCGTGGAGCTGATACGGCGCAGGATCTCCTTGTATGGCGCGGTTCCGTGCGGCTCCGCCCTCAGCAGAGAATACACGGCTTCCTGCAATGGCGTGTACACGTGCGCCTGACGCTTCTCCTCCGGCTCAAAGTGCTCCTCATCCGTTCCGGCGTCCATATCGTAAACGCGGTCTTCGAACAGCCAGACCTTCGTCGCGTCGTCGATGTAGATGAAGTCTGGCCGATCAACCTCCTGCCCTGGGGCAAGTTTCTTCTCATACGTGCTTTTCTTCTTCGCCTCAACGTCCTTCGCGAACACCGGCACCTGAAAGCCTTTGAGCTTAAAGCGCCCCTTCAAACCACCCTGGCGGCTCTTACCGACGTTCAGGACGGTGTAGCCTGTCTCCTTCTGGCGGGCGTTCAATCCCTTGCCTGTCTGTGTCTTCTCGCGCACCAGGCTGAACGTTTTATACACCGCGCCCTTCGCTGCGGATCCGCCACGAGACTCAAGATCATACTGGCCGGACATCAGGCTTCCCTTGCTGACATGCGGGATGAAGATCCCGGCGCAGTTGAGGGACTCAGCGAACCGGTGCCCGGCAGTGGTGATCAGCTGCTGGTCGGTGTTGCTGTTTTCGTCCATGCTCACGCCGTTATTGTTGGCCGCCGCCAGGTGGAACATTTTGCTGTCGAAGATGACCAGATTCACCGGCCTGCCGTTGGCGAACTGCAACACGCGACTCTTCTGGATGCGCAACTTTCCTGGCTCCATCAGGTCGGCCGGCCGCTTGAACACCTTGATCCAGTCACGGAGATTGACGCCGGTGCGCAGCGACCAGGCGGCCACCTGCAACTCAACGCTGTCCGGGTCTTCGGTGAAGAACACGCTGACGCCCGGGTTACACACGCGGAAGCAGTTGAACAGCGGGCGACCCATGGCGAGGCTGACCGCCATTTGCACCAGTAGCGTCGTTTTCCCTGCGCCTGCATCACCGTTGATCTCGTTGATGGTGCGGCGGTTCAGCAGACCTTCGATCACCGGGTCGTAGAAGTCCGGCGAGGTGTTCAGCACGTATTCGCCCGGGTCGTAATCTTTCAGCGCGGGATCTTCGACAAGTCCCTGCTCAACCTCTTCGGCGAGACGCTTTGCCACCTCAACGCGCTGGGCGGATAAGTCCATGCCGAGATTCTGCTTTTCATTCTCCTCGCGAACGATGCGTTGCAGCTCAAGGTGGCGCTGACCGGCGTCTTTCTTCTTCGGCTTAGGTGGTTCAGGTGGAACAGGTGGCGCTACTTCTTCCGCCTGTTCACGCTCCTCCACCTCAGCCCGTGCTACCTGGTCGAAGTAAGCCTGCATGTCGGCCATTTCCTGCGAATAGGCTTCGTCCTCTTCCTCGCGGGTCATTGGCTGGTTGAGAATGTCCGCCGCTTCGTGCTGTTTCTCCTGATCGCCCAGTAACGCCTTCCAGTCGTCGGGCGTCATCGGCCTTTTGTTCTCTTCGTTCATCGTTTCCTCCTGCTCTGGTTCGGACATTATTCACGGCAGGTAATACCGTGTCAATATCAATTACTTTCCGCCTGAAAAACAGGCTAAAACCTGTAAACCAATACTATTTATAGACTGTAAATACCCGCTATTGGGATTTTCATCACGCCTTTAGTTTTCAATGGCTTACAGAGTGCGTTTTTTGAGCAGCTGTAAACCAAAGCGTTTCAAGCGGAGCTACCAGCCACCTCAACGCCACCTGAACAGAAGGCGTGCTTCGCAAGTTATTGATAACAAAGGACTACCTGAAATTTTCAGGAGGAAAAGTGTCATACTACCGAACTTGCAAGTGACTGATATTAAAGGGGTAATTTCAGGTGTTAGGTGGTATCCCTATTATATATAAAACCCATATAATTACAGAAACACGTACACCCTTACGCACATGGGGGAAGAAAAAAGCGCTACGCAGTGGCTGCGCGTTTTTATTCTCCCCACCATGCCGTATAGGGGTAAACTGGGGCAGAGCCACTTGAAAGAGGAAACCAACATGACTGATAAGGTGAAGGTAACGACACCTCGGAACCCAGTCGGCAGACCAACCAGCTACACCGAGGACATGCCGGAAAAACTCCTTGAATATTTCCGTGTCGACGTTGATGACTATATCCAGCACTCACACACGACAGCCGGGAAAAGCAACATTCGCATTAACCCGAAGCACATGCCGTCTATTCTCAACTTCTGCGAGAGCATCGGCATCACGACGACGACTTTTCACGACTGGCGTTCGAAGCATAAGGAATTCTCTGTCGCTTACACGCAGGCGCGCGAGCTTTACGAGCAGATGATTCTGAATATTGGCTTCGCCACGAACAGTACTTTCGCGACCTTCATGCTGAAAGCGAACTTCGGCTACCGCGACAACACTGAGATCGTCGTGACCGGTGACGCCAACAAGCCGGTGCGGTTGAAGATCGTCAGCGAGCGGCCGAAGGAGGAGAAGCCGCGGGAAGAGTCCGAAGCAGTCGACTGGGGTGACGACTAAATACTGCTTGGCATATATATGACTGAGCAGGAATATAGGGGCCGGGCAATCCTGCCCCTACTGCACAGGACATCAAAATGACTGAATCACTGAAATTCACCTCCCCGGCACCGGCACCAGTTAGCGGCGTTCTCGCTTGCGCAGACAGCAGCGGCAGCACTGAGAATAACGTCAGGCTCGCAAGGGTCATTGACATCGAGCTTTACGGGCGTGGCACCGAGCAGCACGTTAAAGCAAGCCATCAAGAACGAACTTGATAAGCTGACCATGTAACCCATCAAATCATTAACCAGCGGCCCACGACGGGCCGCAATGAGGTGAACCAATGCAGACCTTCTACCCAGTCTTTAGCGCCATTCTGTGCATGTTTTGCTTTCTCTGCTGCAAAGGGTGGGCGACGGCCCTGGATATCGGAGCCGGGAAAGACAAGCGCATGATCAGGATGGCTCGCACCTTCGACATCGCTGGCGACGTGTTCCGCTGGGCGTGCTGGCTGTTCATCGTCGCAGGCTTCCTTCGCACCATCGGATTGTTCTGATTGCTTACACTTTGTACCATTTGCCCGGTTGATCACCGAAGTGACTGACTGATAGGCTTTAATGAGACTCGCAGCGAGGTGGAAATAATGGGGATCGTAATGGGTGTGTGGTTGGCGCTGGTGACAGCTATCGCGATGATCGCAATTCACATGGCCGCAATGGACAGGGAGCGGCTCAAGGCCAATCCGGTCAGCCAGATAACCAAGCTGGTGCTCGCGGTCTTCCTCCTGATCGGCGTAGCGCACATCGCCACCAGGTACACAGCTTTCCTCCGCGTGCTATCCTGACCTGACAACTGCTATCATGGCCCCGTTAACACAACGGGGCTTTTTTATGTCTATCCAATCTGACGCCAGTCAATTCATTGACCTGACACTCACACCACCGCAGAACGACTTTCTGCAACTGTCGTGCAAACACCCGGCCTTCGTGGCGGGCTTCGGTACAGGCAAGAGTCAGACCATGGCCGTGTCGTCCGTGCTTGACGCATCAGAGGGTGGCGCAGATGCCACGATCGCCATCCTTGAGCCAACGTTCGACCTGTGCAAGCTGATCGCAGTGCCGCGTATCGAACAGATCCTCTCAGAGCTGGGCATTCGCTTTAAGACCGTCGGCAACAAGGAGATCTACACCTCCCACGGC
>OHKB01000881.1_pt1 | contig 15645 bp, 8 predicted proteins | sample 1568741 | NCBI WGS metagenome assembly OHKB01 (sample SAMEA3879575, study PRJEB24766) | human gut metagenome | biome: human-associated habitat; feature: feces | place: USA | collected 1985/1987
CAGCACCGTCACAACACAAACACAAAATAAAACACGACAAAACTACTATGCAATCATCCTGTCTATGCCGGGGAGGCATATGTTACTGACTTATATATATTCGCATACCTACAAGAGTATTTCAGGCGATTTGCATGTATATAACATTCCCCTTTCTGATTTGTTCACGAAAGGAGAAATTAAAAGTTTATTTCTTTCCCTTATAATCTCTCAGAAAGCCTTCCATCAGCCATTTGGCAAGTGCCTGGCGATTGGAATCCATCACCAGTCTCCGCTGGTCAAATGTATTTTGGATATTGCCCAGCTCTACGAAAACAGAAGCAGGCGTAGTATGAGAAAGCACGTACAGATTGCGTCCGCTCACCGTTCCGGCAAAGCCACGATTCGGTTGGTGCTTGCCATATTTTGATTCAAAAGTATTTTTCATGTTATTGGCCAGCCGTTTACTCTCAGCCTTCTTATTGGAGTGATAGAAAAACACATCCGTTTGTTTTCCTTTGCTCCGGCTATCCACATGGATAAAGATAGCCCGGCAGTAAGTATAGTTTTTACGGTCCTTCTGATAAAGAGCATTGATCTTGTTACAGCGTTGCTGAAGACGTTGCACCTGATTCAACGGAATGGGATCGCCCATACAAGTTTCACGTTTACTATTGGAAAGATAGGCATCATCGCGGATACCATCTTTAGCGTCTTGAATGATGATATGCACTTCAGCTCCTTCCTGCATCAGATTTCGTGCCAGACGAAGGGCGATATCGTAGGCGTATTCATCTTCATGAAGTTCATGCTTGCCTACCCATCCGATCGCTCCGGGATCGGGGCCACCGTGTCCGCTGACTACATAAAAACAGGCACCTGCAAGCCGGTTGGAAGTAACTTTCACACTCGACAGTTTCTTCCCGAATAAAGGTTCGTTGATGGTTGTACCGATTTTCTTCGCTCCGGAAGTTCTCGATTTAGTGACCGTATCCTCCGTCGACACCTCCTTCCCCGCAGTCTTTTTTGCCGGAGCGGGTTTAGCCGAAGCTCCTGACGAACGTTTTACCGGAGGAATCACATAAGTTACCCCCATCTTCAGAACATTATTCTTCCCCAACTTCTGCTTGTTCAGTTCCACAAAATCATCGTAATATTTCTTTGGAGAACGATTATGGCGCAACAAGAAAGTAGAAATTCCCTCACCTGCCTTCGGAGTCGCTTTTTGCTGAGCCTGCACGCTGCCCGCCAAAAAGAGGAAACTTATAAATAATAGGATATAGAGTTTATTTTTCATATTTACACTAGCTATCTCCCTCACAAGGGTATCATTTCACTCATAAACAGGGCAAAAATACAATTATTTTCCTTACTTTTGCGCCGTTAAAACTTTTTTTGGCAATAAATCATTAAACCCGATATCATTATGGCAAAACAATTCAAGCCCGAAACCCTGTGCGTACAAGCAGGATGGACGCCTAAAAAGGGCGAACCACGCGTGTTGCCCATCTACCAAAGTACCACTTTCAAATATGATACCAGCGAGCAAATGGCACGCCTCTTCGATTTGGAAGACAGCGGTTACTTCTACACCCGCCTGCAAAACCCGACGAACGACGCTGTTGCCGCTAAGATTGCCGCCCTCGAAGGTGGTGTAGCCGCTATGCTGACTTCCAGCGGTCAGGCAGCCAACTTCTATGCCATTTTCAATATCTGCCAGGCAGGAGACCATTTCGTTTGTTCTTCCGCTATCTACGGTGGAACTTTCAACTTGTTCGGTGTGACAATGAAAAAGCTTGGCATCGACGTAACGTTCGTCACTCCGGATGCCAGCGAAGAGGAAATCTCCGCAGCTTTCAAGCCAAACACTAAAGCACTGTTCGGAGAAACGGTTTCCAACCCTTCTCTCGAAGTGCTGGATATCGAGAAGTTTGCCCGCATCGCACACAATCACGGGGTACCTTTGATTGTAGACAACACATTCCCGACTCCGATTAACTGCCGCCCGTTTGAATGGGGAGCGGACATCGTTGTTCATTCCACAACCAAATATATGGACGGACACGCAACAAGCATAGGCGGATGTATCGTTGACAGCGGAAATTTCGACTGGGATGCTCATGCCGACAAATTCCCCGGCCTGTGTACTCCGGACGAGTCTTATCACGGCCTGACTTATACGAAAGCATTCGGCAAAGGAGCTTATATCACAAAAGCAACCGCACAGTTAATGCGCGACCTCGGCAGTATTCAAAGCCCGCAAAATGCTTTCTTACTGAACCTGGGACTGGAAACATTGCATCTCCGTATGCCACAACACTGTCGCAATGCACAGAAAGTAGCCGAGTTCCTTTCCAAAAACGAGAAAGTGGCCTGGGTAAACTATTGCGGTCTGCCGGATAACAAATATTATGCTCTGGCACAGAAATATATGCCGAACGGCTCTTGCGGAGTTATCTCCTTCGGACTGAAAGGCGGACGTGACGTATCCATCAAATTTATGGATTCACTGGAGTTCATCGCCATCGTTACTCACGTTGCTGATGCACGCAGCTGTGTGCTTCATCCTGCCAGCCACACTCACCGCCAGCTGACAGACGAACAGCTGCTCGAAGCAGGTGTACGTCCGGACTTGATCCGTCTGTCCGTAGGTATCGAAAATGCAGAAGATATTATCGCAGATATCGAACAGGCACTGAATGCATAACAACTGATATTCAGAACAATGACAATAGCAAGAAAGCACGGGATGAAACATCACCGTGCTTTTTTGTTTCCTGCAAAAGAAAGTTAATCTTCAAAAGAGAGTTTCAATATTACTTTCCTCCCTTCCATACTTATAGACTCTATCCCTTTACTCTTTTTCAAGGGCTTTCCATCTTCAGTAATACCTGTCAACGAAGTTGCAGGAAATTACATTTCCATACCTAAAAGATCAGTAGTTACGTTTGTTATGAAGTAAAAAAGCTATCTTTGCCCAGGAAGTACATAAAAACTTCCGCTATTATATTATTATATGAAAGGCATATTACTGAAATATTGCATATTTGTCATTAGCTTTTTAATTACATTATCTGTATCAGCCCAGCAGGTAGTCGTCACCGAACTACCTACCCAAAAGCTGTTACCGGTAGCACATATCCATCATATACTGCAAGACAGTGAGGGATATATGTGGTATGCGACAGAAGGAGGAGGTCTATGTCGTGACAATGGTTATCAGATTGATGTCTTCCGTTCCGACCTGAATACCCCTAACTTATTATCAAGTAACGATATCACCTGTCTGACAGAAGACAACAATCATCATATCTGGTTCGGGACCAAACGGGGACTATACAAACTGGATAAAAGAAATTACTCGATAACGGAAATAACGAACAAAGAACTTCAGCAACAAGCCATTAATGCCATTCGGGCCATCCATGACGGAACAATCTGGGTGGCGGCAGATGGCATGATCTACCATTACTCCAATGACAGCAAACTACTTGGCAGCTATCCCTCGCAATGGAAAGGACATAAACAAAATGTTTCAGACTTTTACGAGGACAGTAAACATACCCTTTGGGTAATGCAATGGTGGGGAGGGCTTTTAGAATACCATCCTGCAACAGATCGCTTCTTACCACATCCATGGACATGCGGCGCATCACCTACACAAATGATAGAAGATGCACAGAATAACTGCTATTGGATAGCCACATGGGGAAAAGGAGTCGTGCGGTTTACTCCTTCTGCTAATATACAAACAGATACGGACAACTGCACATTGCAACCAGCCACTTTAGAAGGCAGTGAGCATAATCCACATAAAAGCCAGATACTGGGACTATTAAAAGACAGCAGACAAGGAGTATTGTGGGTTTCAGCCATGAATGACCTGTATGCTTATCAAATTATAAATAATAAACTTCATCCGGTTTCTACCGAGACTTTCCTGCCTAAAGGCAAAAAGATACTGGACCGGATCATAGAAGACCGTTCCGGCAACGTATGGGTACCGGGATATTCTCCGCATTCATTCATCCTTTCATTTGATTCCAATAAAATAAAACGCTATCCTACCCCCGCTATGTCTGCCATCACCGGCTACCCGGTGATGGCAGACAGGACTATCCGGGAAGAAGAGTATTACTGGATATGGCAGGGGAGAACAGGACTATCATTGTATCATCCGGCTTCTGAACAGATTTCTTTCGCCTCCGATTTTCCGAACGATACAGGCAAATACCATATTATAAAATGTATAGAGAAATGCCGGACACAACCGGGAATCTGGGCTGCCAGTGGAAATGCCAGTGTGGTACATCTACAGCATGAGAGCATGAAAATGAAATGCATACAAGAAATCCGTATTCCGGATGCCCGTCAGGTTCGCGTGTTGCATGAAGACGACCAGGGGAACTTATGGATTGGAACAGAAAATGCAATCTATCAATATTCCATATCGGACGGGAATATGAGAAGAATTCATAAGGACACGGGCGCAATCAACGGTATAGCGATTTCTCCCGATAAAGCTATCTACTATATCACCGAAATGCCGGAATTCTCATGCCTTCCCCCGGATGGACAAGTACACTCCATCCACAAAGGCGAAAACTATTCTTCCATCATCATATCCCCCGACAATAAGATATGGACTGCCACACTAGAAGGAAATGTATATAGTTACCACCCACAATTGCAAACACTGGCCAGAGAAGACAATGCGTGTAATGCCAATGGAGATGCGGTTAAAAGTATGACCGTGGACAATCTCGGCCATTTATGGATATTGGCCGATCAGTATGTAAAAGAATATAATCCTAAAAATCATTCATTCAGAATCCTGTACAATTCAGACCGTTTCATTCAGGTAGATTACTTCCTTTCCATAGAGAAAATAGAAAACGGTACGATTTGCCTTGGAGGAATCGGCGCTTTCTGCCTTGCTACCCCATCGCCGGAATTAGACCAATCTCCCAACGACATAAAGCCGGTGATTTCATCTATCAAAACAGATGGAAACAGGCGAATCATGGGCATAGATACACAACTAATCGAACTGGCTCCCGACAATGTAAATATAGAACTCTCTTTTTCAACCCTTGAACACTTGCATGCCGGACAAATCAGTTATGCTTATCGCCTGAAAGGATGGGACACCAACTGGAATTATTTGCCACCGGGAATCAATACAGCCTATTTCACCAAACTCCCGAAAGGTAACTACACGCTGGAAATAAAAGCAACAGATATTCACGGCTGCTGGGCACAACCTGTCTCCTGTTTACAAATTCACCGTCTCCCCGCATGGTACGAGACCTGGTGGGCATATACACTGGGCATCATCTCCATCATTTTAGTCATGACAGGATCACTAAAGTTATACTTCAACCGCCTGCACAAAAAACAGAAAGAACAGATGGAAGAACAGCTGACGCAAATGAAATTCCGTTTCTTCACGAATATCAGTCATGAACTGCGTACTCCTCTGACACTCATCATCACTCCATTGAGCAGCCTGTTAACGGATATTCAGGACAGCAAATTGAAGCAACAATTATCTTCCATTTATCGCAACGCACAGGAATTACTTCAATTAGTAAACCAACTGCTCGACTTCCGGAAACTAGAAGTGCATGGTGAGAAACTACAGCTCATGAATGGAGAAATCTACGAATTTGTCTCATCAACTTGTGAAGTATTTGGAGCGTATGCCACCAATAAACAAATTGAATACTCTATCTTACTGCCACGACAAGGGGTACATATGTATTTTGACCGGGATAAGGTGCATCGTATCCTCTACAACTTACTGAATAATGCGTTTAAATTTACTCCGCCCGGCGGAAGCATTACAGTTTCTGCGGATACCATAACCCAAGATGGAACACAGTATATATGCATTCGAATTGAAGATACAGGAAAAGGAATAGAGTCTGAAGCTCTTTCTCATATTTTCGACCGTTATTATCAGATCGACGCAAGCGAAAACAGACAAGCCACAGCAGGAAGCGGTATCGGGTTGCACATCGTCAAAGAGTATGTCAGTCTGCATCACGGATTCATTGAAGTGGACAGCAAAAGATATAAGGGAAGTGAATTCCGCATTTATCTCCCAACCCATCTGACAGATGAACGTTTATCGCCAAGAGAAGAGAGCGAAAGCAAGGAAGCAGTATCATCAAATAATCGCAGGACAATTCTTCTGGTAGAAGACAACGAAGAATTCCGCCGATTCATGTACCAGCAACTATCACAGGAATATCAGGTGTGGGAAGCTTCCAATGGAGAAGAGGCAGAAACCATCGCCAACGAAAAAGAAGTGGATATAGTGGTAAGTGACGTCATGATGCCGGGAATAGACGGGTTCGAATTATGTCATCGTCTAAAACAGAATGTCAAAACCTCCCACCTCTTCATCATACTGCTCACTGCCCGTACCGGCGACGAGAGTATATTGGAAGGTTATAAATCAGGAGCTGACTGTTATCTGACCAAGCCTTTCAACATGGAAATTCTGGACAATCGCATTCATCATCTGCTTGCACTGCAACAGAAGCGTAAACAGATATTCCTGACAGAAATAGAAGTGAATACGGAAGACCTGACCACTTCAAAAGTGGATGAAGAGTTCTTGAAAAAAGCGGTGGCATTCGTCGAGAAGAATCTGGATAACAACGATTATAGCGTAGAACTCTTCAGCGACGACATGTGTATGAGCCGAATGAATCTTTACCGTAAGCTTCAATCCATTACCGGACAAAAGCCGACAGAATTTATCCGAAGTATCCGGTTGAAGAAAGCAGCCCGGTTATTAACGGACACAGACCTGTCTATTGTTGAAATATCCGAAAAAGTAGGATTTGCCACCCCCAGTTATTTCAGCAAATGTTTTAAAGAAATGTTCGGAGTACTTCCTACTCAATATCATAAATAAGATTTGTAAAGTCGACGAGTATAATTACATCAAACACCTGCTACAAATATGTCAGCATAGATTTTGATACATTTATTGCAGTAGTTTGTTACATTGTTGTTCTGCCGGATTGATGTTCTTCCCTACCTTTGTCCACATATCAAATGAATGACAAAAGCTATGGACAAACATTTCAGATTCTCAGCCATCTTATTGGCTATTTCTTTTTCCATGTTAAGTTTTACGACAAGCATTTCTGCTTCGGAACGTAAGATAAACATGAACCAACATTGGAAATTCTATCACGGATGCATTGCAAACGCCGAACAACCTTCCTTCAACGACAGCGGATGGAGAGTGCTTGACATTCCCCATGACTGGAGTGTGGAACCTCTACCCGTACAAAGAGAAGGTATAACCATCGGTCCTTTTTCCCGTATGAGCATAGGCGGACCGGATACCGGACAGACCGTAGGCGGTGAAGGATGGTACAGAAAAGAATTGATCCTCCAACCGGGAGATACGGACAAAATCCTCTCCCTCTATTTTGAAGGTGCTTACAATCAGACGGAAGTATGGATAAACGGACAAAAGGCATGTTTCAATGCCTACGGGTATGTTCCTTTCAGAATCGACATTAATAAATACTGTAATGCCCCCGGCATTCCCAATACAATCGCCGTAAAAGTCATTAATGAAGGACTGAACAGCCGCTGGTATGCAGGTTCCGGGATTTACCGCCATGTATGGTTGATAAAAACAGATAAAGTCCACTTAGACGAATGGGATACTTTCGTAGACGTTTCTAAAGTAGAAAGCAGAAAAGCAACAGTCAATCTTCACACCATTCTGCATAACGCCCATAAAGGAGAAGCTGTCAGTAATCTGAACGTGCGGATTCTTTCCCCGCAGGGCGCTGAAGTTTACTCTGCAACCCAACAGGTGAATATAGCAGGAGAAGGAAATACTCCCCTCTCCCTCTCCTTTGAGATCAAGAAGCCGGAGTTATGGTCCGTCGATTCACCTCATTTATATACGGCCCATATTTCCGTCCGGTCAGACAAAGAGGAATCGGATCAGATAACGGTCCCCTTCGGCATACGTACCATTGAATTTAATGCAAAAGAAGGATTCCTGCTAAATGGAAAACCACTGAAACTAAGAGGCGGTTGTCTGCACCATGACAATGGTCTGTTGGGTGCAGTAGCTCTCGACAGAGCAGAAGAACGCAAAGTAGAACTGATGAAAGCGAATGGATTCAATGCGGTCAGATGTTCTCATAATCTGCCTTCAGAATACTTCCTGCAAGCCTGTGACAAACAGGGATTACTTGTTATCGACGAAGTATTCGACCAATGGCAACAAGCCAAACGTCCGCAGGATTATCACCAGTATTTCGACGAATGGAGCGAACATGACATGACAACCATGATCTGCAGAGACAGAAACCATCCATCCATTATCATGTGGAGCATCGGTAATGAAATAGCCGAACGTGCAGACGAACCGACCGGAGAAGTGATTGCAAAGAAACTCATCGCAACCATTGAAAAATATGACAGTACCCGCCCCTCTACCGCCGCAGTCAACGCATTTTGGGACAGAAGACATTTCAGTTGGGAAAAAGACTCGGAAAGAGCATTCCGCAATCTCGACGTTTCCGGCTACAACTATCAATGGAAAGAATACGAGAACGATCACGTACGTTTTCCCGAACGGGTGATGTACGGCAGCGAATCTGTTCCCAAGGAAGCGGCACAAAACTGGAATCTGATTGACAAGAACCCCTATCTGATTGGAGACTTTGTGTGGACAGCCATCGATTATCTGGGTGAAGCCGGTTTGGCACATACTCTTGAACTCGCTCCCGGAGGACACAGTCCTCAATTCATGGGATGGCCCTGGTACAATGCCTGGTGCGGTGATATCGACCTCTGCGGAGATAAGAAACCACAATCTTACTATCGGGACATACTTTGGAACAGACGAGATATCTCATTGGCTGTTCAACCGCCTGTAGCCGACGGAAAAAGAGAAGATATCAACTATTGGGGATGGAAAAACGAACTGTTAAGCTGGAACTGGAAAGGCATGGAAGGCAAAACGATGACCGTACATGTTTATAGCCGTTCTCCCAAAGTACGACTGTATCTGAACAATCGCCTGATAGGTGAAAAGGAAACAACACCCGATACTTATACCGCTTCTTTTGAAGTTCCCTACGAACCGGGAGAATTAAAAGCCTGCAACGTGAAAGGAAAGAAAGAAACCGCTTCAGCAGCACTCAACACTGCCGGAAATCCGGCAAGTATCCGTCTGACTGCTGACCGATCCAAGATAAAAGCCGATAAAAATGATCTGGCATACGTAAAAATTGAAGTCTTGGATAAAGACGGAAGAGTCATTCCCGACTGTGAGATTCCTTTGGAGATCAAATCCGGTGGAAAAGGTTCGGTCATCGCTTCCGGAAACGGAAGTGCCGATGATATGAGAAGTTTCCGTTCCCTGACTCCCAAAACATTCCGTGGAAAAGCAATAGCTATCGTGCAACCCGATACACAAGAAGGAAACATTCATCTCACTGTCTCCGCAAAAGGATTACCGGAGGCAAATATCTCCATAGAAACCTATGAATAATAACCAATAATGAATATATAGAAATATGAGGAATATCGTTAGAAAAACAACCTTAATGAGTGGGGTAGCATTGACACTCTCCATAAGCAGTATATATGCACAATCCTACGAATGGATCAGCAGTACGGAAGGAAACACCTGGCAACAAGCCAAAATCAAACTACAGACGAAAGCTGCACAGGCTCCTGTGCTTGAAATAGACGGTTCGGAAGACGGCACTACCTTCAAAGCTTGGGGAACATGCTTCAATGAGCTGGGATGGGACGCGCTTAACATGCTCCCAAGAGCACAACAGGAAACAATTCTCCGGCAACTCTTTTCTCCCGAAGGAGACTTGAAATTCAATATGGGACGTTTTTCCATGAATGCCAATGACTACGCCCGTAACTGGTATAGTTGCGACGAAGTATCCGGTGACTTCCAGTTAAAGCATTTCAATATCAACCGGGATAAAACGACATTGATTCCTTTCATCAAAGCGGCACAGCAGTATAATCCGAATATGACTTTCTGGACATCCCCCTGGTCGCCTCCCTCCTGGATGAAGATTAACCATTATTATTCAGTACGTAGTGACCGTAATCAGAATCAGATGTCTCCGCTATCAGACGTAGCTCTGTTTGAAGATAACACCGAAAAGAGAGACGGAGTATTCCCACACCAATTGGCAGTGAACGATTACTTTATACAGGACCCGCGCTATCTGCAAACATACGCCAACTATTTCTGCAAATTCATTGACGCATACAAAGAACAAGGCATTCCCGTTTCTATGGTCATGTTCCAGAACGAATCATGGAGTTACACAAACTATCCGGGCTGTGCCTGGACGCCGGAAGGTATTATCCGTTTCAATGTTGAGTATCTCGCTCCCACTTTAAGGAAGCGTCATCCGGAAGTTAAGGTGTATTTAGGCACCATCAATACCAACCGCTATGACATCATTGATCAGGTATTATCCGATCCGCGAATGCCGGAGACAATACAAGGAGTCGGCTTCCAGTGGGAAGGCGGGCAGATCCTGCCTCGTCTTCGTGCCAAATATCCGCAATACAAATATGTACAGACAGAAAGTGAGTGCGGCTGGGGCTCTTTTGACTGGAAAGCAGCCGAACATACCTTCGGTCTGATGAATCATTATCTGGGTAATGGTTGTGAAGAGTATACCTTCTGGAATGCGATTCTGTATGATGGAGGTTTCAGCGGTTGGGGCTGGAAACAAAATGCGCTGATTCATGTCGATTCAAAAGCCGGAACAGCCACATATACCCCTGAATATTATGCAGTAAAACATTTTAGTCACTACATAACTCCAGGATCAAAGATACTGTCTTATAAAGCAGGCAAAGATGACAAGACACCGGTAATGATAGTTATGACTCCGCAAAAGAAGCAAGTAGTAATAGCCGGAAACTTCAATGGAGAAGCTAAGGAAGTGACTGTGAAATTGGGAAATCGCTATTTATGTGTTACCCTGCAGGCTCACTCACTGAATACATTCGTTGAAAAGTAAAAATCAAAAGGACGTTCCCGAGGGAAAAAGGGGAAATGTGGGAAACAGGAACGTCCTTGAATACATAATAATACAAAAACACGGACTTTCACAAGGGCACATTTTTGTTTCTCACGTTATAAACATCTCCTTTTCATAAAGAAGTAGTGCATTAATCCGGGAGACATCATGAGAAGGATTATTATGATTGGATTCTTGTTTATTTAGCAATCTCTGTATTGACAAATATTCATCGCATTATAGTGATGACTGGTAAGCTGTCCGGATATAGGAGCCAATCACATTATCGTTATTAATCTCAATATATTTTTTCAGTAATTCCGTAAAACCGGCTTTGATCTGCTCTACCGGCTTATCTGTACAAGTAGCAGAATATTCATCAACAGCCAGAAGAAAATCCTGCATCCGTTCATTCAGCAATGTGCCTTTTGTACAAACCACCTCAGAAATGCTAGCTTTGATAGTACCATTTTCAATCACTACAGGCAAACGGTATTCCAGTCCAGTCTTGCTAGCATGAATGGATAAAATTTTAATTACCGGTCTTTCCACATTGGTCGTGTCTGCAAAAGCAAACTTTCCATTTACAATTCTTGCACTGTCCATCAAACTGTTGGTTGAGGCATCTTTCATATAGACCATTTTCCCTTCAAATTCAGCCAAAGGTGCACTGCCTTCAATCTTATAACCTTTCATTTGAGAGCAAGCTCCCATCACCAATACCCCAATGAAAAAGGGTAATAGCTCCACATATCTTTTCATTGAACTCTTATTTCTTCTTGAAAGAAAGAAAAGCCGCCCGCCAATATTCAGCAGAGCGGCTTTCACTTTTCATTTATACATTTGTATAATCATTTATCTTCAGAATCTGAATCCAAGCTTCACCATCGGCATTTCGAATATCTTGATGTTATGGTGACCAGCATTGTACTTATCAAACCCTTTCGGACAAATCTGTATCAGATCATAGCGGTAAGCCAGAGGTTGCATCTCGAAACCGAAAATAAATCCTTTGGCAATGCTATATTCGACACCTGCTACGGCAGCTACTTTGAAACCGTACATCTGCCCGGCTTTACTTCCTGAAGTGTAGACCTGCGAAGGAAGTTCTTCCGAGTCGTCACTGTCCTTATAGGTATCTCCGGTATATGGTTCAGTTGTTTCAATGCGTGCCATCTGGAAGCCAAGCGCGCCTCCCAGGTATGGATGAATACGTTCGTTGCGAGTCTTGAAATAGTAGTTAGAGCCGACAGACATATACCAGTTATTGGTCATCTGCGCATTGATATAGCTTTGCGCAGGGATAATCATATCGGGTACACTGTTATCTCCTTCTACATAGTCTTTTTTTGGAGTCAGGCTGATATTCATGCTGAACTGAAAATTAAGATCCCAGTTGTCAGACAGAAAATATTTTCCTTCGATTCCGGCTATATTGACCAGACTATTATTGTTCAGACTACCGATGTTCAGATAGCGGTTCAGATTGCCGGAGTTATCCGTTCCTCCATTGGGAAGTCCGACTACTCCTTCGGTATTAGTAAACTTGGGCAGCAGGTAAGAAGTGTTCTCATTAAAGAACTTCCCGCTACCAAGTAAAACTGAAACCTGCCACTGTCCTTTCTTCGGGGCAAACGACGCATCATCACTGCTGCTGTAACGCTGCGCCAATGAAGGCGCAGCTGTTATACAGGTCAGCAAAAGTAATGTGCATAGTTTCTTTATCATCTTGTTACTTTTACGTGATTAGAGAATTACTTACTCAAAGTTTCCAATACGGATTTAACTTGTGCAAGAGCAGTGTCATAAATAGCTTTTGCAGCATCATAAGCATCCTGAGCAGTTTCCAAAGCAAGTTTCTTCTGTTCTATTACATAAGCTTCCTTATATTCGCCCTTATTGAACAGTTCAATGCTCTTTTCTGCTGCAGTTACTTCTTGCTTAGCAACTTCAACAGCTTTCTCTTGTGTAGCAACCTCATTTTTCCAGTAATTAAGTACAGATTCTACCGTTACGTCAGAACCAGTCACCACATTATTATTAATAGCATCAATCTGATCCTGAACAACACCGATTAAGCCATCATAATCTTGGGCTAACTCATCATACTTCTTGCTATTAGCCTCAGCCTCAGCAGTCAAAGCATCCTGTTCTTCTTTGGCAGTCTTCACTTCTTCTTTCGCAGCCTTCAGAGCAATACGAGTTTCATCAGCTTTCGCAATAAATGGGTCCATCAAAGCTGTATTCGCCTTGATCTCTGCATTCAAGTCTGCAAGCACACCTTCCATTTGAGTTTTCAACGGCTTAATCAAATCTGCAGCAGCAATCATATCTTTGCAAGTCTGCACATCATCATTAGCAGCCATCATAGCTCCCAAAGTACCAAAGTCAGCCAAAACAACATTATTATTCTGCTCAATATAAGCACGAACCATTGCCTCCGTTACCTCTACAAGTCTGTCTTCTGCAGAAATTACGCTACCAAATGCCTTTTCCGAAGTAAAAGCCAAAGCACCTTCAGCTGTAGTACGATCTAACTTAGTTGCACTCAATTTAGTAAATTCATCTGCAGAAATATCAGAGCGCAATGCTTTCATATGACCAGTAGGATTACCATCTTTATCCTTTTCAGCTTCATAGAAAGCCTCCTTACCTGTCATGTCTTCAACAGAAACTGTATTGGCTAACTTCTGTCCATAAGGATTTGCAGCCAAATCTGTATATGCATCAATTGCAGGATCTACTTTGTTAACAGCAGTCAATGCGTTTCTTGCAGCTTCATCCAATGCCTTCTTAGCATTTTCTACTTTCTTGTCTTTGTCATCAGCAAGAGCTTTGTTTCCTGCAGCTTCTCCGATAGATGCCAAATCAGCAACAGTCTGTTCCAGTTTCAGCCATTCAGCCAAAGTCGCATTAGCATCAGCTTTCGCTTTAGCTTGTTTCACTGTATCATCCAATATAGCTTCCAGCTTGCTGGTGGTTTGTTCAGCAGCAGACAGAGCATCCCATGCATCCTTGCTAGTAGGAGATAATGCAGCAATCATATTATCACGGTATGTTTTTTCCAATACAGATGCTTTTTCTTTTTCTACAGCAGCATCATAAGCAGCTTTATAAATAGCATCCCACGCTGAATTATAAGCCTTTACAGCTTCTACAACCGCTGCATAAGCAGTATTATAAGCATCTGTCGCTTTCTTCAGCTCTGTAGTCGGCACTGTAGTAGCCGTACCTTTCACAGCCTTTGCAGAAATCTCCCACTCTGCCTTAGCTTTATCAAACTTCTCTTTAGCCGTTTTAGCTGCTTTTTCTTTCTCTACCAAAGCTAACTTATTCCATTCAACTCCATTTTCGTCTACAGAATATTTGCCCAAAGCATCAATCCAGGCATTAACCTTTCTAAGTGTCTGCGAAGCTTGACTAGTTCTGGTTGCCTCATCCTCAATCTCTAAATCAGCATTGTATGCTGTTTGTGTATAATTAACTGCAGGATAAGTAAATACACCAGTACTAACAGTATATCCATTCAAAGATGTAAAATCTGAACTATTGCTAAATAATTCCTTCAATCCATCATTGATAGGTTCAGACTTATATTCCTTAATATCCAGCTGAGCACCAACCTGTGTTGTGGAGTCTGCAACAGCCTTGTCATATGCATCTTTAGCGGCTTTACGCGCTTTTGTTTTTTCTGCAACCTTTGCTTCGGCAGCTTTATATTCTGCAGAAGTCTTAATAGTAGCTATTTCAACATCAGCTTTGCTCTTTTCACTTTCATATTCTGATTTCTTCTTCTTCAGTTCCAGAATCTTATCATCCCAAGCAGCAGCATCAAAATCTTCAGCCAAAGCTAACATATTGTTTTTCTCATCCAACAAGATTTCAGCTTTTTCAACTGCAATCTGTGCCAACTTCAAATCGGCCTGTAGACTAGCCAATGTCGGAAGACTAGGATTAACCAAAACATCATAATATTCATCTTGTGCTGTTTTCAAAGCATCATAATACTGATTCAAGCTAGCAGAAGCAACATAAAGTCTTTGCTGTGCTTTATCAATAATAGCTTTTTCTCCATCAGAAAGCAGAAGTTTTCCTGCTTCAATCAGTTTCATTGCATTATCATAAGCTTCTTGTGCCTGTGCAGTCTGAGTCTGATAGTTCAACATAGCTGCTTTGAAGATTTCAGCTTCTTCAGCCATTTTATTTTCCCAGTAAGCTTTGTCTCTGTTAGCTTCAGCAATCTTAGCTTCCGCTTCAGCTTTTGCTTGTTCGGTAGCAGCTTGTGCACGTTCTACTTCCAGTTCTTTCAGTTTCACGTCTAAAGCATGCATTTGATTATCATACTCCTGGTATTGATTGCTCAATTCTTTAGATTTGTTTACCAGTTCCTGATAAGCCACCTGTGCTTTTTGCCATTCCACTTCCACCAGCTTTACCGCAGCCTGTGCCTTAATCAGTTCTGATTTTGCTCCCCGCAGATCAACGATACCTTCCGGTTCATCGGTATCAATACATCCCGTGAATGTAGCTGTCGTACCCGCCATTAGCAAGGTTGCGACCAAATACGTCCATTTTCTCATAAAAGTAAATTAAATGTTATACAATTAAT
>OHKB01000933.1_pt1 | contig 14583 bp, 10 predicted proteins | sample 1568741 | NCBI WGS metagenome assembly OHKB01 (sample SAMEA3879575, study PRJEB24766) | human gut metagenome | biome: human-associated habitat; feature: feces | place: USA | collected 1985/1987
AATATAACGAATAATAAATATGGCAGATTTAGATGATTTAAGAGAAGGTGCGGACTTCGGTTTAGGCATCAATTGTGAGAACCAGAGTTTCCATGTGAAGGGAGCCGAGAACTTACCTTGGGGTATGAAAGACCGTTTATCCCGTATCTTCAACCCGAAGACAGGCAAGGCGGTTATGCTTGCTTTTGACCATGGTTTCATCATGGGGCCGACTTCCGGTCTGGAGCGTATCGACTTGAATATCGTTCCTTTGATTGAATATGCGGATTGCTTGATGTGTACCCGTGGTATCCTGCAATCTACGATCCCTACGAATACGACGAAACCGATTTGTCTTCGTTCGGACGCTGGAACGTCTATCCTTACGGATTTGAATGATAATGTATTGATCGATATAGAGGATGCTATCCGTATGAACGTCTCCGCCATGGCGGTTATGTTGGCTATCGGCGACGAGGCGCATGAGGCTAAGACTGTGGCTAACTTATATAAGGCGGTCGATAAGGCTAGCCGCTACAATATCCCGGTAATGGGTGTTACCGCCGTTGGTAAGCAAATGGCTCGAGACGCTCGTTATTTCGGTCTGGCTTCCCGTATCTGTGCGGAGAATGGCGCTAATATCGTGAAGACCTACTATTGTGAGGGCTTCGAGAAGGTAGCCGCCGCTTGCCCGGTTCCCGTGGTAATCGCCGGTGGTAAGAAATTACCGGAGAAGGAGGCGTTGGAATTATGTTATAATGCGATTAACGACGGTGCGGCCGGCGTGGATATGGGACGTAATGTATTCCAGAGTACTTCTCCTGTCGCCATGATCCAGGCGGTTCATGCGGTCGTGCATCAAGGTATCACGCCAGATCAGGGATATGAGTTGTTCCGTGACTTAGCGAAATAAAGAAGAATGAACCAATGTGTCGTTTCGCTAAATGTGTCAATATGCCAATGCGAATACAACACACATGATCTTTTTTTGCAGGGTGGATCCCATGTGTCCATCCTGCTATAATTGGCATATTATCTAATTAGTACATTATTATATACCATGAAAATCTATACTTTTATATTATCCGCATGCCTGCTACTCGTATGTTCCGCATGTCATGAGGCGTCGCATCATCTTTTATTAGGCGGTTCCGGCTGGGACAAGATCGCCATCGTAAACAAGAACACGAAAGAAATTGAATGGGAGCATCCCTTGGAAAAAGGATGGGAATGTAATTCCGTAGCTGTTACTCCCGATCGGAATATCCTTTTTTCCTATTCGAAAGGGGCGAAGCTAATCACACGGGATCATGAGGAGGTCTGGAATATCTCCGCACCGGAAGGGTGTGAGATGCAGACAGCCCGTGTACTTTCCAACGGTAATTATTTATTGGCGTGGTGTGGAAACCCGGCTACGATCATGGAAGTGAACGCAAAAGGAGAGATCCTGTCGAAAACAGATTTCGATACCCGAATTGAGCAACCCCATGCACAATTCCGTCAAGTAAACAAGAATAAGCGGGGCAATTATCTAGTGCCCTTGTTCGCTACCTCCGAGATCCGGGAAATATCCCCGTCCGGTCAATTGCTGAAAAGCGTGAAAGTAGACGGTAACCCGTTTAGCGTGGCTGCGTTGGATAACGGTAATTATCTGGTCGCTTGCGGTGATGCCCATTGCTTCATAGAGCTGAATTTCGAGACAGGAGATATCGTTCGCAAGATGAATGCGAACGATATCGAGGGAGCCCAGCTTTTCTTTGTTGCCCAGTTGCTCCCTAAACGGGACGGTGGTTTGTATATCTGTAACTGGCAAGGCCATGACGGAGAGGCTGCGAAAGGACATTACCCGCAGTTGATTGAGATAAACGGAGCCGGAAAGATGGTCTGGGATTTGAATGATAACGCTACCTTCGGGATGATCTCCTCTATTTGTCCGATCGATTAAAGATATATCCGGATTATTAATTATATTTGTACACCTAAATTCTAAATAAAGCATGGAAGAGAAAAACACGAATGCTACTAAACGTCGAAACCCTGTAACTTGGGTCCCTAGTGTCTATTTTGCTATGGGATTGCCTTTTGTAGTGCTGAACATGGTTACCGTACTCATGTTTAAGGGATTGGATATATCGGATGCCCAGATTGCGTTATGGACCTCGGTTATCATGTTACCTTGGACCTTAAAGCCTTTATGGAGCCCGTTTTTGGAAATGTATCGTACTAAGAAATTCTTTGTCGTATTGACCCAGTTGTTATCCGGTTGCTTATTCGGTTTAGTGGCCTTGGCGTTAAACTTGCCGAGTTTCTTTGCTCTATCTATCGCATTATTAGGTATTATAGCGCTTAGCGGGGCTACGCATGACGTGGCAACGGATGGCGTTTATATGAAAGAGCTCTCACCGGAGGATCAAGCCAAATATATCGGTTGGCAAGGTGCGTTTTACAATTTGGCGAAGATCGTAGCCACGGGTGGTCTGGTTTATCTGGCGGGTTATATGATGCAATATTTTACCGGGATAGGATTGGAGAAAGAGGCCGTGATATACGCTTGGATGATCGTTATGTTGCTTTGCGGTACGATCATGATCCTGCTTGGTTTTTATCATATGAAGATGTTGCCTTCGGGTGGGAAAGCCGCTACCAGAGAACATTCGTTGAAGGAAAGTATGGCTGAGCTATGGCTGGTCTTCAAGGAGTTCTTCACGAAGAAGTATATCGTGTGGTATATCTGTTTCATCATATTGTATCGTTTTGCCGAGGGTTTCGTGATAAAGATCGTACCTTTGTTCTTGAAAGCTCCGATAGCTGATCAAGGATTAGGACTAACGGAGCAAGAAATCGGTTTGTATTATGGTACGTTTGGGGCGGCGGCGTTCGTGCTGGGTTCTTTGCTTGGTGGATATTATATCTCGGCCAAGGGGTTGCGAAAGGTATTGTTTACGCTTTGTTGTTGTTTCAATATACCGTTTTTGGTATACACGTTCTTGGCGTGTTTCCAGCCTGATAATGGTCTCATTATCGCTTCCGCCATCGTATTCGAGTATTTTGGCTATGGATTCGGTTTCGTGGGCTTGATGCTGTTTATGATGCAACAGGTAGCTCCGGGCAAGCATCAGATGGCGCATTATGCGTTCGCTTCAGGTATCATGAACCTTGGCGTAATGCTTCCGGGAATGATGAGCGGTTTCGTGAGCGACTGGCTAGGTTATAAGTATTTCTTTATCGTGACCTTGCTGGCGATGATCCCTTCATTCTTGGTAGCCTATTTCGTACCGTTCACGTATGACGATAAAGGTAATAAGTTAGTACAGTAATATTTTAATAGGATTAGTTATGGATAATTTGAAAATCGTAGGCGCTCTGCTGCCTGATATGCCTTGGGAAGATCGTCCCGAGGGTAGCAAAGAAGTATTGTGGAGATATTCGAAGAACCCGGTGATTCCTCGTGATATCCTTCCGACATCGAACAGCGTGTTCAACAGTGCTGTTGTCCCTTTCAAAGGTGGTTATGCCGGTGTGTTCCGTTGCGACGATACGAATCGCCGGATGCGTTTGCACGTAGGTTTTAGCGCAGATGCCATTCATTGGAGTATCTCCGAGACAAAACTCGAGTTTAAGTGCGACGACAAGGAGATCGGCGAGTTTGTTTACGCCTACGACCCCCGTGTATGTTTTATCGAGGATCGTTACTATGTGACTTGGTGTAACGGTTATCATGGCCCGACGATCGGCGTGGCTTACACGTTCGATTTCGAGACCTTCCATCAGCTGGAGAACGCTTATCTGCCTTTCAACCGTAATGGCGTGATGTTCCCTCGTAAGATTAACGGAAACTTCGCCATGTTGAGCCGTCCGAGCGACAACGGTCATACTCCGTTCGGCGATATTTTCTATAGCGAGTCTCCGGATATGTGTTTCTGGGGTAAACATCGCCACGTGATGTCTCCGGCTGCGTTCGAGGATAGCGCTTGGCAGTGTACGAAGATCGGTGCGGGCCCTATCCCTATCGAGACTTCCGAGGGCTGGTTATTGATTTACCACGGCGTGCTTCGTTCTTGTAACGGGTATGTGTATAGCTTCGGTTCCGCTATCTTGGATTTGGAGCAACCTTGGAAAGTGAAATTCCGCTCCGGACCTTATTTGTTATCCCCGCAAAAGGATTACGAGTGCATGGGAGACGTTCCGAACGTAGTCTTTCCCTGTGCCGCCTTGCATGATCCGGAGACGAAACGTATCGCTATCTATTACGGCTGCGCAGATACGGTAACAGGATTGGCTTTTGGCTATATTGATGAGATTTTGGACTTTACGAAGAAGAATTCTATCATTTAACAGACTCGAGAAGAACAATATACTTTTGTTGTCGAAACAATATACTTTTACACACGAAAGTATATTGTTTTAGAACAAAAAGTATATTGTTTTTTTTATTAGGTAAAAGAGTAAGAGCTATGACAAAGATACAACAGTTTTTGGCAGATCTGCCCGAGGAGAAGAAATCCTTGTTTGTCCCTGTTTTCGGGAGCATGGAGAAATTTTATACGGTAGTTTACTTGATCGCCCGGAATGAGCACGTCACTGATCAGGAGAAGCCAGATCGTTATGAGGATCGTTTACAGGTGATTCGCCAGATACGTAACCGGGTGGAGAAACTAGTTTCCTCGTATGGCTTGGACGGAGGGGAGATCGTAGCCGATATCGCCAGCGACTATTTTGAGGATTATGTCAATTACAAAGAGCCGGAGCTAGACATTACGAATGATGAGTTTATCGCTATCCTCCAGAAAATATAGGAGATAAATATAATTTTATTGTGTGATAGTATCTTTTTGATTGTGAAAAAGCAATCTTGTAAGTCTAAAATGAAAAACAAAAGCTTGTAAGGTTGCTTTTTGTTTTATTATTCTTAACTTGCGGCATCATTATTTAAAAATGTAGGCAGATGATGCAAGAGTTGAATAACTTACTATCCCTTATTGACGCTCATTTTGGAGGATCACAATGGTTTGTTTTTCTATTACTGGGAACCGGATTGTTCTTTACGGTCTATCTTCGGTTTCCGCAATTGCGCTTTTTCGGGCATGCGATCAAGGTCGTGCGGGGGAAGTACGACAATAAGCAAGACATAGGAGATACCTCCCATTTCCAAGCGTTGGCAACTGCTCTTTCGGGTACGGTGGGGACCGGTAATATCGCCGGTGTCGCTCTGGCCATACATCTAGGTGGTCCTTCTGCCTTGTTTTGGATGTTGATGACGGCGTTCTTGGGTATGACTACCAAGATGGTAGAGGTCACCCTTTCCCATAAGTATCGTGAGCAGACGGAAGATGGTACGATTTCCGGCGGTCCGATGTATTATATGAAGCATCGTTTGCATATGCGTTGGTTGGCAGGACTTTTTGCGGTCGCTACTATTTTCTCCTCTTTCGGTACGGGTAGTCTGCCACAGGTAAATAGCATCTCGAACGCCATGTTTTCGGCGTTCGGTATTCAGCAATATATTACCGGGGCGGTTTTATCGGTCTTGCTGGGATTGATCGTGATCGGGGGAATCAAGCGTATAGCGCAGGTTACCGAGAAGTTGGTGCCTTTTATGGCGGTCGTCTATCTGCTCGGTGCTTTCAGCATATTGGCCTATAATTACCAGCATATCCTACCTTCGTTTATCTCTGTTTTCTCGAATATCTTTTCCGGTACGGCGGCTACGGGTGGTTTCTTAGGAGCGACGGTTGTCTGGGCTTTTAACCGAGGTGTGAACCGTGGATTATTCTCGAATGAGGCGGGGCAAGGTTCCGCTCCGATCGCTCATGCGGCAGCCAAGACGGAAGAGCCGGTATCCGAGGGTATGGTCGCTTTATTGGAGCCGTTCATCGATACGATCGTGATTTGTTCGATAACCGGCTTGGTTCTATTGTCATCCGGTACTTGGCTGAAAAAGTTTGAGAATAAGTTTCAGCAGGCGGATACGGTAGTCTTGTCCGGTGCTTATCATGAATCGGACCCGGACGGTAAATCCGCAGTGTCGGAGCATGTACTAGGGAATAAGCCCCTGCCTTTTTATACAGGCTCCTTGGAGGTCCGGAACGGACAGATCCTAAATACGGATATAACGTTACTACACGCACGTTCCTTTGCGGATAGCGTGCGGGTCAAGGAAGGGAAGGAGGTGTTGTTTAGTGGTACGCTCTCTGTACGTGACGGACGTATCGAATTACCTATGAATAAAGAGCGTGCGGTGTATTTAACCGGTAAGTCGCTGCTTCATTCCGCCCCCTTGTCTACGGAGGCGTTTAAGAAAGGTTTTTTAGGGGATTGGGGGCAGTTTATTATTCCGTTTTCCCTGTTGTTGTTTGCGTTTTCTACAACGATAGCATGGTCTTACTACGGTGATCGGGCGGTGACCTACCTTTGGGGAACGAAATATGTCCGTATTTACCACGTAATCTATATTGTCGGATTTTTCTTGGCCTCGTTCACGGATACTACTATTGTTTGGACATTATCCGGTATCACCGTGGCTTTGATGACGCTCCCGAACTTGATTGGTATCTTGCTGTTACATAAGGAAGTGAAAAGCTCTGTCAATGAGTATTGGCGACGGATGAAAGAGAAGTTATGAATGTCAATAACATTTTTTGTGTATAATACGCTTTGTATGTGTTTAATAACGCCTATCTTTGCCAATTGCCGGAATTTCAGGTTCTGGGTATTAGTTGAGAAGAGTAATGATTGAGAGTTGGCAAAGTTTTGATTGAATGAAGTATTTTACAAGGTTAATACGCTGGATATCTTCACAGGAGCATTTATATTTCTTATTTGCCCTGTTATTTATCATCCCAAACTGTGTGTTCTTTTTTACGGAACCGCTTCCCGTCACGGTCGGTATCGCCTCGTTGCTGATACCTTTGGCCTTTTGGATGTGTGTTTTATTACTGGCCCGTAAACCGGGGATCGTGGTTTGGTGCCTGTTGCCGAAGGTTATATTAGATGGGGGGCAGTTGGTGCTTCTGTATCTTTTCGGGCAGTCCGTGATAGCGGTTGATATGTATTTGAACCTTACCAGCTCGAACGCTTCCGAGGCTAGTGAGTTATTGGGAAATATCATTCTGGTGATCGGTTGCGTATTCTTTTTCTATACATTACCTACGCTGGTGCTCGCTTGTCGTTCGATACGGCAGAAAGAGAAACTGCGAAATCCTTTCCGGAAGAAATGGGCTAAGATCAGCCTAGGCATGTTTGTCGTGGGTTTGCTCCTTTGCTTCCTGTCTCCTTCGCAAGATCACCGGTTCTCATGGAAGGACGATGTATATCCGGCTAACGCCCTATACAATTTATATTTCGCCATAAATAAGGCGGAGAGGAACAGCAAGTATCATATTACTTCCGCCGACTTTAAGTTCGACGCCACTAAGCCGGAGCAAGCGGAGGGAAAACGGGAGATCTACGTCTTGGTAGTGGGAGAGACCTCCCGTGCTATGGAATGGAGCCTTTACGGATACGAGCGCAAGACGACTCCCCGTATGGAGGCTTTAGACGGATTGGTGCATTTCACGGATGTGGTGACGCAATCGAATAATACGCATAAAAGTGTCCCCATTATCCTGTCCGCTGCCAGCGCCGAGAATTATGGAGTCCTTTACGACGAGAAAAGTATCGTGACCGCTTTCAAAGAGGCTGGTTTCCGTACGCTCGTGATCGCCAACCAGAAACTAACGACCTCGATGATCGGCGCTTTTTACCGGGAGGCAGATACCTTTATCGATATGAGCGCATTTAATACGGGTTCTACGCTAATCTCCTTGCACGATGCGGCGATCCTGCCTTATCTAAAGAAGGAACTGGATAAAGAGGACGGTAATCTTTTCGTAGTACTTCATACTTATGGCTCGCATTTTAATTACCATGAACGTTATCCGAAGGAGTTCCGTTTCTATACACCGGATAAGGCGGAGGGAATTCGTGCCTCGTATAAAAAGGAGTTACGGAACGCTTATGATAATTCCATCCACTATACGGATTACGTGCTGGGGGAAATCGTGGATATGTTGGCGAAGACAAATGCTCCAGCATCCATGCTTTACTTAAGCGATCATGGAGAGGATATCTTCGATGATTCCAGAGCCCGTTATCTGCATGCTTCTCCGATACCGACCTATTACCAGTTGCATATCCCGTATGTGATCTGGTTCTCGAAGGCTTACCGGGAGTCATATCCCCAGAAATATCTGGAAGCGCAGGCACACGAGACTTATCCGGTTAGCACGAACAGCGTATTCCATACGATGCTTGATATAGCTGGCGTGCGGACTCCGGTGGCCGATTCCACGTTTGCCTTAACGAATCGAGCTTTCAAGGTACGTGACCGTATGTATCTGGGAGACCATGACGACCCGATTCCATTCTGGAAAGTCGGCTTGAAAAAGCAGGATTTTGAGATGATGGATAAATGGGATATCGCTTACGATAGGAATTAGACTGATCTCAACCGTATGAAAGAGCAAAGCGGACATATTACTAGCAAGGTGATATTAGGCTATATTTTGCTGATTACCATTGCAGTCTGCTCGGTCGCTTACATTTATAATATCGTAGAGAAAGTGGCCGAGGAGGATGAGCCGGATCATCAGGCACGCCGGAAGGTGTATTTGGTCACCAATACCCTCTCCCTGCTCTATGAGAGCGAGGCATTGGGGCAGTTGGTAGGCATGCCCCAGAACGAGTTCCGCCACTTCAATCGTACGCTGAATAAGGCCCATAGTAACATGGATTCGTTGAGGACCTTGGTGACGGACTCCATGCAACTCCTAAAAATAGATACGATCGACATACTGCTGGAGCGTAAGCGATGGAATACCCGCCGCTTGCTTGAGACTTGGCAGGAAGCGAACACGGAGCGTCTTTATACGGAGAATATCGAGAAAATAATTGCCGTCCGGGATACAATCGTAAACGAGGTGCAGATACAGGAGCGGGTAGAGGTCAAGCAAGATACGGTGGTAGTTCCCCGTAAGAAGCGGGGATTCTTCAAGCGTTTGGCCGACGTGTTCTCTCCCGGCAAGGAAGATACCAGCATCGTGGTGAACACGACCCGGGAGATCGTTACCGATACGTTGGTGAACGCTTATAATCCGACCGATACGATTGTCAGCGTTCTGAAAAGCATCCAAGACAGTGTGGCTTGGCAACGGCAACAACTGATGGATCAGTTGTTGGAAAGGGCCTCTAACTTACGGTATAACAATAGCGTGATTACCCGGGAGATCAACCAGATGCTCCGTAATATCGAGGAGGAGGAGATGGAGGCGTCGCTGGAAAGGGTCTATAAGAAGCAGGTATTATTAAGGGAGACCTCCCATTTGATCGCCGGAATCGCGATCGTCTCCGTGGTAATCGCCTTTCTGTTCCTCTTCTTTATCTCACGGGATATCTCACGAAGTAAATATTACCGTATGCAACTGGAAAAGGCGAAACAGGTCGCCGAGAGCTTATTGCGAAGCCGTGAGAAGCTGATGTTGACGATCAGCCACGATATACGGGCTCCGCTCTCTTCCATCATCGGATATATCGAGCTTTTGCTACGCCGCCATCCGGACGAGCGTCAGCGATATTATCTGGAGAACATGAAAGGTTCCTCGGATCATATCCTTTCCTTGGTGAACGACCTGTTGGATTTCCAGCGGTTGGAGTCCGGCGAGATGGAGGTGCATAGCGTTCCCTTCCGTGTCCCGGCCTTGTTCGACGAGATCTATACCAGCTTCCGGCCGATAGCGGAGGCGAAAGGCTTGCGGTTTGTCTTGAACCTGAAACCGGAGGAGACCGGGCAAGTCTATATGGGCGACCCGATCCGTATCCGGCAGGTCGTAGGAAACCTCTTATCCAACGCTATCAAGTTCACGGAAGCGGGGCGAGTCGTTCTCCTCGTCTCCCTCCAAAAACTTTCAATTATCAATTATCAATTATCAATTACCGTCAGCGATTCCGGTCCGGGCATCCCGAAAGAGGAACAAGAGCGGGTATTCGGGGAGTTTACCCGCCTTGCCGATACGGAAGAGGCGGAAGGTTTCGGTCTGGGCCTCTCCATCACCCGTAAGCTTCTGTCCTTGATGAACGGTACGCTTGCTTTGGATAGTACCCCGGGGAAAGGCAGTGATTTCACGATCTTGCTACCTCTTCCCTTGGCTGATAACCAATCTTTGCCGGACGTAACGGCGGAGGCTCCGGATGCCGGTGGGGCCGAGGCTTTACCCTTGTTTAGGGGGCAAGATGTCTATTGCCTTCTGGTTGATGACGATCCTCTACAACTGGCCTTGACGGAGGAACTCTTGAAGCAGAGTCACGTGCAGGTGGTAGGTTGTACGAATCCGCATAACGTCCTCGAGCTATTGCGGAACACCGTATTCAACGCCATTATCACCGATATACAGATGCCGACGCTGGATGGCTATCATTTACTGGAGCGGATACGTACGTCCGGTATCCCCGGAACGGATAAGATCCCGGTGATCGCCCTATCCGCCAGTATCGCCAAGGAGCACGAGCATTATCTGGAGGCTGGTTTCACGGGTTTCTTGAACAAGCCGTTTACCGCCGCCCAATTAATCTCCTTGCTGAATGAGTTGCTGACACTTCATCTGGAGGCAAAGAGCGAGTTGAATTTCTCTTCGTTGACCGCTTTTGCCGGAGAGGATCCGGAGGCCTCAGCCTCTATACTGAAAACCTTCTCGGAGGAAACCCGCAAGAGCATCGACTTGCTTCGGGAAGCGTTAGAGGGAAAAGACCGGGAGGAAGCCTCCCGGATATCTCATAAGTTGATTCCCTTGTTCACGATGCTGGGGGCCAATTCTTTGGTACAACACCTGCGGATCTTGGAGAAGAACGATGAGGAGCTGACCGATTCCGGCTGGTACCACCTGCTGGGCGAGGTAATCGAGCAAGCGCTTGCTATCGTGAAGGATGCGGAGTCTGCCATCGGGTAATCTTGTGGAATCCGGTGTGGAATAAATACCCATCCGTGGAATGCCTTTCCCCATGCTTTTGAAATAAAATTCTACTTTATAGAAACAAAATTTATCTATTACTTGTTAAAGGATAAGTAGTTAGATATTCATTATCGTGCGTTTCGCTGGCTTTGGCACGATATTCGCTATCTATTTAATGAAATCGCAAGTGGGCGTTTCTACATTTAAACCGTTAAAAACGAAAGTCATGAATTTATTCATGGCGAAAGATTAAGTCCTGAGTATTCAATTTAAGTCTGCAAAAGAAAAAGGCATCCTTTCGAGGATGCTTTTTCTATTTAGTTTCGTTACTTTTGCCACGAAATAATAAAATCTACTGAATCATATCATGGAACACGCGCTACAAGCCCGGCCCCGTATCGAGGTGGTCGACGCATTACGAGGATTTGCCGTTATGGCTATTATCCTATTGCATAATATCGAGCATTTTAACTTGTATAATTTTCCGGAGGCTACTACCGATTTTATGAAAGCCTTGGATAAAGGGGTATGGGATACCTTGTTCTTCCTCTTTTCCGGGAAGGCATACGCCATTTTCGCCCTGCTGTTCGGTTTCAGCTTCTTTATCCAGTTTGATAACCAAGCGAGGAAAGGGAAGGACTTCCGGCTTCGTTTCTTCTGGCGGTTGGTGCTCCTATTCTTTATCGGTTGCTTCAACGCATCGTTCTTCCCGGGGGAGATCTTGGTGCTTTATTCGATCTTGGGTATTGTGTTGATACCGGTTTGCAAGTTGAGTAATAAGGTGGTATTGGCGATCGCCGTGGTCTTGATGCTACAGCCTATGGAGTGGGGTAAATTCATGTATGCCCTGATGCATCCGGAATATGTGGCATCCAAGGAACAATGGCTGGTGCACTGTATGCGGATCTTTCCGTATATGGAAGGTACCAGCTTTTGGGAAATGGTCAAGTCCAATCTGTGGGACGGGCAGCTGTATAGCCTTCTCTGGGCTTGGAGCTATGGACGTTTCTTCCAGACATCGGCTCTCTTTATGCTGGGTATGTTGTTGGGGCGCAAGGGATTGTTTGTCGATCCGGAGAAGCACCGGACGTTTTGGACAAGGACCTTTGTTATCGGGGTAGTTTGTTTCATTCCCCTCTATTATCTGTCCCTTTCACTACCCGGTTTGCTGGAGCGTACCGAAGAGCTTCGCCCGATGAGCACGATCGTGTCTTCCTTGCGTAATTTCTCGTTCATGTGCGTATTGGTATCCTCCTTTATCTTCTTGTGGCAGTGGAAGGCGCCGCATAAGGTGCTTCACGGGCTTGTGCCTTACGGGAAAATGAGCTTGACGAATTACCTCACGCAATCGATGGTAGGCTCTTTCATCTATTTCGGATACGGTTTATCCCTGTATGACGATCTGGGAACGACCGCCAGCTTCGCCGTAGGAATCCTTCTTTTCATTCTCCAGCTAGGTTTTTGCCACTGGTGGCTGGCCCATCATAAACAAGGTCCTTTCGAGGGAGTATGGCGTAAAGCTACGTGGATGTTTTCTTGATTCGTTTTATTTATTTACCTTTGTGGTTACTATAAATAATCTGAGTGGGTATGTTGTCGATTCTAATCGTTGAAGATGATATAACTTTTTCCTTGATGCTTACCACATGGCTGGGTAAGAAAGGGTTTGTCGTAAGATCCTCGTCCTCTGTCTCCGACGCTAAACGGAGGCTGGGGGAGGAAGCGTTCGATTTGGTTATATCGGATTTACGCCTGCCGGATAGTGACGGGATCGACTTATTGAAATGGCTGAAAAGCACTCATCCTTCCTTACCCCTTATCATGATGACCAGTTATGCGGAGATACAAACGGCGGTTCAGGCGATGAAGCTGGGAGCGGCGGATTATATCGCCAAGCCGCTGAACCCGGATGAGTTGCTGGGAAAGATCAGGGAGCTTGCGCACGTGGAGGAGAAGGCTCCGGCGAGAGTCCCGGTTCCCTCGGCCCCGGATCTTTATATCGAGGGGCAGAGCCAAGCGGCCCGCCAGCTTTATGAGCATGTGCGTTTGGTGGCTCCGACGGATATGTCGGTATTGGTGACCGGCGCTAGCGGTACCGGTAAGGAGTATATCGCCCGTCGGATCCACGAGCAAAGTAATCGTAGCAAGGCTCCGTTTGTCGCCGTGGATTGCGGCGCTATCCCCAAGGAATTGGCGGCTTCCGAGTTCTTCGGCCACGTGAAAGGCTCTTTTACGGGGGCGATCGAGAACAAGACTGGGGCGTTTGTGGCGGCTCAAGGCGGTACGATATTTTTGGATGAGATCGGGAACCTGACGTATGAGGTACAGGTTCAGCTATTGCGTGCCCTACAGGAGCGCAAGGTAAAGCCGATCGGGAGCAATCAGGAGATCGCTATCAACGTGCGCTTGATATCCGCGACGAACGAGAACTTGCGGCAGGCGATCGAGAAAGGAGATTTCCGTGAGGACCTGTACCATCGTATCAATGAGTTCACGATCCGTATCCCGGACTTGAAAGAGCGAAAAGAGGATTTGCTCTTGTTCGCCAATCATTTTCTCGATCTGGCGAATAGCGAGCTCCAGAAAGATATCATCGGTTTCGACAACGATACCATGCAATTGTTCCAATCCTATTCTTGGCCGGGTAACCTGCGGCAGATGAAGAACGTTATCAAGTACGCTACCTTATTGGCGACCGGTCGATACATCACCCGCAAGGAACTCCCGGAGGAACTGACGGAGAACCTCTCTTCGCACCCCAACATCCAGCTTAAGAACGTGGAGCATGAACGTGACCTTATCCGTAAGGCCCTCCAAGAGTGCGGCAATAATAAGACCCGTGCGGCCCAGTTATTGGGCATCGACCGGAAGACGCTTTACAATAAGTTGAAGATTTATCAGTTGGATTGAAAATCCCGTGTTTTATGTGAGTGCTTAAGGCCTATTGGAAGCCTCTGGCTTGTATGATGGGTCTGTTGCGAAATAGAAGCTTATTCTGACTATTTGCTTCATATTATACGAATATGTTGACATACCCTTCGTGCGAAAGTGACAAGATAATGAGATAGGCGTGGTAATAAACACGCTTTTTCTTGAAAAAGGGGCCGATTTTGTACACGATAGGTGGCGAAACCTGTTGCGATAGGTCGTATTGCCCAATGCCGATACTCGCATTAGGCATTATGAGCGGCCGTGCATAGGGTTATGAGTACTCATGAATGGGCATTCTTACCGTGTTATACCCCTATTGTAACATCGCTTTTTCCCTTTTCTTGCCTCAAAATATGAGATACGATGAATTGATTTCGCTGGAGCGAGAGGCTGTTTTTCTGTATTCGTCTGTCAACGAGACAAATGCTGCTTTTTCTTCTCGTACTTGGAAACGAGCCGTACCTTTGCCCGAAAAAATCGATTCTCCGAGACTTTAGTTTTCATTTTGTCAAATTGCCAGATGGTATGTTATTGCCAAGAGAAGATCATTAGGGGCCTTCTCCACATCGACACCAACTGCCCTTGCCGGGAACAGGAGCTTTGGCTGATAAGCTGATTGAATGGTTGGAGTAGGGTGAATAGTCTTTTGTTATTCTTTTTTAACATGATGTAAAATAAATATGTCCTATTT
>OHKB01000950.1_pt1 | contig 14382 bp, 5 predicted proteins | sample 1568741 | NCBI WGS metagenome assembly OHKB01 (sample SAMEA3879575, study PRJEB24766) | human gut metagenome | biome: human-associated habitat; feature: feces | place: USA | collected 1985/1987
CGACGTCTTCCTGCCGTTCCTCACCACGACCGCCTCGCGCTTGCTGAACGAAACCAATAGCGACCTCTACAAGCGATACGACAACACGCAGAAGGGCATCTACGATCTATACGACACCTACGGCACCCACGTGCTGGTGGGCGGTGTCTTCGGCGGGAGCTATACCTATATCTACAGCCGGAAGGAGAACCTCTATTACGACGAGACGGTGTTCGCCGCCGAGGCGGAGCTTTCCGCCAAGTCGTCGTCGCCGGCGGGAGAGAACGAGAACTGGCTCCAGACCTACTACCGCGTGATGGGTACCCACGGCGGCAAGATCGGCGCCGGGGGCGGCTATACGAAGTCGGAGCTGAACGAGCATATGTCCGAGGAGAGCATCATGATCATCACCGGCGGCAACGCCTCCGTGGACTTCGAGAGCTGGGACAAGTCCATCGCCGACGAGAACAGCAACCTCCACCTCGTAAGCTACGGCCCGAGGGGCGATACCACCCGTTGCTTCCTGGTCCCCCTGTATTACCTGACGAAGAACTACGCGCGGCAAGATGCGCTGAAGAAATATCTGGACTCCTACGTGGAGGCGCGTTCGAAGCTGGCCAAGAAACCGCAGCTGATCCTGGCCGACTTCATGATGCGTACCGGGAAGGACAATCACGGGGATCCCGCCGGACAACGTGTCTTCACTGGGCCGGACGGCAAGGAACGCATCTACAGTCCGTTGGTGCTGAATACCAAGGGACCGAACGACTCGCGGATCGGCAAGATGCTCGATACCTCGGCCCACGAGTACCTCGACGTGGGGGATAACGCCGACCAGCTCTGGTGGGTAGCCCTCGACTTCAAGGACGAGTGCCGCCCCATCTACCACATGCGCCTCATGAAGGAGGACGACGCCCGCAAGCACGGCTTCGAACCGCGGGGGCAGGATGCCGAATCGGGAATGATGTGGGACGCGATCGATAACCATTACGTTTGCTTGAAGTTCTCGCCCGACGACAGCCATAAGGAACCGGTCACCGGCGTGGGCATCGCCCGCAAGGGGAAGAGCGATGACCTATACTACGTGATCGCCACCTCGCCCGGTACCGACATGACGCTTCCTTACTCCATCGACGAGCAATTCCCGGCCTATTGGGGAAGCAAGGAGTATAAATTGAAGAGCGAGAACCCGCCGTACCGCTTCGGGGTGGACCAAGAGAACGACCTCAACGAGGGCGACAGCTGGTTCGGCCGGAACAAGGCGACCAACCATAAGCAATGGATCTTCCCGGTCTACACCACCAAGGCATTGGACTGGCTGATCCGGTTTACGAAAGCGACGGACTAGCGAAATACCTCGGAAACGATCCCTACGACCGTAGCGGCCCTTTCCGGGGCCTCGGGAGAGATTTCGACACCCGTAGGCATTGTTTGATAGAAAAATATATGATTATCAAAGGGATTATCCTGAATTTGTAGGAAACCTTACGTCTGCGGACAAGAGGAAAGTATTAACGAAAAAACAACAAACAGTATGAGTTTAGCGAAACAAATCGGATCGGTATCGAAGACCGCGTTGACCAACGCCGGCCACATGAACATGAACAACGAGATCTACGCCCGTATCTTGGATACGACCGTGGCCGCCTTCCATCTGGAGGCCCTCGCCCCGGGTTACAAGGAATGCATCGACCGGGAGGCGGAGTGCGTGAACCGCGTCACCAAGAGCGCCTCCACCGCCCAGCTGGAGGCGAAAGACAAGGAGCGCGACAAGACCCTCCGCCTCGAGCCTACCGAGGCCATCAACGCCTTCATCGACACCGTGAACCAGATCTTCCGCAAGTATAAGAACCTCATCGCCGCCAAGGGAGGCCCCACCAGCCCCTCCAAGTCCGACGACAAGCCTTATCCCATACCCGACCCTGCGCCCGACCCCGAGAACCCCGGCGGCGATAGCGAGAGCCCGGACGAGATCTGAGCCTAGCAAATTGTCAAACACTTAAAATCGAATTCATATGAACGAATTTTATCTTTCTAGAAAGATATCCGCGCGGCTCTCCCTCCGGGCCGCCGTGCGGATGTTCTGTATCCTGACGCTGGCCCTATGGGGGCCGGCAATGGCAGGAGCGCAAGCGCAGCCACAGCCGCTTGACGTGGCTAGTACTAGTATTACTGATAAACTAACCCTCACCTATAAACCGAAAACCGCCGGCTCGACCGATTACGCTTGGTTTTACAAGATCGGGACTAATGGCACCGACACCGAGTTCTCCGGTACGCTGACGGGCACGAACGCAAACTGGCAGCAGGGCGCGATCAATATCAAAAGCGAGAAAGCGATAGCCGATGCGAATAATCTTGACAGCTACCCGATCCTAAAATTGGATGGGCTAAACCTGACCTCCACTACTGCCGACGGCTCATTATTTTATCTGGAGGGCAGTAAACCGTTCTGTATCCAAGCGACAGGCAACTCTGCCAGTAACCTGAAAGCGAAAAAGGATGTGATTAATAACTACCAAGGATGCATCCTGCTTCTGGATGGTGGCACCGCCGGATTGAATATCGCTGCGGAAGGAACTGGATCATATGGAATATATCTGTACTCTACTAGTTCTGCTATAAATACCACCATCAAAGGCAAGATAACTGTCACGGCGGAAGCTGTTGCTGTGTTTCTAGACAATTGGGGTGCTTTCTCGGCTACCGAAGACGCGAAAGTAACGGTTTCTTCGGAAGATAAAGATGGAGACGCAATTTATGGAAGCTCTAGAGTGAAATCCCCCTTCCTCCAATGGCAGTTCGCCACCGCCCCAACGAGTGGCCAGACGCTCGAGGTGAAAGACGCCAGCGGCCAATCGTTCGATCCCGTTATCCAATTCACCACCGACGGTAAAAAGAAGGGTTTCGCCATCAACGTCACAAAGAACACCGGCTACACCCTTTGGCTGGGCAACGAACAACTGATGGATTCGAAAGGAACAACCGTCTTTACGGCAACGGAAGATAAATTAGTCTCCTTCTCAGGCATGACGACTCTCCCCGCCGACTGGCCCGCCTACGCCCGGGTCGCCAATGTCGGCACGGATGGCACCGATGTCGCCGTCTCCGGCACTACCTACACCGTCAAGACCGCCCGCGGCCTCGCGTGGATCGCTTGGGTGACGAATAACGGGAAGACAACCGCCGATGCCGATAAAACCTATTCCGCTTCCTATCCCCCCTCCGAGGGCTTCAAAGACTGTACGGTTACGCTTGCGGACGATATCTCGCTGGCGAAACCTGCCCAAGGCGTGGCGAGCGGCTTCGAGGCTAATTGGATACCGATAGGGACTTATAAAGGCTTCGATGCACGTTACTACTTTCAAGGCACCTTCGATGGTGGCGGCCATACGATTACCGGAATGACGATCTCCTCGGCCTCGTTTTACTATATCGGCCTTTTCGGTTATCTGTATGGAGCGACCGTGCGGAATCTGACGATGGCAGGATCTGACAATATTAATTTGACAACTATTGCTAATGCTCAAGACACCGCTTACTATCTTGGCTGCGTGGCAGGTTATGTAAAGAATGGAAAAATCATCAATTGCCATAATCAATGCAAGGTTAGTTTTTCTGTGACCGGCAATTCTGGGTCTCTCGGTGGAATTGCCGGTTACTCTGAAGGTTCGGTGATTAGCGCTTGTTCAAACAGGGGAGCTGTCACTATGACCGGAAAGATGGGTCGTGGTGGTGGAATCGTAGCGACTAATAATGGCTCTTCTATCGTTTCCTGCTTCAATACGGAGGATATCCGTGTTACTGCTACCGGTTCTGGTTCTAGCGATGCCGCGTATGCGGGCGGTATCGGAGCCTATAGTAGCGGTAATTGTAGCATATCGCACTGCTATTCGACAGGGTGGATAATCGCTAAATCTTCCGCTGCTAATGCTTATTCCGGCGGCATTGCCGGACTATCTGAGAAAACGACGATTGAATCTTGTTTTGCCACAGGCGCTGTTTCTGCAGGATCAAACAGCGACAGCCGGATAGCTGCCGCAGGTGGTATTGTGGGGCAAGCTTTTGCTGGAAACATTAATATAACGATAAAGAATTGCCTCGCCTTAACTACCGCCGGCGTGAAAGCCTTAGGAAATACGTCGGATAAACAGGCCGGTCGGATTGTCGGATCTGATCCACCTACTAATAAAGTTACCCTTCTCGACAACTACGCCAGTACCATGATCCAACTGACGATAGGAGATAATACGCTAGCCGTCCCTACCGATAACATAGGTAGCGATAAGGCAAACGGTGCCGACACTTACCTCGATGATGTCGCCGCCGAGATCGCCGCTTGGGCAGGCCCCGAAAATACACAAGCCTTCACCGCCATCGGTACCGCCGAGAACGGCCTGCTCCCGCAACTGAAAGCTATTGCCGGCTATGGCGCTGACGGTCTGCCTACAGCTTACGCGAGTACTATTATCCCCGGCCAGTCCGGCTTGTCGTCTGCCTCCTATCTGAGGTCCTTGTTGTCACTGCCCTTGTCTTCTAGCGATACGATGACCTTCATGCTCTTCTACTCCAACAACAAATGGAGTTATAAAAAGGGAGCCGGAACGGAGACCCGTTTCAACGGCAAAATATCGTCACCCCCAGGCCCTTCCGCCAACAAGCTCATCGTCGCCACCGCTACCGGCAACCCGACGCTGACGTTGAATTACGTAACGATACGCCCGACCGACGGTGCTGCCTTGACCGTCAACGAAGGTTGCGATCTGACAATTGCGCAGACCGGTTCGATCCTCGGCTCGTCCGGTGCCTCTACCTTGATCAATAAAGGCACCTTGAGGCTGTCGGGCAGCAGCTTCCGCATTGAAAACAGCAGCTCGTCCGATATGCATTACTGCCTCGATAACTCTGGCACCTTCAGCGTGCTTGATCCGGTAAATGGCTATACCACTTTCCATTGTGCCCACACCGCTATCCATAACACCGGTACCCTTACCAATGCTTGGATGGAATGTCTGTTCACGGATGAGGCGGGAGATGCTGGCGCTACGATAAGGTTTCTGCCTCGCTCATCCCAGCCCATCGAAGTAAAACGCTACAACAAGACCTTAGCCACTACCGTTACGGCGGGCGAGGAGTATAAGCTCTGGGAGATGAAAGCTAGTACGTTTATCCCGCAGAAAGGCCTCGATAGCGAAGGCACGGCAATCGATCGCTTCCCTGCTCCCGAGGCGGATGGTAGGGTAACGACCTTTACGGAGGTGAGTGATTGGAAAGAGGTCGAGATCTCCGGCAATCAGAATCTCTCCGAGGCCGGCCTGTCACAGAGTGTCATCGTTAAATCCGATGGCGTGCTTACCGTCGATAGCGAGAATGCGTCCGTCTTTGAGTTGACATTGGAGGAGGGTGCGCAGGTCGTGACAACGAATGCGCTGAAGGTGTCCAAGACTTTCAAAACCAACCGTTCGCTGAATAACAAATGGACGACCTTCGGTAGCCCTATCGAATTGACAGCCTCTGCGGAATATGGTAGTGGGCTAATCCTTTATGCCGCCACCGGCTACACCGCTAAGGAGGCCGTTGCCCAAGGTTGGGAAGAGGTCTCTGTCCTTTACGGGAAAAGGGTCGATCTCACCGCCGGTAGCCCCTATCTGTTGGCCGCCGACGCAGCCTTGACTCGGGTAACCTTTAGCCAAACAGCCTCCGACGCGCCGATCGAGATACCGGCTACGGCTACGGTCGCTTCCGGCGATGCCCTCGAGAACGGCGTGTTCCTCTTCCGGACGAACCCGAATCTCGCCAACCTTACGCTCCGTGGTATCTACGTGCTCAATGCCGAGGGTACCCGCTTCGACCTTCAGGAGGCGGATTATGTGCTGAAGCCTTTCGAGGCATACATCACCGCCAATGCCGTCACCCGCTCGCTGGTTCGTAGCGTGGGTGTGTGCGATGGCTCCGTGGTGACCGCCAACGAGATCGCTACCGCTACCGCCGCTGTCCGTATCTGGGCCGCCGACGGTGCGCTGCATGTCTATTCCGGGGAGGCCGCCGCGCTTACTGTGGTACGCTCCGACGGACGTACCGTCTACGCCGCCTCTATCGCCCCCGGCGATACCCGCTTGGCTTTGCCTTCCGGTATTTACATGGTTCGAATCAATAACATCACTTATAAAATAGCGCTTTGATATGAAACAATATACTAGTTTATGGCTCGTATGCCTGCTGGCGGTCTTCTCGATGACCGCCCGGGCGCAGGAAGGGATCGAGACGAAGGCCCGTCCCCACTACCCCGCTCTTCCTTTCATGTTGACTTTCGAGGCTCCCGCGGAAGGATCTGCCTCCTTATCGATCTCGGCGGACGGTGAGACCCTCACATCCCCTACGACCTTGCATTCCGGCACCGAGGTGACGATTACCGTCACCCCCGCCGACGGCTACCGAATGGCTTCCGGTTACGCGAAGGTTTACCGCACGGGTACGCCCTCCGAAACGGTACCGGCTACGTTTAAGCCCGATGCCAGTAGCGGTATCGCCTACCTCTACACCTTCACCATGCCGGACTTCCCGGTCACGGTAGAGGTGGAGTACGAGAAGATCCAGTCCACCGTCACCTTCGCCAACCCGGCGAACGGTACGCTTACCTTGAGTACCGCCGATGCTCCGGGTAGTTCGATTGTTTCCGGCGGCGAGGTCGCTTCCGGTACGAAGGTGACGATTGCCGCCACCCCCAACAAAGGCTACCAAATGGTGTTCGGCTCCTTGAAGGTATCCGGGAAGGTCGGGGATAAAACCAATACTGTTCCGTTGCAGAAAGAGAAAGATGGTACGACCTACTTCTTGATGCCGGCCTATACGGTGGAGGCTGAGGTGAAATTTGAGCCTATCCTCGTGGCTCTGTCCTCGGAAGCCCGTTTGAGTTCCCTATCGTATAAGGAAGGAAGTGGGGAGGTTACCCCGCTTCCCGGTTTTCTTGCCTCTACGATGAAATATGAGGTGCTGCTCCCAAATTCCACCCAGAAATCGGCTACCCTCACCTTATCCGGCCAGCTGGTCGATGCGAAGGCTGAGCTGCTCGTGAATGGATCGCCTGTTTCCGTAGAACCGACAGGATCGTTCACGGCTACCGTATCGCTCGAGAGTGGATCGGCCAAGGCTACCTTGGTCGTTACCGCCGAGGATGGACAGACCAAGCGTACGTATGAGGTAAACTTCACGGTACTTCTCGAGTCGGAATATTACGTCAAGATCCTGCAGCCGGAAGGCGGTACGATCTCCGTTTCTTATACAAAAGAGGGTAAGGAAGTGAGCGTGAAATCCGGCGATGCCGTACCCGTTGGTACTGAGTTGAGCTTGGCACATACGGCCTTGCCAAAGTACGAATTCGTGAGTTACAAAGTGAATGATGACCCGCTAGCATCTGGGAATATTACCGTCTCCGGTACCGACGACTTGACGATAACCGCTGCCTTTACGCAGGAATCTTCCGTGACTCCGGAAGAGATCGCTACGATCGGTACGCCGGCCGTTCCCAAGGAAAAGGAAGGGCAGGAGGGAACGAATGTTCCAACGGATGATAACCCGATCGTGATCATCCCCGATGCCGTATCCCTGCCATCGGATACGGAACTCTCCAGCCTCCGCTTGGTGAAGGAAGATATAGAAGACCCAGCGAAAAAGGCTGAGATTGAAGAGAAAGCGAAAGCTGCCGCCCAAGATGCGGGTATCGCTCCTGATGCCCCGAAGATCGTGATGGAAGTGACCTTGGTTAAGGTGACGACCACGATTTCCGCTACCGACGCATCCACCACTACCGCCGTAACTCCCGTGCAGCCCTCCGATATCGTGACGGTACGTATCCCGTATCCGGAAGGCGTAAATAAAACCCAACATGATATCGTGATTATCCACCTCCGCTCGGACGGCGTGGTAGACGTGTATTCCGAGGGTAATAACAATTTGACATTAGAGGATGATTATATGGAGATCTCCGTTGCCAGCTTCAGCCCGTTCGTGGTAAGCTATACGCCCAAATCTGGGCCGGTGGATCCCGATTATCCTGACACACCCGACACCCCGGATACCCCGACATCGAATGCCTCGGTAGAGGGAGGCATAGCGGTTTGGACCTCTGCCAACGCCCTCCATATCCGTGCGGATCGTCCGGCTGAGGCATGGGTTGTCGGCCTGTCGGGTGCTAGTCGTGCCCGGTTCGCGGTCGTTCCCGGCGAGACAAGACGCGCTCTTCCTGCGGGAGTCTATCTTGTCCGAATAGCTGACCAGACCTATAAGGTACGGATACGGAACTAAGCGTTGTTTGTTTGACGTGAGAGGGATGTCCTTGTTTCTCCTTGGGGAGAGCGGGGCATCCCTTCTTTTTTGTGAATATGTTTCTTAACATACATACCCGTAATCAATTGGTTAGCCGCAAATGCTTATCTTTGAGCTATCCCGATGCAAACGCTTACAATATGCTAGTCATTTAAACTCAATTATAGTATGAAACCGGAAGATTACATTACCAGAGAGGAGAAGTATGGTGCCCACAACTATCATCCCCTGCCGGTCGTTCTCAGAAGAGGCGAAGGCGTGTTCGTGTGGGACGTGGAAGGAAAACGTTATTTTGATTTCTTGTCCGGCTATTCTGCCTTGAGCCAAGGACATTGTCATCCTAAGATCGTGAAGGCCCTGATGGAGCAGGCGGAGAAGCTTACGCTCGTATCCCGTGCCTTTCATGCGGATATACTGGGTGAGTACATGGAATTTACCTGTAAGTTCTTCGGATATGACAAGCTCTTGCCGATGAATACGGGGGCCGAGGCGGTGGAGACGGCCTTGAAGCTTTGCCGCCGTTGGGGATACCGTCGGAAAGGGGTCGCCCCGGAGCGTGCGAAGATCGTAGTTTGTAGCGAGAATTTCCACGGACGTACGATCACGATTATCTCTATGAGTACCGACCCTAGTTCCTACGCCGATTTCGGTCCTTATACGCCCGGGTTTATAAAGATACCCTATAATCATGTAGATGCGTTGGCCGAGGCCTTGAAAGATCCCGATGTAGTAGGCTTCTTGGTGGAACCGATCCAAGGTGAGGCCGGGGTCGTGGTGCCCGACGATGGTTATCTGCGGACTTGCTATGATCTTTGCCATCAGCATAATGTGTTGTTTATCGCAGATGAGATACAGACAGGTATCGGTCGTACCGGTAAGCTATTGGCTTGCGATTACGAGGGGATTCGCCCGGATATCTTGATCTTGGGAAAGGCCTTGTCGGGTGGGGTCAGTCCGGTCTCGGCGGTATTGGCGGATGATGAGATCATGCTAACGATCGCTCCGGGAGAGCACGGTTCTACCTACGGGGGCAATCCATTGGCGGCGAAGGTAGCTATCGCCGCCTTGGAGGTGGTACGCGACGAGTGTCTCTCGGAGAACGCTTTCAAGATGGGTGAATTGTTCCGTAGCGAGATTGAGAAGATCGATAATCCGATGATTAAGAAAGTACGGGGTAAAGGCTTGCTGAACGCTGTCGTGACGGAACCTAAAGATGGGAAGACGGCATGGGACATCTGTTTGGCGTTGAAGGAAAACGGCTTGATAGCCAAGCCTACCCACGATCATATCATCCGCTTCACGCCTCCTTTGGTGATTACGGAGGAGCAAATGATGGAAGCGATTGGCATTATACGAGATACGTTCGCTAAATTCTAGTGTATGAAGATAAATGTAATAGGTGTTCCCTTGAATCTGGGATGTGACCGGGCTGGCGTAGAGCGTGCCCCGAACCACCTTCGGGAACGGGGATTGATGGGGGTGATCCGGAAGAACGGGCATAAAGCCTTTGACTTGGGTAATTTGTATGTACCCCCTGTTAGCGAGGCGGATAAGTTCGTACGGGGTAACAGCATGAAATATCTGGATGCGATCGTGGAGGTGAATACGAATCTGGCGGAGTTGGTTTATGATACATTGCGTGGAGGAGCGTTCCCCTTGGTGATTGGCGGGGATCATTCGCTGGGTTTAGGTAGCGCCTCGGGCGTGGGTAAATGTTATGATGATTTCGGCATTATCTGGCTGGACGCTCATGGGGATATCAATACCAGCGAGACTTCTCCCAGTGGTAATATCCACGGGATGCCTCTGAGTGCCTTGATGGGGATGGGAAGCGAGGAACTGGTGAATATCTACGCTCCCGGGAATAAGGTGAATCCGCAAAACGTATTCTTGGTCGGGACCCGCAGTCTGGATGAGGGCGAGTGGGATTTGATCGAGCGGGAGAAGCTGAGTGTCTATACGATGGAGACTATCCATCTGAAAGGCATCGGCTTCGTAGCTGAGGACATCAAGCGGAAATTGAAGGAACGGAAGATCCGCAACGTGCATTTCAGCATAGACGTGGATAGCATAGACCCCCGTTTCGCTCCGGGCACGGGAACCCGTGTGTGTGAGGGACTGATGCCGGATGAGTTTAATAACTTCGTGGATCATATGTTGTCTACGAATCTGGTTAAGTCGATGGATTTGGTAGAGCTGAATCCGGAGCTGGACGTGAACGAGCAGACCACAAACCTTTGTCTGCAGATCATCGATTATATTACCGCCCGTCTATAAGGAATCTAAATTCCATGGTTTATGATAAGAGTGTGAAAAGGAAGTCCCCTTGTCCCGGTTCAGACTGGATACGAGGGGACTTGAAAATACGATATGTCTATCGGTTTATTTCATTCTTCGGATATTGGCGTAATTGAAGCTATCGCTCAAGAAATCGTCCTCGCTGAATTTATAGCCTTGCGGTCCCCAGTTGCCCATAGCGAGCATGGCGATCATCTTCATCGGGTTGAAACCGCTCATATCGCCGCCGGCGGCCGCTAGAGGAACGGACTCCATCAGCTTGCGCATGGAATGTGGATAATTCTCGTTGATCACCATGTTGCGGTATAAGGCAAGGATTCCATCTCCTTGCTCCTTACGGTTCCAAGTCAGTATATATGTACCGTCGTTGGCTTCCGCCTTCGCTTGGAGATCGGGCAGTTTGGCGGAGTTGGCGTCCGCTATGATAAAGGTTACGAAACCTTCCTTGTCCACTTTAGGCATTTCTTTGTCGTAAATAGAGGCATACGAGTAGGTCTCGGCTGACCCAAGGCATATGGACCAGTATCGTACATCGGCGGTGGCGTATTCGCTTACGCTTTTAGGAGCCGTAGGAGGGATGAAACGGAAGGTTGCTACCTCCCCTTCGTTCAGTTTGATGCGGGCGAATAGGTATTCTGCCGGGCTGTTCGGGTACATTAGGCTCAGCGGGGCACGCATGAACGGGAGTTGCGGCAGGTCGGCGGAGAAATCCATCGGCGGCAAGTTCAACGATTCGTGGATGTTGCAGACCTCACGCTTCGGGAAATCTACTTCCTCACCTGTAGTCACGTCGAAAGCTTGGATAGCAGGCATGTCCACGCCGCCATACTCATCGCCGCTATATTGTTTCGCCAAGTAAAGACGCATGAAAATGGAGACCATATTGACATCCTCCGGGAACTCACATACGTTCTTCATCGAGGCACGTGCGCTGGCGGGGGTGTTAGCGGGAATGATGTAAATCGTATAGCCATTTGCTCCGTAGTCATCTGTTTCCTTTACATAAGGGTTGATGGAGCTGTCGTCGGGTTGGATATTTACGTCTTCAATGCTGGATACGTCTATTTGGGTCTCGTCGTTATAAACCGTGAAATTGAAGAAGCGTGACTTCGGGAACTTTCCAGTCAGACGAAGGCCGATGTTTGGATTATCTTTGTAAGAATAGGTGTATTCCCAATAATCGGCATAGATATCAGGAAAGGCCAGTAGGGTTTGATTGTCGCCCCGGAGCGTCTTGCCCCATTGTTCCTTGGGTTCCGGGTTGTTGATTTGAGGGGTATTCTCATCATTGTCGTCGCAAGCGGTGAACATACCCATAGTAAGGGCTACCAACATTAAGTAAAAAATCTTCTTCATGATTCTGTTCGTTAATTAATCTGTTTGTTATTAAAATGAGAGCGCAAAAGTATCTCATTTCCAATTAGGGTTGACCTATTGAAAATGAAATACCTTGGATAAGACCACAGAATCCTAGGAATGGAACAGCTAGAAGGGGTATCCGATAGCGAAGTGGTAACCCATGCCGTCCTTGAATTTCGGGATATTGTAATAGCCTTTCTTTCCGGTATCGTAAGGGAGATGCAGACCGATACCCACGTCGAAACGGATGACGATAAAGGTGAGGTCGTAACGCAGGCCGAAGCCGGTTCCCAAGGCTAGATCCTTGAGGAAGCTACCCCATTTCAGTTGTCCGCCGGGACGATCCGGATCGTTTCGGATCAACCAGATGTTGCCGCTGTCGAGGAAGGTAGCCCCGTGGAGGTCGCCAAGGATCGGGAAGCGGTATTCGAGGTTGGCCTCGAATTTAAGATCACCCGTACGGTCGATGTAAGCGTATTTATTGTTGTCGCTGTTCTGGTAGTAGCGTCCGGGACCGATGCTGCGGATCGTAAAGGCACGGATGCTATTCGCTCCGCCGATGTAGAATTGCTCGTTATAAGGGGAGGTACGGGCGTTGCCGTAGCTATAAATAGCGCCGGCCATTAATCGGCCTACGAGATATTGCTTATGCCCGAGGGCGTAATTATAACGTATCTCGGCGGTTCCCTTGATGAATTGGGCAAAGGGGTTGCCGAGCAGTTCCTTATCCTCTTGATTGAACTTCTTCCCGGCTAACGCATAAATCCCATCCAAGACAAGGCCCGCTTGGGTAACGGATGCCTGCCACCAAAGATGGTTCCGGCGACTGGTAATCGGGGAATCATCATAGGTATAGGTATAGTTCATGGCCGGGATGAATTGATTTTGCAAACTCTTCTTTAGGGCCTTGTTCACGTTGGTAATGCTGTCGAACTCATGCGTAGTATGCTGGAGCAAGTTGAACGTCAGCTTGAAAGGGGTGATGGAATGATGAGACGTGGCGGTAGGCTGGAACTCATACGAGGCGTCACCACCGAATGCCAGCAACTTGAAGAAACGGGCCCGGTTCATCTGGTCCGCATAGAGGCGGAAGGTGGTGCTGGCCGGGAAATTCATGTCCCGTTTGCTGAATGTAGGGAACAATACCCGTGGGAAAGTCAGCGTGGTAGTCAAGCCTAACTCATAACTGTTGATCTTGGAGTTGCTACCATCCAGCTTGTTGCCGGTCTGCCATTCGTAAGAGCCGCGGAGTTTCACGCCGAAGGTCTCGCCCCCTCCGAATACGTTCCGTTTGGTGACGCTGAAAATGGCGCCCGGACCCACTTGGTCGTTGCTCTTGGCGGTGACGTTCAACTCCAGCTCGCCGTCCAGCGGAAGATCGTAGACCGTATTGATCCGCAGATCCAGCGTATCTTGGCGGCGCATGGTATCGCGGGGGGCATATTGCAACTCGGCATAACGGAAGATACCCAAGCGGGACAGGGCGGTTTGCGTCCGTTCCTGCGCCCGCTGGTTGTAAAGTTCCCCCGGCTTGAAATATAAACGGTTGTAAATGACCGAGGGGCGAACCCTTAGCTTGCCCTCATAATGGATCGTAAGGTCCTTATAGCGGATCGAGTCCGTGGGAGTCTCATTCTGGTAACCGTTTAGCCAGACGGATATATCCCCGAGCTTCCAAGGGCGGAGGGCCGAGGGGGGCAGGCTTTCCTTCGGGGCCACCCGTAAGGCCACTTTCCCGGGGTTCAACAAGGTATCCGCTTGATAGGTGATGAAATCGGGACGGAAATAGTAATAGCCGTTGTTACGGAGCAAGGACGAGATGCGTTCCCGCTCGGCTTGCAACTGGACGACATTGAAATTCTCTCCTTTGTGGAGGATACGATCGCCGATCGTGGCATCGATCAATGAGTCGGCACGGTGACGGATATGGACGTATTGGATGCTGTCTAGCGTATACGGATCGTTCATGGTGACGCTATATTCCAGCTTCGCCTTCCGGGGATTCTTGGGATCGGGTACGACCTCGAAAGAGGTCTCTCCATTGAAATAACCGTATTCGTTCAATAGGTTCCGGGCTACCTTGACACGGACTTCCGGGTTCACGGTGGTGATCAGCACCGGTTTCGACGCCAGCTTGTTGAAGATCCACTTGCCGACCTTCCCTTTCTTGTTCACGAAAGCGTTGTAGACCCACAGGCCGAAGGGGAAGGGCACCCGGATCGAGGAGCTTCCCAGCAAGGCGTTGTTGGGGGGATAGGCTAGGGCGGCCTCGACCTCTTCCAAGGCGGCTTCGCCGGGTTTGGTCTTATCCTCGTTCTTCACCTCTATTTTCTTGATACCGGTATATAGGACCGCTCCCTCGGGAAGGTTCTTCGTGGTGGAGCAAGAGGTGAGTAAGAAGGCCAGCAGCCCGAGTAGCGC
>OHKB01000957.1_pt1 | contig 14341 bp, 18 predicted proteins | sample 1568741 | NCBI WGS metagenome assembly OHKB01 (sample SAMEA3879575, study PRJEB24766) | human gut metagenome | biome: human-associated habitat; feature: feces | place: USA | collected 1985/1987
AGACCTATCTGCTGTACCGCTATGGCTTCACCGATGGCGAGGAACATCCGCTGATTGGCACGGCGATATACTTTCACCTGACAAAAGGCCGCGCCCAAAAGACGGAGGAACAGGCCATGGATAATCTGTGGCTGGAACTGCCGTGGTGGTTTGTATGAACGAAAAGAAAAATCGTGATTGTGCTACAAGTTTTCTGGAAATTTATGTGCAGCCATATGATTTTGAAAAAAATTGTGGACAGATGAAATAAATCAGGCTTGAAGTTCGTTATTTAAACAGAAAAGTTAATAATTATGGTATGATAAAATGCGATAACAAATAAATCGACAAAAATAGATTGAATAGAGGAGAAGAATGCTATGAAAAAAGTAATTTACCTGTTTGTGCTATGCATGGTTTTGGGGTTAGCTGGATGTGGGCAATCTCAGGAAAATAAAGAACCATCGACTGAAAGCACTTCAGTACAAGTAGAAAACAAAAATGTTAGTGATATAGTATCAAACGAGCATTTAACCAATAATGATACTGCGAATTTTCAAATGCCAGAGGAAGGCTATTATAGTAATGATTTTGATGAAATTCTGAATATCACTAAAGAAGATGATGGCACATATAGGATCGAGTATAGCATTACCCATTTGCTTTATGTCGAAAACGCGATTGGAACTTACGATTCTGAAACAGGGATTCTTAGCTTTAGCGGCAAAGACGACAGAGGAAATGATATAAAAGCAGAAATTGAAAATAAGGGAGATCATCTGGAAGTCACAGTAACTCAAAGCAACTATGAAGATATTATCGGGACGAAGCAGGAATTTTTTCAAGCAGATGAGTAAGAACAAATAGGCGACAAAAGTTGTGGAAAAACTTGATAACTATTAACAAACCGATAGCCCTCTATTTGCAATGATCGCAAGTAGAGGGCTGTTGGTCTGTTTGGAATATTCTAATTAAAGGTCAATCTTCTAATCTGCCATGGTCGCGGCCGAGCGAGAGATAATGTTCAATCTCACCACCCAGTACAAGCTGGGCGTACTCCAATGGTTTATTGTAGAGCAGCCAGTCCAGTTCTGCCCGCTGTGCCGGGGTGTTGCCGTACTCGTCCTCGATAGCGATGCAGTCAATGGCAACGGTGGAGCCATCCGCGAACCGGGCTTTCACCCGGTTGGTGTCCATGTTGTAGCGGCAGGAAAGCAGTTTCATCATAGTAGTATCCTCCAATACTTGATTTTGGTATGCGGTCACTCAAACCAATGCCGTCAAGTCGGTGGGGGAAAGGGTGATTTTATTTGTCGGAGAGTAAGTGCACGGATTTTGCACGGTTTCAAAACGTGCAGAACGGCATTTCTTATCTTTCGCCATTCGGAATCTTCTGTCCCCGCAGCTCCTGCCGGATGGCACGGAACTGCTCCGGTACATCCGCATCGGTCATCGCACCGGGGACATCCACTGTCCCAGCGGCTTTGGCGGCTTCATAGAACCAGCATTTATACTCCACGGTCTCCAGCGTGTGCTGTAACTGCTGGATCTGCTGGGTGAGCACTTCCCGCTGATGCCGGAACATTTCCAGCCGGGTGTCAATGGTGTCGTCTCCCTGCATGGAAAGCTCAATATACTGCCGGATATCCTTGATGGACATTCCGGCTTTTTTCATGCAGCGGATGACCTGCAGCCACTCGAAGTCGTTTTCCCGGAACATCCGAATGCCGCCGGAGGAACGCTCCACAAAGGGAAGTAACCCTTCTTTGTCGTAGTAGCGCAGGGTGGAGGCAGGTACGCCCAGCTTTTGTGCCATTTCGCCTACGGTATAGATCATCTGAAACCTCCGTTTTTTCAAAAAGCCCTTGACTTAAAGTGCGCTTTAAGTTGTATGATAAAATCAAACTTTATCAACATCATAATGCGGATGCACTCTGCTGTCAAGGAGGTCCCTATGAGCAAGAAGGTATTGATTTTGTCTGGCAGTCCCCGGAAGGGCGGCAACTCTGATATTCTATGCGACGAATTTCTGCGTGGAGCGCAGGATGCCGGGCACAAAGTTGAAGGCAGTGATCGACCGTACCGTGGCACGGTGGCTTGAGGTCAAAGACAAGGAATTTTACTACATCACCACCATGGCAGACGAGGAAAAAGCCTCTGCGGACACTACGCTGGCCTGCTTCCGGGGCTATGCAGACTGCGTGGAAGGTGCCGTGGAAAAGGGAGTCCTTGTAGTATGTGGCGTTTACGAGCCGGGTGCGGTGCGAAACACCTCTGCAATGGCACAGGCTTACGAGATGGGGAGGAACGTATAATGGCAGTGAAACAGACAGCAGGGCGGGATGCTCTGGGCGAATTTGCACCAAAATTTGCAGAACTTAACGATGAGGTACTGTTCGGGCAGGTGTGGAGCCGAGAGGACAAACTCTCCCTCCGGGATCGCAGCCTTGTGACGGTGGTAGCACTGATGGCGCAGGGACTGACGGACTCCTCGTTTCGGTATCACCTGACGGCAGCGAAAAACAACGGCATTACCCGGTGTGAGATTGCAGAGATCCTGACCCATGCGGCATTTTATGCGGGCTGGCCCAAGGCATGGGCGGCTTTCCGCATGGCAAAGGAAGTCTGGGCAGAGGACGCTGCGGAGGATGCCAAAGCACAGCACCAGAGTGAAATGGTGTTCCCCATCGGCGCGCCCAACGACGGTTTTGCACAATATTTCAGCGGGAAAAGCTATCTGGCACCCCTGTCCACCGCACAGGTTGGCATTTACAACGTCACCTTTGAGCCGGGCTGCCGGAACAACTGGCACATCCACCATGCTGCAAAGGGCGGCGGACAGATCCTTGTCTGCGTGGCAGGCCGGGGCTACTATCAGGAATGGGGCAAAGCGCCGCAGGAGCTGCATCCGGGCGATGTGGTGAACATTCCCCCGGAGGTCAAGCACTGGCACGGTGCCGCACCCGATTGCTGGTTCTCTCATCTGGCAGTGGAAGTGCCCGGCGAAGGCACCTCTAACGAGTGGTGCGAGCCGGTGCCGGAGAAAACCTATGGGATACTGCAGTAACCTCTACGATATGTACAACAGGGAGTTCCCCGGCGGGAGCTTCCTGTTTTTCATTTCCTGCAAGATGAGCCTGTTCCGCCTGCCATGCGGCTGTCTGTAAGCAGACGTAAAAAACAGCAAGGCTCCCGCCCGGAGGATCTGCCCCGGGTGGGAGCCTTTATTTCCCGGGATATTCAGGACAGTGGAAAAATTTTCAAAAAAGTTGCAAATCGTGCAGGAAATCTTCCTTGTAGTCCGTTTTATAAGATGGTATCATGACATTGATTTGCGCAGCTGACCCGGAGCAGGAACTCGCAGGTGGGATGATTTTTGCGGGTGCGGCGGGAAGGGCGCAGAGCGATGAACGCAGGAGGAATGCATTCTTCTTTATCACAGGTCTACAGGAAAAAATCACAGGAGGTCAGGCTTTTCATGCTAGGTTTCAACAAAAAGACACAGGACGCCTCTCCGCAGGAGAATACCGGCGGGGAAAATAAGGTGCTCCATTTTATCCGGACCCACAAAAAGCGCTGCATCGCCGCGGTCGTGGCCGTGGCGGTGCTGGCGGTGGTGGTCATCCCCCGCAGGAGCCGCAGTGCATCGGCAGACATGGCGTATGTGCAGGAGGCGCTGGGACGCCGCGACATCGTGAACGTCTACGACGGCAGCGGCACCATCAATGCCGCCGATTCCTACACCGTCAAGTCCCTCGTTACCGGCACGGTGCTCACCGCCGACTTCGAGCTGGGCGACACCATCCAGAAGGGCGATGTCCTCTACGTCATCGACAGCTCGGATGTGGAGGGCGACCTCGAGAGCGCACAGCTTTCGGTGTCTCAGGCCCAGCGCAGCTACGATGACGCTGCCGACGCCCGGAACGTCCGCACGAAGATCAGCGGTGAGGTCAGCTCCTTTGCCGTGGCCGCTGGCGATGCGGTGCAGGCCGGTCAGACCGTCGCCACCGTCCGCGACACCTCTGTGATGCTGCTGGCCGTGGATTTCCCCGCCGCCGAGGCCCAGAGCTTCGCCGTCGGTCAGGCCGCGCAGGTCATGCCGGACACCACCTTTGAGGTGCTGAACGGCACCATCCGCTCGGTATCGGGCGCAGACCCCTCCGGTGACGCCAGCCTCATGACCTGCACCGTCACCATCGCGGTGCCCAACACGGGCAGCCTGACCACCGCGCAGGCCGCAGTGGCGCAGGTGAACGGCGTCAGCTCCCTCAACTCGGCCCACTTTGCCTACCAGCGCGAGGAGACCGTCGTGGCCGCTGCCTCCGGTACCGTGTCCGAGCTTTGCGTCAGGGAGGGCAGCACCGTCCGTCAGGACGACGTGCTCCTCCGCATCACCGGCAAGGATCTGGACAAGCAGGCCCAGAACGCCGCCGACAATCTCCGCTCCGCCGAGCTGCGGATGTCTTCCGCAGAGCGGAACATCAGCCACTACACCATCGATGCGCCCATCAGCGGCACCATCGTGGACAAAAAGGTCAAAGCCGGCGATAAGCTCAGCGCCAACGACGCAGCCATGCAGAACCTCTGCACCATCTACGACATGAGCTATCTGGAACTGAAGCTCAACGTGGATGAGCTGAAAATTCGTTCTCTGAAGGTCGGGCAGGAGGTGGAGATCACCGCCGACGCCGTCCCGGGCGAGACCTATAAGGGCACCATCAGCAGCATCCTCGTGGCCGGCACCACTGCCAACGGCTCCACCAGCTACCCCGTCACCGTCCGCATCGACGAGATGGGCGATCTGCTGCCCGGCATGAATGCCTCGGCCAAGATCACCACCGCCAGCGTCAGGGACGTTCTGGCCCTGCCCAACGCCGCCCTCGTCCGGGGCAGCTATGTGCTGGTGACGAAGGATTCGCCCAGCGCCGCCAACGCCGAGGCCTCCATGACCGCCCCCGACGGCTATGTCTACGTCAAAGTGACCACCGGCATCAGCGACGATGATTACATCGAGGTGAAGAGCGGCCTGCAGGAGGGCGACACCATCGCTTACGACACCTCGACGGTCAGCGCGACCGACTTCTACAGCAACATGATGGTGTCTGCCGAAGGAGGCGACGAATGAGCGCCCTGATCGAGTTTGACGAGGTCTGCAAATACTACCAGATGGGTGACACCCTCGTCAAAGCGGCAGACCACATCTCTATGAAGATAGACCGGGGCGAGTTCGTGGCCATCGTGGGCCAGTCCGGCTCCGGCAAATCCACCTGCATGAACATCATCGGCTGTCTGGATGTGCCCACCCACGGCCGGTATCTGCTGGACGGCAGCGACGTCGGCAAGATGAACCGCCGTGAGCTGGCGGCCATCCGGAACGAGAAGCTGGGCTTCATCTTCCAGCAGTATAATCTGCTGCCCAAGCTGACCCTGCTGGAAAACGTGGAAGTCCCCCTCATCTACGCAGGCGTGGGCGGCAGCGAGCGCCGCCGCCGCGCCATCGCAGCGCTGGAACAGGTGGGTCTGGGCAGCAAGCTCCGGAACAAGCCCAACCAGCTCTCCGGCGGCCAGCAGCAGCGTGTGTCCATCGCCCGCGCCCTTGTCCGCAACCCGCCCATCATTCTGGCCGACGAGCCGACGGGTGCGCTGGACTCCCATACCGGCCGGGAGGTGCTGGGGATGCTTCAGGAACTGCACAAACAGGGACACACCGTGGTCCTCATCACCCACGACAACTCCATCGCCGTGCAGGCAGAGCGCATCATCCGGTTGGAGGACGGTGTCGTCGTCTACGACGGCGACGCTCACGCCCCCGAGGCGGTCGTGCAGCCGAACCTCATGATGTCGGCCCCGAAAGCCGGAGAGGAGGGAGCGCACGCATGATAAAGGAGACCTTCAAGCAGGCCATCCAGAACGTGTGGAGCAACAAAGTCCGCACCTTCCTCACCATGCTGGGCATCATCATCGGCGTTATGGCCGTCATCGTCATCGTCGGCCTCGGCAACGGCATGACCCACATGATGCAGGACTTCTACTCCGATATGGGCAGCGATATTCTGTCGGTCAACGTCATGACCGCCAGCACCCGCACGGTGGAGGTCAGCGATGTGTATAACATCATCAACCAGAAGCCGGAGTATTACAGGGGCCTTTCGCCCATCGCCAGCGCCGGGACGGATCCGCTGCGGGTGGCAGGGGAGAAGTACCGCCGCACCTACATCAGCGGCGTCAATGAGGATTATCTGACCATCAACAACTATAAGGTGGCCAAGGGCCGGGGCATCCAGTACGCCGACCTGATGGACAACAAGAACATCTGCGTCATCGGCGACTATGTGGACCGTAAGATCTTCGGCGGCAACGGTCTCGGCAGCACCCTCAAGGTGGGCGCAAACGAGTTTCGCATCGTGGGCGTGCTGGAAGGCCGCTCCAAGCCCGCCGCCCAGTACGAGGGCGGCAACGACGACGTTGTTCTTGTCCCCTACACCACCCTGCTGAGCCTCAGCAGCGGAAGCAGCGTCAGCCAGTATTACGTTGTGCTGCAGGATGCAGACCACTCGGACGCGGCACAGGAGTTTTTGCAGTCGCGGCTCAAGAAGCTGGTCAGCAAGGACGACTATGTCTACGTCATGAGCCTGAGCGCAGCAATGTCGCAGATGTCCTCTATGATCAATATGATGTATTTTATGTATCTGTGGCTTCCGTTTATATTTGACATTATTATTACAGTCATTCTTTCATTCCTTAATGTAGAGAGTGCAAATATGAAATTAAAAGAAAATATGCAGAATCAGTAATGAAAATAGCCCCTGGAGTTTGACTTTAGGGGCTATATAGAAAATAAGAAAAAAAGGAGAATTATTATGAACGCTGATATGAAATGGTTAGACAATCCGGAAGTGTTCCGTGTAAACCAGTTGGACGCACACAGCGACCATTGTTACTATATGGATTATGCAGATATGGAAAAATCAGAAAATCCTTTGATGCAGTCATTAAATGGACAATGGGAGTTTGCTTTTAGCAAAAATGTAATGGACAGACCGGAAAATTTCTATGAGGAAAATTTTGATGCATCTTCATTTGATAAGATTATGGTTCCGGGGCATATCGAACTGGCAGGCTATGACAAAATACGCTATATCAATACGATGTATCCGTGGGAGGGAAAAGAATATCACAGGGGTGCGTATAGTATGGAGAGTACCGGGGACGAGGCAGGAATGTTTTCCGAGGCAGAGTATAATCCTGTCGGATCTTATATCAAACGATTTGATTTGAGTGAGCAAATGCGTGAAAAGAAAATCCGTATCTGTTTTGAAGGTGTGGAAGAAGCGATGTATCTGTGGCTGAATGGTCAGTTTGTAGGATATGCGGAGGATAGTTTTACACCGTCAGAATTTGATCTGACACCATTTATCAGAGAAAAAGGAAATGTGCTGGCAGTTCAGGTTCACAAAATGAGTACGGCAGCATTTTTGGAGGATCAGGACTTTTTCCGATTTTTTGGAATTTTTAGAAATGTAACTTTAAAAGCAGTGCCAGAGGTGCATTTGGAAGATGTATGGTTTCAGCCAACACTAAACAAGGACAATATAAGCGGCAGGGTATCGGTAAAGATGAAAGTATCTGCTCCAGAAGGAAAGAAAGTATCTGCCCATTTGGTTTTAAAAGACAGAGAGAATAATCAGGTGGCAGAGGACAATATCACCTTAGAGGAAAAAGCTGGAAGTCTTGTAGGAGTGATAGATACTGAGGTTGGAAGTGTTAAGGCATGGGATAATTACTGCCCATATCTGTATCACGCATATGTAGAGCTTAGAGGCGAAGATGGAGAAATATTAGAGATAATTCCATATGACATAGGTTTCAGAAGACTGGAAATGATTGACAAGGTAATCTATTTAAATGGTAAACGTCTTGTCATTACCGGAGTAAACCGTCATGAGTGGAGTGCAAAGACAGGAAGAAGCATCAGTATGGATGAAATGACAGCAGACATTGATTGTATGATTAGAAATAATATCAATGCAGTACGCACATGCCATTATCCGGATCAGATACCGTGGTATTACCTGTGTGATAAAGCTGGTATTTATGTAATGGCAGAAACGAATATGGAAAGTCATGGAACATTCCAGAAACTTGGTGCGATTGAACCATCGTGCAGCGTACCTTGTTCTATTCCGCAATGGCGGGAGGCTGTTGTTGACAGGGCTAGGAGTAATTTTGAAACTTTTAAAAACCATACAGCAATTCTTTTCTGGTCTTTAGGAAATGAATCTTATGCGGGTGATGACATAGAAGCAATGAATACTTACTTCAAGGAAAAGCAGGATGGCAGATTTGTTCATTATGAAAGCTCTTTCTATGACCGTAATTATGAGGAAACCATATCAGATGTAGAGAGCAGGATGTATGCAAAGCCTTATGAAGTGGAGGAATATTTAAATAATAATCCAAAGAAACCGTATCTTTTGTGTGAGTATATGCATGATATGGGTAATTCGATGGGAGGACTTGGTACTTATATGAAGTTAATAGATAAGTATGAGATGTACCACGGTGGATTTATCTGGGATTTCATTGATCAGGCACTTCTCGTGAAAGATGAAGTGACAGGAAAAGAAGTTTTGCGTTATGGCGGGGACTTTGATGATAAGCCTTCTGATTATGAGTTTTCAGGAAATGGAATTGTATTTGCAGACCGTAAGGAAAAACCAGCTATGCAGGAAGTGAGGTATTACTATGGCTTATACAGATAAGAATAAATTGAGAGTTGTATATGGAGATTATACACTTGGTGTACATGGAGATGGGTTTGACTATATATTCTCTTATTCACAGGGCGGTTTGGAGTCTATAGTAAAAAACGGTTATGAATGGCTGTATCGTTGTCCAAAGCCTACTTTTTGGAGAGCATTAACAGATAATGACAGAGGCAGCAGGTTTCACATTAAAAGTGGAAGCTGGCTCGCATCGGATATGTTCATTGACTGTAAAAAAACTGAAGTTATTATGGATGGTGAATTGCAAAAGCAGTATGCTCCGGACAATAACAGCTATGGCGGTGATGTGGCTGCCGGGGAAATAATTGTGAAATATACTTATGAGACTGTCAGCAATCCAGTAACAACAGTCATTGTATCTTATACCATTGATGTAACTGGAAATATCAAGGTGGATGTGGATTACACAGGAGTAAAGGGACTGCCGGAACTTCCGGTATTCGGAATGAGGTTTATTATGCCGACACTTGCAGATAAATATATGTACAAGGGATTATCGGGGGAAACCTATCCGGACAGAAAGGCAGGGGCAGAAAAAGGAATTTATGAGGTATCAGATTTGAGCCTGACACCATATCTGGTTCCACAGGAATGTGGTATGAGAATGGATACAGAGTGGCTGGAGATTACAAGACATACAAGTCTTGATAATAGCAGAACGGATAGTTCACCACAGACATTAAGAATAGAAGAAAACGACAAGGCATTTGCTTTTTCGTGCCTGCCTTATACAGCATCAGAGATTGAAAACGCAACACACCATGAGGAACTGCCACCAGCAAGAAGAACAGTCCTTTGTGTCTATGGTGCAGTAAGAGGAGTCGGTGGAATTGATAGCTGGGGAAGTGATGTGGAAGATGATTATCGGATTAGTGCAGAAAAAGACATTCACTATTCCTTCATTATCCGCTAAGTTTGTTTGAGGAGTTGCTTGCAAGTGTTATTGGTATATGAGAACAGAACTGATGGAATAGTGGTAGAGTGGAAGAAAACAGTGCATTTTCCACCACATTTACATGAAGCAATAGAGGTAGTGTATGTAACGGATGGGGATATTGAACTTGGAGTTGGACAAGAATTGTATCACATGGATGAGGGTGATTTTGCAATCGTGTTTCCAAACGTAATACATCATTATCAAGTATTTGGGAAAAAAGAAAACAAGGTAATATACCTGTATCTTGATCCGACACTGTTTCCTTCCTATTATAAAGAGTTGCAGATATACAGCCCGAAGAACCCGGTTGTAAAAAAAGAGCAAGTGCATCCTGATGTAGTAAATGCCATAAAATATCTGGCAGGAATAACAGAGGGGAATCCCATGCTGATACAGGCTTATGTACAGATGATTCTTGCCCATGTTTTCGCAGAAATGCCAATGGTTGATAAAAGCACAGTAGGGAGTGATGACCTGATTTATAATGCGGTAGAATATGTAGCTAAAAATTTTAGAGAGAAAATCAGTCTTGAAAAAATGGCATACGATTTGTGTGTAAGCAAATATGTATTATCAAGAATGTTTGCAAAAACATTTCACTGTAATTTTAGTTGCGGCACTGGAAAACACAATGGATTCCATTACAAATATATGTCTTGATTGTGGGTTTGAAAGTCAAAGAACTTTTAACCGTGTTTTTAAGGATAGATACAAGATTACACCAAGAGAGTACAGAAAAAGGATGGAACACAATAATAGAAACGGCAGCTTGGGGGTACGCAGATGATTAAATATCTTACAATGACGATTGAAAAACAAAAAAACATAGCTTTGATTGCTCATGATGGGAAAAAACAGGATATGTTGAAATGGTGTATGGACAATAAAGAAATTTTACAGCAACATAATCTGTCAGGAACCGGAACGACTGCGAGAATGATAGCAGATCATGTAGGATTAAAGATAAAAGGATATAACAGTGGTCCATTAGGTGGAGATCAGCAGATAGGGGCAAAAATTGTAGAGGGAAATATCGACATGGTTATTTTCTTCTCCGATCCACTGGCAGCACAGCCACATGATCCAGATGTTAAGGCACTTCTTAGAATTGCACAGGTGTATGATATACCGATTGCAAATAATATTGCGACAGCGGATTTTATGATTCATTCCACACTTATGAATGAACAGTATTCACATCAGATTGAAAATTTTAAAAATACAGTGGATGTCAGAGTAAAAGAAATGCAGTGATGGATATGATAAATAGCCAAAAGCTGTCCGCTAATAGAATTTACAACAGAATATAAAGCAGATAAAGACGAATGGCATCAGGTGTGCCATTCGTTTTTTTAATAAAAGCACAAATTAACCTACTCACGAGCATAAAATGATGTGCATTGGGTTGTTTTCTGGACTATGAGAATCAAAGTCCCATTGATATGATTAACATGGAAAAGAGGTGCAAAATCTTGGACACAGGAAGAAAAGATGCCAATATACAGATAGGAAAGAGACTAAGAGAGGCAAGACTGAATATGAACCTTGAAAAGTCAGAAATTGCGGATGTATTGGGTGTTACAGTAGAACATTATCGAAAACTTGAAGCAGGTGTAACTGGAATATCTGTAGATAAAGTATTGACACTCTATCATAAATATGGAATTGATCCTACATATCTTATAACAGGCGAGAGCAGCAACATAAAAGATTTTAATTTGGATTACTATGTTGCGAACAGCACAAAAGAGCAGAGAAATGATTTTTTTGACCGTGTGCTGGCGTATTTATCTAAGTTGATTAGATAAATTGAAGTGCTTCCTGCTTCCAAGCTCGAAAAGGAGGAAGTGTTATGCTTAATATTGCGGTCTGTGATGACAGCAGAACAGATGTAGAAATGCTGGAAAGTGCTTTTGATAAGTTAGCACAGTACCAGTTTTCTTATGAAGTGTATTTTACAGCGAAGGAGTTGCTGAAGCATGTTATAGATTATGGAGAAATGTATCATCTGTATATATTTGACATTGAAATGCCGGAGATGAATGGTTTGCAGCTTGCAAAAGAAATCCGGAAAATAGATGCCAAAGCATTGTTTGTATTCCTGACTGGATATACTCAGTATGTTATGGATGTTTTTGAGGTTATTACCTTTGACTATATTTCTAAACCGATTACAGTGGAAAAGCTGGAGTCCGTTCTTTTAAAAGCCATGCAGTATCTTCATATGATAAAGCGTGACTTTGTCTTTCAGTTCCGAAAAAATCAGTTTCGTATTAGCTGCGATGATATTGTGTATTTTGAGAAGAAAGGTCGTCAGGCAGTGATACATACGATTTCAGAAAATTTCAAGGCAAATATGACAACTGAAGAAATATGGAAACAGCTTGATGATAAGGTCTTTGCCCATATTCATGTATCATATATCATCAATCTTGGGCATATCAGGGCGATTGAGGGAGATGAAGTAGTGATGGACAATGAAGAAAGACTTCTGATTGCCCGCTCCCATAAGCAGAATTTAAAAGAAAAACATATGGAGTTTGTAAGGAGGATGGTTTAAGGATGGAATATGTGATACGCTTTGCCATCAGCCTGTTTGATCTGGCAGTGTTTATGTATTATTTTCATTCCAATAAGAAAATGAAACCAGTATCAAAGGTATGGATATGGGCTGGATTTACCATTGCTGCAATTATATGGACATTTGTCAGTAGCATAAAAAATCCGTATCTGAATCTTGCGACTCTTTTGATTGTGCTTATACTGTTATCATTTTATTATGAATCAGGAATGTGGACGAGAATTATAAATATTGTGACATTCATGGGTATTGGAATGCTGTTTGAACCTGTAGCTTTGCTGTTACTGCATGCTATGAATTTTCATATGGGAGAAAGTTATAAATATTATTTTGTAATGGTAATATGCAGCTTTGTTCGTGGAAATGTGATGTATATTCTGTCAAAATTGATTTCAAAGAAAGGGATGCAGATTGCCGACTTTCCAAGAGAAATTTTGGGTGTGCTGGTTATGGTATTTACCTTTACGGTGTTGAATTGTTGCTTTGTTATTCTTTTGTCATTGGAAGCTGGCAGTGAAAAAAGCCTGCTTATGTGTGCCAGTATTGTAATTTCCATTGTCCTGACAGATTATTTTATGCTGTATATGATGGAACGTTTTAATTATCTTGTGCAAAAACAGTATGAGGATGCAATGTACAGGGAAGAAATGCACTATAAAGACATCTATTATGAAGAAGCAGAAAAACAGAATAAGGAAGTGCAGAAGTTAAAGCACGATATGAAACATAAATTGCATGAACTGTATCATCTGGTGGAAAATAGTGATGGGCATGAACTTTCAGAGAAAATCGGTGCGATGTGCATAGAATTTGAGCAGATAGATGAAAAGCAGTATTCTGATAATCCAATCGTAGATTCTGTGCTCCGCATTAAATTTGGCAGGGCAAAGGCAAGGGGGATAAAAGTAGAAACATCTATTCGTATTCCAAAGAAGATGCAGCTTGATCATGGGGATATAGGTGTATTGTATGGAAATCTTGTGGATAATGCGGTAGAAGCCTGTAGCAAGGTGCCGGAGGAACAGCGTTTTGTAAAGATTGAAAATAAGTACCAGTCGGGGATTTTGCTTCTTGTAATAACAAACAGCAAAACAGGAAAGAAAAATAAAAGCCTGAAAACAACCAAGAAAGATAATATCCGACATGGGCATGGTGTTCAGAGTGTCCGCAAAGTGGTAGAAAAATACAATGGAACGGTAAGTTTTACAGATAAAGGGGATATATTTGAGGTTTCAGCAATGCTCTATGGAATTGAAGTGAAGGAATAAATGCAAAGCGTTACACTTAAATGTCAATCTGTTACACTTTGCCGCATTTTCCTGTAAAGTATGATATAGTGCATTCATCAAATGCAAAGGAGGACATACATATATGTCAAAATTAAGAAGATTGATGAACCGACTCAGTCATGGAGCATTAACCAGCGTGGCAGCACTTGCCCTTACGGTAACTGCAACCAATATGAACCGTTGCTGCTGGTTTATTTTCGGACAGGACAAGTTACCGGATAATGCGAAAAAACTTAGAAAATTTTAAGGTGGTAACAGGGTATGATTGCTAAATTTGCAAAGAAGATAAATGAAATATTGATACAAAAGGAGATTGTGCAAAAAGAGGATGCAGAACTGTACCAATATGGGATAGAAAATGGCATTGTTGTTGCAGGAAACCTTTTGGCTTCTGGAATATTTGGCATTGTGACGGGGAGACCGGGACTTGTTCTGGTCTTCCTGTTATTTTATGCCTCGTTGAGAAGCTATAGTGGGGGCAGCCACTGTAAGAGTAGAATCGGCTGTTTTTTGATATCAATGGCAATTTTATTTATTCCGGTTTATACATATGAGCCTGTAATGAAAAATGTTCCTAATGCCGTGATTTTATTGATCGGAGTTCTTGCAGTGGTAATTATTATTGTCCTTGCCCCAGTGGAAAGTATCAATAAACCTCTTGATGAGGAAGAAAGAAAGTATTATGCAAGGGTAACACATTGCATAACAGCATTGCAGGTATGTGTTCTTATCATTTTATTTTGTTTGGATCTACAAGATTATTTTTATG
>OHKB01000958.1_pt1 | contig 14335 bp, 17 predicted proteins | sample 1568741 | NCBI WGS metagenome assembly OHKB01 (sample SAMEA3879575, study PRJEB24766) | human gut metagenome | biome: human-associated habitat; feature: feces | place: USA | collected 1985/1987
CATTACACCACTGCTATTTATCATAGGATCATGTGTAATCCTTGCATGCTCCTGCGCCTTTTTTGTTACACTTGCTATTCGTTTTTTACAATCAAATACATATTTAATGTGGTATGCAAGCATATAGTATTCATCATACGGATATACAAATCCTTCTTCATCTCTTCTCAGCATGTCATTCACACCGCCAACATCCGAAGAAATACATGGCGTTCCAAGCAACATTGCCTCACCCACAGAATTAGGTGAATTTTCAATTGTTGAAGGTGAAACAAAAACATTACACTTAAGCATTTGATTTCTCATCTGCAATGCACTTTGAGGTCCCAGAAATTCGACCTGACCATCAAGTCCATATTTTTTGATAAGTTTCTTAATATATAATCCGTATGATGAGCCATTAATCCAATTACCTAAAATTATATTCTGTCCGGCAACTTTTATTCTTAAGTCCTTATATTCATCCTTTATCAATGACGCAGCTTTCAACAGAATATGCAATCCCTTCAAAGGTAATAACGCTTGACTAGCAAAAATGGTATGGCTCTCACAAGTATCATAATCCCAAGTTTCTTCATAAAAAGGATCTCTCAATGTTTCATTAGAAAAATGATATTGACATTTAGGATTGACGAGATCAACACACGCCTTATCCCAAGAAGTTCTTCCCATTACATGCTTAACCATTTTAAGGCTTTTTTCTTCAAACACTCCTCGACGAACGTAAGCCTTATATGTATCATAAACACTATTTTGTGTAAGAAATTCCTTAAGTGTGCATTTTCTCACATCTGCAACTGTCATCCCAGCAAATAAATGATTTGCGTAGACTCCCACTAATCCTTGAATGGAAATAACCACTCTATCAAGCATCCCCAGTCTTTCTGCAACCCTACACATCGAATAGCAGTATTCGAATTCTGTACCATGAATATGAACAACATCTGGGTGTTCATTCCTTAGAATCATTTCAAAATATTTTTCAAAAGTTTCAATTCCAGCCGTACCTTTTCTTAATTTTTTTCCATCTGCAGCGAATCCATAGAATTTAAAATTATCTTTGCCGCCTTCAATATTTTCTTTTTGGGTATACAAAGGATAACATAGTACTAATTTGAAACTCTTATCACTCAGGAGTCGCTCTGACAAACCATCTAACCAGCCACCTCCAAAAAAGGATCGTTTATTTTCATTTATTATGGAATCCACCATTTGAGTGGCAACATTAGTAAGCCAAATCACTTTCATAATTTTCAACTCCTTCTAAATTATAGTAATCACCCTAAAAATGATACTAGTTTGTCCCCCCAGGCATGATAATCTAATTTAGTTTCTGCTGTATGTCTTGCATTAATTTTCATGCGGCTCTTTTTTTCTTTATCAATATTTATCGCCCGCCGATATGCCTGAGAGCACTCTTCTGGTGCGGCACCTTCAAAAATAATTGCATTCACATCATTTTCTAAATATAGCTTTGTATAATCACCAACATCTGAACAAACAGGAATTACTCCATATACAAGCATTTCTGGAACTTTACTCGGAAAATTTGATTCAGTTATAATATTCTTCTCTCTAGCTAAAAATAAATAGTCCATATTTTGATATAGCTCTAATAATTCAGCATATTCCAAACGACCATGAAATACCAATACACCACTCAATTTATTGAATGCTTCCTCTGAACAATTCGCTGCTTCAATGAGTTTATTCGGTTTTAGAGTTGTAAAATGGAATCTTACTTTTCTCCGTTCATCTTCATTTAACAACAACAATCCTTTCAACATGCCTTCTAAAGAATCTTTATTCGTTGCTGCCCCCGGGTAAATAAAATCATAATATTCCTTTTCTCTTACCGATAAATCACAACGAATCGTCAAGTTATCACAATCCGTCAAGCAAGGTAACACCATTGTTTGGCATCCTATATCTGAAAAATGATTTGCAAGCTTAGTGCTAATACCTATAACTTTCTTGTATTTCGGCATGAACAAATCAAAGTGGATCTTCCAGAAAATATAATCTAGGCTAAACTTTCCGCCCGTATATTGATGTGCTTGAAACCACTCAACTATGCAATATGCCATGTGTCCCAATTGATTGTTCTTCGCATAGGCCTGAAAAAAAAGTTTGCTTACACTAATATAATCGGTATATACAATTATATAATCTTCTTGTTTAACATCTTGTTTGCTCAGACATTTCACAATTTTTCTTCCGAAGAATAAATGATTTGTAAATCTAAATGGAAGTTTACTTTTTTTCTGAGTGATGTTTATATAATCAATGCCTTGAAATCTTCCATTTTCCTCGCCGTCAAGGAAATTTTCTCCCTCAAGCAATCCAATTACTAAAACTTTCTTACCTGCATTTTTCAAGGCCAATGCCATATTTCGGATATAATTGGAATTTGCTGACCCAAATGGAAAAGGATCACTACAACATATAATATATCGATTATTTTTTTTCTTCTCATTCATGTCATTACCTTCTCATATACATCTTCCATGCAACTTATATGTGCTTCCAATGAATACTTTGCTTTAACAATAGAAATGCTGTCTTCTGCCATTTTTTCACGTTTTAATTGATCCATTAAAAGATCAGTGATTGCCTCACTCATTACATCCGTATCTCCGGCTTTGCAACAGTAACCATTCTCTCCATCATGCACAATCTTGGGAATTCCACCCACATTTGTACTTACAACCGGAAGACCATATCCCATTGCATCCAACACCGACATTGGCATTCCCTCGTTATAAGATGGCAAAAAGAATACGTCTGCTTCCCTAAGCAGTTTATCCTTCGTATCACCACGAACCCATCCGGGGAATTCCACATTATCGGATACACCTTTTTCATCAATCAATTTCTTGATTGCTTTCTCATCGACTTCGCTTCCTGCTCCAGCCAGAACAAACCTCACAGCTGGGATACTTTTTTTCACCTGTGCTATAACCGCTGGAATATCATAACAGCCTTTTCTTTTTCCTAATTCACCAAGAAACAGAACTGTGTTATTACACTTCCTCTGCATCCTTTCCTCTAAAGCATCTTCATGAAGAACACTATAGTTTTCAATTATTTCAATTCTATCTTCCGGAACAATCTGGCTCAGTCGTTTTTTCCATTCCTCAGAAAGAGCAATCAACACGTTACATTTACTATATACTTTTTTAATCTTGTTCTTTTTTTCTTCTGGTGCGTTTACATAGAATTCGTCAAAGTCGGCACCATGTATGTGATTAACAATCGGAATTTTGCGCCAAGACGCCATATAAATAAATGGCATCTTTCTATAAAATGATGGTCCAAAAGAAGAATGAATATGAACCACATCCGGCTTGTGAAACATAAGCACATATGCAAAATGAAAATATCCGCAAATACCTTTCAAAAGCTTATCAAATTTGCTTCCATCTTTATATGACTCTACATAAGTTATTTCATAGTCCTTCTCTAGTTGTGATCCTCTATATCCATTTACGACCGCAGCTATTCCACCTTTTACCATTCTATTTGGAACGACCATACATACTCTTTTCATATTTACTTTCCCCTTATCATTGCATTCCAAATAAATTTCGTGTTCGTACTCCAATATCTCTTAAACAGTCTCTTCGGATCTTGCACTAAGCGATACACCCATTCTAGGTTATGTTTTTGCATCCACATCGGAGCGCGCTTAATATTTTCTGCATAATAATCAAATCCTGCTCCAACACCAAGCATCAGTCCATCAATTTTCCCTTGATGTACTGCCATCCACTTTTCCTGTTTTGGAGCTCCAAGCCCAACCCAGACAAAGTCCGGCTTGGTTTCATTTATTCTTTCTACGATTGCTCTATCTTCCTCTTCCGTTAATGGTCTAAACGGAGGACTGTACATCCCAGCAATTTGGATTCCCGGATAATTACTTGTAAGTTTTTGATACAACAGCTCCAATGTTTCTTCTTTGCTTCCATAAAAATAATGACGATACCCTTTCTTTGCAGAGATCTCAAAGATCTCCCCCATTAAGCTTGGGCCTGTTGTGCGCTCCATATTCTTATGACCGCGTTTCTGACCAACAGTAGAAAGAGGACCGCCATCTGGAATTGCCATTAACCCACCATTTTGAATCGCACAGTAAGCCGCATCTTCATAGCTGGTTACGGTTGTATGTACATTTGAGACACATATGTAGTCTCCTTTTATTTCCGAAATATTTTTTTCGAGATAGTCTACCAACCACTCCATATTGATTGCCGCAATATTAACGCCCATAATATTGCAAGTTGGAATGAGGCTTTTATCAACCTTTCTCTTATACTCCATTTCTCGCACCTTTCCCTCTTTTTCTACTTATATGGAAAGCTCATATTGAGCCAAGCAATCTATTTAAAACAGTGTGTTCATCATGTTTCTCACACCACTGTATTTATCGTTTTCATCTGCTGGAACATCCAGCGTGTATTTGTTCATGTTTTTCCGTCAACTCATGGTTCTAAAAGACCACCACTGAAACTTTATGGTAGACACCTTCATACCAACTCACCAACAAAGTGTTAGGTCTTATTGTCATAACTCGAAGTCGCACTTCTCTATTTTTCAAAGTGTAGACCTTTATTGTCATAACCCGTACGCCAACTCACTTTGTTAAAACTGTACAAGTTCATATCCCGCTTTTGTTGCAACATGAACAATCCTCTTCCCCTCATTACCTCTAATTCCCCGGAAAAATGCAGTTATCATGTCCGTCTTTCCTCTGCAATAAACTTCTCCAGAAAAATAGATTTTGGGCTTTTCAACGTTTTCAACCTCCACCTCTAATTCTTCGGAAAAATGAAGGTATCATGTCACTACCCTGCTCTGCAATAAAACAGGCTTGCAGTAGGGGTATTTCGCATGAGTTTTATGCGCCACCGTAGACCATCAAAACGCAACTGATTTTGTTGAGTAGACATTACTCCCCATGCCCCAGCAAACACACCTTAAATGTCTTAAAAATAATCTTCCAATCCACCCAAAAGCTGCGCTCCTTGACGTATTTCACGTCCAGATCCATCCACTCTTCAAAAGAAAGGTCATTGCGGTGCGGGGCGATCTGCCAATAGCAGCTCAAGCCGGGAGTCACATATAGGCGCTGCTTTTCGTAGTCGCCATACTGTTCCACCTCGCGGGGAAGTGCCGGGCGGGGGCCAACGATGCTCATATCGCCCTTCAGGATGTTCCAAAGCTGCGGCAGCTCGTCGAGGCTGGTCTTGCGGATAAACTTGCCCACGCGGGTGATGCGGGGGTCATCCTTGATTTTGAACACAGGGCCGTCCATCTCGTTCTGTTCCAGCAGGTCGTCCAGCTTTGCCTCTGCGTTGGGGCACATAGAGCGGAACTTATAGAACTTGAAGGGCTTGCCGTTGCGGCCAATGCGTTCCTGACTGAAGACAGGGCCAGCAGAAGGGTCATCCACCACAATTGCAATGGCCGTAGCCAGCATGACCGGCGACAGCGCCACCAATGCCAGCGACGACAAAATCACATCCTGCGTCCGACGCCCGATCCAATAGAGCTGATGCTCCCTCAGATTTTCCTTTCGGTCAATTTCAGCCGGCTTATTGATTCCAGTTACCTCTACGCTCATTTTTTCTCCTCACTCACACTATGTAATCTCACACACGACTCCAACTTGTACGTCCTCTTATCCAGCTTCAACGGCAGAGGCACTTGCAGTCACTTTTTGGCATCGATCCGCAGCGCCCCCATACGTCAGGGCACGCAAAACGCCCCTGGCGACTGCTTCGCCAAGGGTCATTTTGTTTGCAATTCTTCCATCAAGCACCTTTTCCTCGCACCGTCCCATCCCAGTTAGCGCACCTTTGCCTGTTCTCGGATGATGTCCAAATCGTCGAAATGCCACACCTATCACCCCTTCCGCAATTAAGGGGTATCTCTCATTCGCTCGTAGGAGATACCGTGCGTTCGACATCCTAAAACTATTTATAAGTTTATTTTACCATTGTGTTACCTTGTACGCAAGGGGTTTTGACACTATTCTACCCCCCCCCCCCCTAGAAAATTTTGGTCGATATTGTCAATCTTTTTGTAATTTATTGTCCAATTTGCCTCAAAAAAACAACCACAGATTCAATTTTAGTAGAATTAGTAGACGATCAAGCGTCCACCGGGGCTTTGCTGACGGAGAAATCCTATCATAATTTTGCTGTTTTGCCAGATGCAGCAAACCCAACGGGCGGCTCCGGTAACCTGCCCGTTGGGTTTGGTCAGAAATAGAATAACATCACCCCGGCTTCTGCCTTTCAAAAGGGGAAACCGGGGTGATGTTATCTACTTTGTGGCAGGTGTCCAGAATGCCGGACCCATCTCATTTACTGTACGCTCAGCAGTTCTTCCACGCTCTTGCGGGCAGGTGCGGCGGGATCCTGTGCAGGATGACCGATGGCAATGAGCGCAGCCACTGTCTGTCCTTCGGGCACGGAGAGCACCTTTGCCACCTTGTCCGGATCATAGATGCCCATAATGACCGTCCCGAGGCCCAGTGCGTGCGCAGCAAGGCAGAAGGTCTGTGCGGCAATACCAGCGTCAAAGGACTGCCAGTGGCCTTCGAGCGGGCTGGAATAGCTGCCGTCCCGCTCAAAGCCAGAGCGTCCCGTCACCATCGTCAGCGCAACCAGTGCGGGGGCATGGGAAAGCGTGTTGGCGTTATAGGTGAAATCCAGCACACAATCGCTGGCGATTTTCTCACGCTTCTGCGCATCTTCCACGAGAATATAGCGGGCGATCTGGGTATTTTTCCAGCTGGGGGCATAAGCGGCAGCGGCCACCACTTCGGCCACCTGCTCCGGGGTAACAGGCTCTTCGGTAAAGCGGCGGACGCTGCGCCGGGTCTTGATGCATTCCAATGCTTCCATAATTGTTTTCTCCTTTCAGCAGTTTGTTGGATATAACTGTCTCTCTATTATTACAACTCCGCCCAGCTTTGTCAAGATGCTTTCGAAACGGAGGCCGAGCCACTCAGAATAGGTCGAGCATACTGTCCAGATAGATGGCTTCCCGGACGTGCAGCTGGTACTCTGGCCTTACCATATAATAGAGCAGAAATTCCAGCACCAAGGCGCTGCCAAGGCCCCGTCCCTCGATCTTGAAGTTGGAAAATCCCATCGGAAGGAAGGTTCTCCGGATGTCCTCCACGCCGATGAAACTGGGGTTCTCCATCGCCTTCGAGAAACGGTAGCCCTCCCCCGCGCCCGGGGCAGTGCAGATATGGTCGGGGCAGTCCTCGCCGAGATTTTTGCGGCTGACATTCTCGTAGCAGCGCTTCCGGTCCCGGCATCCGACCCAGCAACACTCGTTGCAGAGAAACTCCACCTTGTCCTTCTGGGGCTGCGTCAGGCTGTCCAGCTGTTCAAAGGCCTTGTTCAGCCGGAAATCCGGCACCACATAGCGAAATTCCTCCCGGGCCGTCTCGTCCCGGAGCTGTCGGAAATCCGTCAGCACCTTGGTCGTGGAGGAGACAAAGTAAAGCTGCGGGTAGTGCGTCCTCAGGTAGTCCAGCAGCAGCTCCGAATGGAGGATGACGCCATTCTCCACCCCGCCGCTCTGCGCAAAGAGGGCGCAGAGCGCATTGCATTTCCGGTCCGAAAGATGCTCCTTCCGGAGAAGGGAGTTGCTGAAGGTCAGCCGGGCCGAGATGCCATACTCCTGCATCAGTGCAAGGACCTCTTTGGGGTCATTCCCGCCGAAGCCGGTACGTCCCCCGCCCCAGATGCAGTCGGCCGGTGCCCCGTAGATGGAGCCAATGCTGCACCAGTCATAGAAGTATTCCCGATGCCCCCGGTACAGGGGCAGGAACTCCCGGTACAGCTCGTAAAACTCAAACAAACCGGGCAGGTGATAATAGGCTTTTTCTTGTTTCATCGCACCCTCTTCTCTCTCGTTCTTTCCTATTGTACCATGTTTCCGCCCCACAAAAAAGCCCCCGGAGGGCTTGTTACAGCTCTCCGGGGGCATCTTATGTGCGTTGTGCCTTGGCGCACACGACCGGTGTTTTACTCGATCGCAATCAGATTCGGGTTCTCAGGCAAAGCCTTCGTCTGCTGAGGAGCAGGCAGCTCGACGTGCAGGACGCCATCCTCGAACTTTGCGTGGATGTCCTCCTTCTTCACGGCGTCGCCCACATAGAAGCTGCGGGCACAGGTGCCGGAGAATGTCTCGCGGCGGATGTAGCGGCCATTGTTGTCCTTCTCGTCATTCGAGTGGCTGCGCACTGCCTGAATAGTCAGATAGCCGTCGTTCAGTTCCATCTGAACGTCTTCCTTCTTGCAGCCCGGCAGGTCAACAGCCACATCGTAGCCGTTCTCGGTCTGCTTGACATCGGTCTTCATCATGTTTGCACCGCGCTTGCCGAAGGTTTCACGCTCTTCACGGTTCATCGCACGCTCCAGCGCGCCATCGTTCCAGAACGGATCAAAGAGATCATCGAACAGATTCTCATGGAAAACAGCAGGCATAAACATAAATCATTCCTCCAATCCCGGCGTTCGGGTCGGGTAAAAAATCTTTATGTTGTTCATTCGGAAAAGCTTTCCGGGGAGCTGCTCGATTACCTCGCGGCTCTCTCTTTTGCCCTTCCTCCTGAGCACGCCATAGTTATAGCACCATTTATTAGCAGTGTCAAGCTTAGAGTGCTAAAATTCATAGAAAGATAATACTTTTATCATCTTTCATGCAATCTTCCTCATTTTTCTTCCCAGATACGTATTTTATTAAAGCATCGCCTCTTGCAGGCCGTTTCCCACAGGGCAGAGCCACATCCAGAACCATCACGCTGAGCGGATACAGCAGCGGCATCAGACAATTTCCGACGTATGCACTTGCCATCTGGACTCCAATGATCGCCTGCGACCGATCCGCCCCAAAGTGGCTCGGCGTTGCATGGATGATGCCGGGATAGATGGGCGCACAGCCAAGGCCGACAGGCAGGGCCATCGCTGCGGGCCGCCACTCCCCTTCCCGGCGTCTTGACAAGCCTGTTCCTTCCCATTACAATACGATAAAAGAGTCCGCAGAGGAGCTTTTGCAATTTGCAGCTACAGGCTCCGGGAAAGGAATGTCGTCATGGAACCAAAAACAAAACAATATCTGCTCGTGACCGTTGTGGGGGTAACGCTTTTTGTCGCACTGCTGCGGCTTTCTGCCGTTCTGGCCTTTGCCGCCGATCTAGTCGATCTGATCCTGCCCATTCTGGCCGGCGGCATTCTGGCGCTTTTTCTCAGCGTGCCTATGGCCGGACTGGAAAAGCGGCTGAGAAGCCTGTTCCGCAGGGCCAAAAAGCAGCCCTCGGGCAGCGCCATCCATCTTCTCAGCTTTTTCATCACCCTGCTCGGCGTTGTTCTTGTGCTGGTGCTGGCGCTCACCCTGCTGATCCCGGAGCTTGTGCAGTCGTTTCACAGTCTCTATCTGCAGATCGAGTCCAATATCCCCCGCTGGACCGCCTATCTCAGCGCACAGGACACCAACATGGACTGGTTGATGCACTGGCTGGAGGGCATCGACTGGGAGCAGCTGCTGCACAGGATCACCAACAGCATCGACACTGTGCTGGTCAATGCGGTCGGGGCGGTATCTGCCACCGTGAACATCGTGGTGACTGCATCTTTTGCCCTGATCATCTCCATCTATATGTCCCTCGGGGCCGAGAGCCTCTGCCACCACGCCCGCACACTGGTATGCGCCTATCTGAAGCCCAGCCACGCCGCCGGGCTGCTGAAATTCTGTCGGCTGTTCCGTCAGTCCTTCGCAAACTTTCTGACGGGACAATGCAGTGAGGCCGTGATCCTCGGTATCCTCATGACCCTTGCATTTTCGGTTTTCCGGATCCCCTACGGCAGTCTGGTGGGGATGCTCACCGCCATCTGTGCCATCATCCCCTATGTGGGGGCACTGATTTCCTGCGTGGTCAGCGTGTTCCTTGTGCTTCTGGTGGATCCTGTGCTGGCGGTGCGCTGTCTCATCGTCTACCTTGCCGTGCAGTTTATCGAGAACCAGTTCATCTATCCCCGCGTGGTGGGAAAGTCCGTGGGGCTTTCTCCGTTTTACACCCTTGTGGCCGCCATGATCGGCGGAAAGCTTTTTGGCATCATCGGCATCATCTTCTTTATCCCTCTGACTGCGGTGGTCATTGAGCTTGTAAAGGAGGACGCCTTCCGACGCCTGCATACAAAAGAGACCCTGTCCTGACAACAGCGACCCCGGAGAGTGATTCCCACCGCTCTCCGGGGTCGCTGTTTTTTTATTCTGTGTTTCCCGTGTTGACGTGGCAGAAAAGGCTCCGCAGGGCAATGAGTCCTATTTTCCGGTCAAGAACATCGTCGGCAGAAATTTCCTCTTGACAAAGCGGCGGGGATAGCATATAATGCAATCGTTCTAAATAGAACAACATATCACAGGAGGTATCTATGAACTTTTGGGATCATCACAAAGCCATTACCTGCTACTATGAGCTGCTGATGTCATCCGTATGTCAGAAATATCAGCTCCGGCAGATGGAGTATGATATCCTGATGTTTTTATACCATAATCCTCAGTACCATACCGCCGCAGATATTGTACGGGTGCGCAATTCCACCAAATCTCATGTCTCCACCTCACTGAAAGTGCTGGAGGAGCGGGGACTGATCGAAAAAAAGGTCGCCGACGGGAACAAAAAGCATATCGATGTCTATCTGTCCGCGTCGGCTCAGCCGATCATCGCCGAAGGGCTTGAGGCTCAGCGGCAGTTTGCCAGAGATATGTTTCAGGGACTCTCAGAGCCTCAGATCGCAGCTTGTAAACAGGCATTCCAGAAGATATGCGACAACGCAGAAGAATGCCTCAAAATAAAAGGAATGACACATCATGAATCATAAAGCCTACCAACCCAAAATGCCCGATCGGATGGAGGCGGTGTTCGATGCCGCCTATCTGATCTTTGATCTCATCGCAGGCATCCTCTTTTTCACGATGGCTCAGGGCCGCAGCCTTTTTATCCTATATGGCGTCCTGACCCTGACCCTCTGCGGCGGTGACGCCTTCCATCTGGTGCCCCGGATCATCCGGGCCGTGCGAGGCAGCAGCGACCGAATCAAAAAGCAGCTCGGCATCGGGCTGCAGGTCTCTTCCATCACCATGACGGTATTCTATATCATCCTGCTGTATGTCTGGAAGGCCACCTTCCCTCAGCTTCAGGCTCCCGTAGCTGTGGAAGTCCTGATCTGGCTGTCTGCCATCCTGCGCATCCTGATCTGCCTGCTGCCCCAGAACAACTGGTGTACCGATGAGGGCAACCCCACCCTGTCCGTCCTGCGCAACGCAGTGTTTGCCTTTACCGGCCTCGGCGTCATCATCCTGTACGCCATCTCCGGCAATACTGGCGACTACCATATGACCCGGATGGTGGCAGCCATCCTCATTTCCTTTGGCTGCTACCTGCCTGTGACCCTCTTCAGTAAGACCAAGCCTAAAGTGGGCCTGCTGATGATCCCCAAGACCTGCTCCTATATGTGGATCATCGCCATGGGTCTGCAGCTTCTGTGACTGTGTTACAGAAGAGCCAAATGCAGATCGTTATTATATGATCAGCAAGATCCTCTTTAACTTCAAACGCCATTCAACCGGCAGAATGGAGAAAACACTATTCTAAATGTACTGTATTTCAGACAGCGATCCTTCAGGGTGTAGATCGTAGACTATCCGATAATATTATCATAAAACCTCTGCAGCACCATTGCCAATTCCTCTGGAGACTCTATGTTTGCTTCATGACCTGTTTTCAAAAGCTCATGGAAGTGGGCATCGCTCAAATAACTGGCAAGTTCCTTTGAGGCTTTTTTGTTTGCGTTGTCCTTTTCTCCACAAACGATCAATGCCGGACAGGACACCTTATATAATGAATCCCTGAGATCCAATTCCGCCATCGTGCCGCACAAGCGAATCACGTCTGCTTTTTTGAAGCCAAATTGCTCGAACATTGCATTCGGCATAACGTGAAACAGCAGATTCTGGAACTTCAATAACTTTTCTGGCATTTCATATTGTGCTGCAATTAGCACCAGTGCCTTTACTTTGTCCGGGTGGTCTATCGCATAATTAAGTGCCAGAACCGCACCCAAGGAAAGCCCGCACAAAACGATCTCATTATTTTCCTTGTCGCACCTTCCTGAGAATGCAGCATACAGCTCCCCATAGGTGGCCGCTTTGCCCTCCAGCATCTCTGCCAGACTCAAGCTGACGCTGCTGTCTGAGACCTTCGTTTCTTTTATTACTCGGTTCCAACTGTCTGGTTTTTGTCCTAGCCCATGCAAGTATAAAAACTTCATCTGTTTTCCGCTTTCCTTCACACGTCCTGCTGCATTGCCGATCTCGCTGCTGCAGCCCATCACAAATCAGATGCGCTCTGCCCCGGTCAGCTCGGTCTTGCCCAGCCCTTCGGCAATGCACCGCGCCAGATACCGGCTGTTTCCGGTTCCCGAAAAATAAAGCACCATGGCTGCTCCCTCGTTTTTGTGTGGTTTTTCAGATGCCTGTCTGCCCGGCAAACTGGAATTTATGTCAATGCGAACTCAATCTCATCAAGCTTATTTGTTATTGCGTTCTTTCTCCCTGTCTCCTTAAAGCCTATTCGACGATAGAGTCTCTCAGCATTTATATTATTCTCAAGAATCCACAGCGTAGGGGTTTCCGTACATTGGCCTACTGCGTATAGCAATAATTTCGTTCCATAACCCATGTTTTGCATATCTGGAAGAATATAAAGATCCTCTATTAAACCCTTTGTTACAGAAACAACCCCTATTGGTTTTTCTTCTACAAGCATATAGAGCTTTGTTCCGTTGTTCATCTTGTTTCTCAAATACTCCCGTTGCCGATCTGGCGTGTGTGTTTCTATGAAATCAGGAGTACAAAATGCACGATGCGATTCCTTCCAGGATATTGAATGGATGGTTGCGGCTTGAAGAAGATTTGTTTCATTTACAGGTACTATCATACTTATCTCCACAAATTCCGAGTTGTCGGTTTCAGTATACCACACTTTTTCCCGGCGGAACAGATACCGAAAACCAAAAATGCCCCCGGAGGGCTTGTTGCGGCTCTCCGGGGGCATCCTATGTGCGTTGTGCCTTGGCGCACACGACCTCTGAAGCGTCCACTCGGGAGAGCTTTCCGGCTTGTCCCGTTTTGGCACTTTTCAACGGCCCGGTTCCATGTTACAATAAGAAAAAACGAAACCGGGTGATCTTTTGGAATTTTATGGCACCATCGGCCCCGCCTGTGCCCAGCCGGAGACCTTGCAGCGCATGGTGGAAGCTGGCATGACGGGCATCCGCATGAACCTTTCCCACGGGCCTCTTTCGGCCCACAAAGACTGGCTGGACATTATCCACGCCGTGGGCATCCCCCAGCTGCTCATCGACCTGCAGGGGCCGGAGCTGCGCATCGGCACGCTGACCCGGCCCCTTGTTCTGGAACCGGGTCAGAGCCTCCGGCTGGGGCAAGGGGGTGTCCCTTGCCCAGCGGCGCTGGTGCAGGCGGCCCGGCCGGGACAGGATCTCCTGCTGGATGACGGCAGGCTCTTTGTGCAGGTGGCCGGAGCCGACGGCGCTGCCCTGCAGTGTACCGTGGTGCGGGGCGGCACCCTGCAAAGCCGCAAAAGCCTTGCAGCGCCGGGGCTGGAGGTGGCCTCCCCCACATTGACGGAGGCAGACCTGCAAAACCTGCAGCTGGCGGAAGCCTGCGGCGTTACCGGGGTGATGCTGCCCTTCGTGCGGGGTGCCGAGGACATCCGCACCCTGCGCCGGGCGCTGGAACAGGCCGGGGCCGGACAGATCCGCATTTTTGCTAAAATCGAGAACCTTGCGGGGGTGCGGACCCTGCCGGAGTTCCTGCCTCTTGTGGATGAAGTGGTCATTGCCCGCGGGGACCTTGGCAACGCCATGCCCCTGTGGGAGCTGCCCCGGTGCCAGAAACAGCTTTCGGCAGTCTGCCGGTCTGCCGGGGTGCCCTTTATGGTGGTGACCCAGATGCTGGACAGTATGTGCAGCCGGGCGGTACCCACCCGCGCCGAGGTCAGCGACATCTACAACGCTGTGGCAGACGGTGCTTCCAGCGTGATGCTCACCGGAGAGACCGCCGCCGGGCAATACCCGGTGGAAGCCATGGAGTATCTTGTGCGCACTGCCCGCACCGCCTTGGAATAACCAAAACGAACCAAAAAATGGATTGTGCCTCTCACAAAACGCCCAATTATCGCAAGGCAAGAAATTAGTGCAACATGAAAACAGCATATTTGCGATATGCA
>OHKB01000966.1_pt1 | contig 14283 bp, 6 predicted proteins | sample 1568741 | NCBI WGS metagenome assembly OHKB01 (sample SAMEA3879575, study PRJEB24766) | human gut metagenome | biome: human-associated habitat; feature: feces | place: USA | collected 1985/1987
ATTTTTAATACTATATTATTGTTATAACACAAAAATTTGTCTCCCTCCACTGTATATCCTTTAAGGGGCATTGATTGGAAGTTCTTTTTGGTCTTTATAATGATTGTTGCATTTGCATCAAGTCCGTTGCCATCCTGTTTAGGAAGTATAAACGTCTCTTCGTATTCTTTTGCATTTAGAGCAATAGCAGGAATATTATCATTGATTTCAATATTATCTTTGTAGGGTTCATATCCATTGCACTGAATTTCAACATTATGGTGGTTGTCCAATTTTTCAGCAACATAAAGAACTCCATCATTAAAATACTGTCCATCAACTTTAATAGATATTTTTGAAGTTAATGATTCTTTGTTCTCACTATCATAAGCATGAAACCATGCTTTTTGTATGCAACGACGGTACTCTTTAGGCTCTATGCTGATATTTGGATTTGAAACAGATATTTCTTTTTTAATGTCAGCATATCCGTTTTTCTTCAAGACAACTGATACTTTGGCATCTTCAGGAATTTCAATCGGTGAAGAAAAAGGCTTATTTCCTATATAAACCTTAAAGCCATTATTCACGTTAGGGATATTTAAAGCACAGATTTTTTTTATAGGGGTACGAATTTCCTGCTTATCAATTGTTATACCAGATGAATGATCTATGAAAAATATTCCCTTATATCCCTTATATCCTATTTGACCAATGGAATCTCCTAAATATTCATATAGTTGATAGTCGCATCTTTCTCCAAAATAACGATAACCTATATTACCGTCTTTATTCGAAGTAATGAATTCGACAGCAGTAAAGAGAGTATTCTTTGAATCATATTGTTTATTGAAAGCTTCTTCCAACCTTAATCGATTGATACTTTTCCTTGCCGAGAGCTCCTCAACGACCAATTGTATAATACTACATACTTCTTTTGCAGAAATTTTAATTTTTGCAGGAAAATGAATCCATGCCGCAGTATTGTCGTTTTCTCTACCACTTCCATCTGGTCGAGCTTTAATTATGGAAATCATATATCCATCACTGCCATGGAAACGAACTAAAATAACAGTTTTGCTTGTCCCATCAAAATTATGAAGCTCTTTGATGTATGAACGTACTTCAGTTGCATATTTTGCCCAACTTTCTTCCTTGTTGATGGAAAAGGCCTCTCCATCTCCACTGTTTGTGGTTTTTAAAATAAAGCCTAATTTCATATGTTTTATCCTTTTAATTTTCTTTCAAACCAACCGCGTTTGCCACCTCTGAAACTCGCAGAACGTTGTAAAATAAGATTTACTACGTTCTCAGCTGGACGGGCATCAAATTTGCAAAAATTTTGAAAGCAAACATCTCCTAATGAAAATGCCAATTTTTCCACGTGTCCCTTGTTTATTTCATTGTCTTTGCAAATCTGCTCAAGGCCGTTAAAAAATCCTAAATACTTATCATTTATATATTGGTTAAAAAATGATGGACTATTATTCTTAGCTTTATCAGCTTTTGTTATCATTATGTATATAGCATCCGTATCTTTCTTGAAGATACCTGTATCTTTTATATACGATACAGCACCTTCTAAATAGACTTTCTGGGGTAACCCTTCATATTTTCTATCTTCTGCTCCATATTCAATGACGAAAACGTGCATTTTTCTATTTGTTGAGCGATTATCTATCAACACCTTGGTCATTGTATCAAGCATTTCAATATCTGAATCGGACATTGGATCACCTGCATTTTCTTTATACATACATCGCATCAATTCACCAGCCATATCAATACATGTTATTGGATGAATTCTATTTTCTTTATCAACAAGATCAAATCCCATTTCATAAAAAGAATCTACAGGCGTTCCTTCTAATAGTGTTCCAATCTCACCATTTTGAAAAAGATCTATCAACTTTGTCATATATCCATAACCTTGTGAACTTGTATCAGGATCCATAGATTTCGCAATTCGCCCACTTGCAGCAACACTTAATATTGCTCCTAATGCACAACTTTTTCCAGAAGATGGAATTCCCCAAAAGTAGATTTCTGTCGATTGCTTGTGTATCCGGTCTAACTTTTCTGGTGTGCGAAATGTTATTGCACTATCACCTTTGAACATACGTTGGATAAAAGCTTTTTCAATACCAAGATTTAATAGATCACTTGTAAGAATTATACCTTGATTGATTAATCTCGCATCTATAATATTATTGTCTTTTTGCTCAATAGTCAGATTTTTATCTGTTTGAAAGTTATGAATTTGACTGACAAGCGTGTCTGCGTTGACACCCATTATTTCATCGTATAAAAGCTGATTAATGAGTTTATTAGCTTCTTCAACGTGATTGCTATTCGGGAAATTTTTGACAAACTCTCTTAATGATTCGCTGCTATTTTTGTCAACTAATATCCATGCATCATCAGTTGTTGTTTGAATATATTCATCTTCTTTTTGCTTTTCTATTTCAGCTTTTATAGAACGAGCCTGACTACGATATGCTCCATTGGGGAACGTGTCTAAATACCACTGTGCCGTCTCAATGGTATGTTCATTCTGCACTCTTTCCCATGCAAGTTCATCTGCATGATCAAGCAGTTCTTTTACTTTTTTACGTTTAACTGCATCAAACTCGCCATCTGTGTCTTTAACAAGTTCGTCAAAGTTTACGATACCTTGTTGAATATACTCAACAAGTTGTTCTGCTGAATACTCAGCAACATTATCCAATATATTTTGCTTACTTACCATACTGTGATATTCTGTTTATTTAGGACATTCGCCATATTCATTAGTCTCTTTCTCTCCGTCAGCAAATAGCATCCAAAATCCATAGAACGGTATGATTTGATACCATCCTGAATTTCCTCTGTCATGACAACGCTTTGCTCCTTGGGCAAGCGAGAACCAACAATAGGGGATCAGGAGTATGAAGTATAGGATAATCAAGCCTTCGGAACCATTTGAACTTCCAGCCACATTGAGTATGCCTTGCATGATTGTGTTCACTATTACCATAATAATGAATGAAATTCCATATTCCAATCGTCGAATCCTCCCTTTGAATGAGAATGGATTTCTGAACATGCCAGGCTTGCTTTTGTTTTCTGTGTAAATCGTATTCGTTTCCTTGTTATCATTGTTGCTTTCTTGTTCCTGTGAAGGCATTACAAATGGTGTGTTTACCTCACCATTCTCCTCGAAAGATAGTTCTTTGGCAGCATTCATAACTGACTGCTTATTAGTTGTTTCTTCTGTAGTATTCTGAGATGTAGACACAGACACAACATGAGGCGTAACTGGTCGTGCCAATATGTCCTTTACTTGTTTTTTCAATAAGGGAGTAAATTGCCCCTCTGTATCATGTCCAAGTTCATATAATGTTACAATTCCTGCACGAATAGCATCCGCTATTTCCTCCGGACTGTAACTTTGAATATTCTTTAATAACTCCTTTCTACTTACCATAATATTTTTGTTTAGAAAGTTCCACTATAAATATCACCGTTTGATTCATTTTGCGTTGCATCGCTTTTGTTTGTCTCATCGTATTCCACTTTATCATTTCTTTCCTTCTTTCTTTCAGTATGGGAAGACAAAGAAAACGGTAATAAGCTGTAAACGCCATTTGCTTTGGTATTTCTGCTTTGTAATAGGTATGGGAATAATAGCATGATAAATAATATTATGCCTGTCCAGATTGTTTGGATATTAATACCTTTTTTGGGGGTCATATATATCTGTCTTAAATCTGTAAGGTCTTGTATCGCATCCCTAATGGCGCTATTATTATCGCCGAAAGCAGTTATCTCTTCTTGGGCATTGGCTTCGTTGCTTAGGACAGGTTTAGAATAAGAGGTAAGTGTCTTATTCCAACCTGTAATGGCTCTCGATATTTCTTTTATGTTTCCCACAAGGAAAGCATTCCAGACGCTTGCGCCCTGATTCGCATCATCAATCCATTTATTTGCTACATATTCAAGACTATCTGTGTTTTGCGATAAAAGTTGAAGTTGTAGCGTCCTTACATAATCTTGCTTTTGCATCTGGTCGTCAACTCCCGAAAAGCCAATTCGGTGATAAGTTGCAACATCTTTATTTTTGTTGTGTATGACAGAGGTAAGAAACTGATCATATTTTTCGATACGATTATTTGCGTAGGTGTTGTACTCAGTAAATAATTGCTTGGATTTGTTGATTGCTTGATTGAATTTAGTTTCAATTCCTTCATGCTGTCCCAATACTGTCCAAAAGTGGTTATAAGTCAACATCATCCAGCAGAATGCTATTGGACAAAAGCAAATCAATATACGTTCTATTATTATTGAACGCTTGAACTTTTCATCAGTTCCCTTATATATTTGGGCACCAATAAAAGTACAGAGCAATAATATGTCGATAATCAACACCTTAATTGCCGCTTTACCAAAATCACCTCCATTTTGGTAAAAGTCACCCATATAGGTTACATAGCTTATGAAGATCAGTGCTATAAAAGCAATGATATGCCCCCAAGAGAACTTTAATGTCTTGTTCCAAGAATAATTGTTTACGTTTTCCATTATATGTTACTTTATTTTTTGTTCTAATTCGTTTATCTTTTTATCTATAGCATCCCGTTGTGCCTTTAGCTGTTCAATCATTTGTTTGATGGCACTGTATCCATCTTCTGTACGTTGAGATGTTTTGTCTGAGTATTGCGATTCGTTATCGACATTATCAGACAAAACCCCACTGGCAATATTCCCGTTTTTTACAGCTTCAAGGAATTTGTCTAAAATCAATATCGGAGGAACGTATCTGTCGGACTTTTTCCCTGTTTGCTGCATTGTTCCTATAATTTGTTCTACTTTAATATCAGGTTTTACGCTTAGGGCTAAGGCGACAGCACCGCTGACAATAGGAGCTGCCATACTAGTTCCGTCCAACATGGCAAATGTCTTTTTAGGGAAGCTACTATATATACTCACGCCGGGTGCTGAAACATTGCTTCCAATAGAATAATTGGTAAAATCTGCTGCCTTTAGCTCAGGTGTTACAGCCGAAACATTGATCGTATTATTCGTTTCCCTGCAATTAGGTAGGATGGCTGTCATTACATTGTCATTGCCCGCCGCAAAAACAATTACTGTGTTTTTGTCATTAGCGACCTTAATGATATGGCGGAAGACACGTTCCTCATTTTTGAAATAACTTTTTGCTATCTTCTGCTGTTCTTCCAATGGTAATTGATCCAAACCATTAAAACTTGGTCCGATGGAAACATTTACAACATTGGCTCCGTTATGAATGGCATACATAATACCACTAGCAAGAGATGAGAATGTACACATGCCATTGTCAAAAACTTGTACGGGCATAATTTTGCAATCCGGTGCTATTCCAGCTACTCCGTCCGACAAGAACTGTAAATTTCCGGCTGCAAGCCCAGCCACATGCGTTCCATGCCCTTGGCCACAACTTAACTCCCTGTTCTGTGTAAATACATTATATCCATTGTAGAATTTACCGCTAAACATTGGATGCTCCGTATCTATTCCATCATCTACAATGGCAATAACGATGTCAGGACTTCCTTTAGAAATAGACCACGATTCTTGTGCGTGGATGGCCTTTAGGTGCCAGCCTCTCAATTCGTCATTTTGTACCGAAGAGACATTTCCTTGTAATTGTATGATTGATTCGTCAACTACAAAGAATGAGGAGGATTTAATACGCTCCGGCAATTCATTCCTGATTTTGTCCCGTTCTGATTCCGGTATCATGATTTGAATCATAGGCACATTTCTGTCACATCCAATAATTTGATATTGGTCGCCAGGGTATTGTTCCTTAAAGTCTTGTGCCCATTTATCCAAATCTGGATTGTCGGTATCAAAATATATGTTCAAACGATTAGCTATAACATCAGGAGCTCCTTGATTGTCTACAATGGGAGGCTCTATGCCATCGTCACCTACTATCGGAGAGACAACATTTTCATTTGGGAGATGGCCGTCTTCATAAATGTTTCTGATTTTGCCATTCTTGTCTCTGACTACTCCATCGGCATCACGTACCGTTTCAACAGGAATAACGGTGTCGTTATCCAGAACTTCATTGCCATATATATCTTTATGATATTCTGAAGAACAGCTTTTACATCCTCTCAGCAAGAATAGCAGCAGTAATATAGCCAATAATCCAAGGATGAGCCACAACAACCATTTCAAGCAACCTTTTCCTGTGAACCATAACCATAGACGTTTATACCAAGGCAATATTCGTTCATACTGTGCATTGAAAACATAATCATGGTTTAAGATACAATTAGTAGATTGACTCCAACCCATAAATTTGTATCCTTTCTTGGGTTTTATGGTAGGTATTTCTGATTGTGATAATGTTGTTCCTTTAGGTTTTGTCAGGATAGATTTTCCTTCTATGTCTCCTTGTTCACCAGGAATGAAACGACATTGTACAGTTTCTCGTTCGAGACGCGCAACGTATGTCATATCGCTGTATAAAGGTGAAAAAACAAGCGTCGGTTGCCACCCTATGAAGCGATATCCTTCATTAGGTTGTATATTTGGTACCATGTCTTGTTTTAAGACTTCACCCTTGTTTATGCTGATAATTTCATTGCCTTCAATATGGCCATATTCTCCACATTCAAACCTGATTACAATTTGTTCATCAGGTTGTTTTTGTGTTTCGCTTTTTTCTGCCTTCTCATATTGCGCGATAAAAGTTATATTTCCTGTTACTTCATAACCGATAGGGTCTGTTGACCATCTTGTAAAGATATACCCATCATTGGGAATTATTTCTGGAATGTCTTTTGTAGTTAGACGAGCCCCCTTTTCCCTATGAATATTCTTGCCAAAGTGCCCTTTGATTTTTCCTTGTGTACCACAATCAAAGGTGATAGTACATTTTTCTTCATTTTTTAAGCCTTTAACCCATTGCCCCGATACCTTATGTTTATTTGTGTCAGGACGCATACCCCATGCTATCAAAACTACTTTATTATCGTAGCAATAAATGAAATCGTCATTTACATACTTTAGCGCGGAAGATAATATATTGTGTTCTTCAGCGTTCAGTTGAGATAACGCTTTGTTATATTGCTTTAACGTTTCTTCCTTAATTTGTTTGTAATGCTCTTTTTTACTACCGTTCAATTCTGATAGTTGTACCGGGGTTTCTATCCACTCCGCTACATACCAATAAATCAGACCATCTTCATAAAATGGACGGGCCAAGAAGTCACGGTATTCTTCGGCAATATGGTTTTGCACAATACTATAAACACTATCATAACGAAGATACATCGGGTCGGCCCCAATTCCTTGATAGTCGGTGAAATCTGTGTCGTCTATATAGCACAGCAACCGTTTATTATAGAATGTAACTTTCATCATGGCAGATTTTAGTTATGATTATATAATGATTCGCATTCTATGATGATTTCCTTCATTGCTGCGTTCGCTTTAGGATTCTGTTTCGAAACGTCGGCGGAATAGAGGAGTCCTATTGCTAAAAAATTTTTCCATCTTTGATAGTTGTCCCAAAAAGGAAGCTTCATGAGTACGTTAATTGGAACAGTCGTAGGATCTGAGGCATCATCAAAAGCTTTTAATGCTTCTATCAATGTCGTTTTCTGGTATTCCTTATTAACATATTCTGTAGATGTTTCCACTTGTATGTGGCAAGTGTCAGCTTTTACCGATACCATTTGCATATCATTAGCATTCATATATTCCCTGCCTACGGAACTGACAAAATTATTTAGAGTTAAGGACGAAAAGTCTGCTATCGCATTTGGTAAATCCGTTTCAGGGAATACGCGTGAGTATATATCGATTTTCTTTGAGATGATTTTTTCGACCCCCAATCGTTTACACAACATTTGAAGCATTCGGGCAATCTCGTCACTGTAAGGAAGGTATTGCGATATTTCCTTGACCTGTTTATTGATGAAAGTTGCCCAATATTCAAGTATTTCTTTTGATACGACATCTGCTACCGTTGCAGCTATGCTACATTCGTTGGTAACTATGTCATCAATAGTAAATCCTTTCTTTTTGTATTCTTCTTCCAAAGCATTGGCATCACAGGCATAGTAATCACACAGACGCTTAATATTTGTTTCACGACCGTCTTTCAAGTCAACTCCGGCCATTGTCCGTATAAGTATAATCTCATTAAAGTCTTTTGGGGTTTTCGTCTTGAGTACGACTATATCGTATGCTATTTTACGGATGTCTTCAACAGGTATCATTAACCGGTCTATGATATTCCCGAAAATTTCAGGACGTGTTCCGATGTTCATATCCAGTTGATGGCGTATTTTCCCGATTATCGTCCTGACTCGTTTGTTATTTTGCTCTTTATCCTCTGGTTCATAATAGGCTTGTAGCTTAGACAATATGTCTTCTTTGATTTTATTCAATTCTTTTTGATATCGTTCTTTTCTGGCGTTGTCCAAATTCCATGATATATTATCCAAGTCTCGAATGATTGCTTTTGACCCGTCACAGTTTATGCTGGCAACGCTCTCCCAGGCTTGAGCCGGATTTTGAAAATGTCTTTGAACAAAAGCATTCCTAACAAAGCTGTCCCGCAAATTATCGAAATAATCAGGGTAATCCGGAAATTGGTGGATGCCTGTTTCGAGACTACTATTTTCTATGTAGCCATCAAATACCTGATTCTTGGAGGACCAATAGAAATCGCGCAAAAGATATATGCTTTGAAACGCTTCCGAGCGGAATATGCCAGATGGTTTTACCCATTTTTCAAACCAAGTGGCAGGTTTGATAATTTCTGGTATTACTGTCTTGAATCGTTTCCAATGTTCCTCAAGTGTTTCTCTATTGGTAGGAGTATCAAGCTTGTTGCGCTCTAACTCAATATTGAATTTCGTTGCAATAAAGAATAACGGAGATACTCCATTAGTACGCATGAGACATTCCGACCGTTCTTCCGGGGTTTTCCCTATGTTATGTTCTATCCATTCATTTATGGTATCTCCAAGTGTTGGTTCGTTTTTTTGGTCATTGTGATGACAAAATAACACACAGCTAATGCGAAGCGAGTTTGAATATTTGTTGAACAGGTAAGCCACTTTACCTCTTCTGAATATCGATGACAAAACTTTTTTAATATCCTGTTCCTTAAATTTTTCCCGTGAACGTGCGCCGGGAAAATCCAACAAATCTATCCGTTTAAGAAAAGTTCTATTCTCGGTGATGCTTTGAGGCAAAATGAATGTAAGTTCAGCTATCAATGCAGACAATGATGACTTACTAAAAGATGTAGCAAGCAGATTACCATCCTTATCATAGACATCGGTATCATAGATATCGGTCGTATTTGTTGTAACGGGAGCATTCAGATACTCCAGCCATTCTATTTTAAGCAACGTGCCATGTTCTCTTAATACGGCATCGAAAGGAACGTAAACTTCTGTTTGGAAATCCAACTTTCGGTATTCATTGATAAGGAAAGCAAATAGTCTGCTGATTTCCGGGTTGTTATTCCATATCAAAGAAAAGATGTTTACCCATTGGTCTGGCATAACATATTGAATATGGCTTGATACTATTTTACGGAAGTCAGACTGGGCAATCCCCGCAGCATTGCTTCCCAAGGTGTCGGAAATGTAGTCACAAATGTCCTTGACATCATCCTCTGTCAAATAGTTTTGCTGTATGTCCGACTTGACATTCAATGAATTCAGTCTTGCATTGATGTCATCATATCTCAGTATTGAATCCGGATTTATCTTCAAATCGTTGTAGTACGAATCGGCCAACAGCATGATTATGTCAGCCACAGAAAGATTTTTTACTCTCACAAAATCTTTCATTTTTTCATTATCGTTATTCACGGTGAACCGTGTAACAACACCTGTCGATTCCGTTTTAGAGGTGTTGCCGCCACTGGGATTAATATTGTCTATAAAGTTATATTCATGTCCTTTATTAGTTATGACAAATGGTTTGTCTGGTGTAGAAAGCAAACTGCTCATCAGATAGGACTTTCCCACCTGACTCTCGCCGTATGCAGCGGCAGAGCAATTCTCTTCCAATGCACCGGCTATTTTTTTTATCTGACGGCGATATTCCCTTAATTCTTCTCTTGGAAATGTGTCTTTGTTATATGTGTCGGCCCAGTCTATAGCACGATTTATTATGTCGAGTTGTTGTCTAATATCTTTCATCATAATCAACCAATTTATTGTATCTCGAAAGCTCCGGTATCAAGCCAATACTGATTATTAACTCCTAAACTTTGAATATTAATTTCGATATATCCGTCTCCTATATCTATTCCATTACGATCAGTAATGCCTGTAACAGAGAGCAGTTCTTTATTGTCAGGATCTTGTTCTATAGTGACATAATACGGCATTCGTCGGCGCATATCGTCTATCACGTCTTTTGCCTTTGCCTGCACTTCCAAATCCGTCATGGATATTCCCTCTTTGGAGGCTTTTGCCCGTAATCGTTCTCCTATTTTGTTTTCATTAAAATCTATCACATACAGTTCACGTGACGGATAGGAGTCTATGCCAAGCTGGCGGATATTAAGTTTGAGTGGGAGGGAACTTACCATTAATTCGCCTACATGTTTTTGGGGCGTTATAAAATATTCAATTGGCAGACCTTCACGTGAGGCTTCTATATAATTGATTACAGGCTTTAACTTCTCATCGAGTTTGCTCTTGTCGAGGACAAAGCGGTCTAAGTTACCCAACGATGTGGCATAATAGCCAATTAATGCCCCCATAGCAACAATCGTCTTAGGATTTGTAATATGGCCGGTGTTTTCGCTGAACGGATACCAGTATCCAACAAAATAATTATTAAGCAAAATAAGCCGATTAGGCGAAACAGGATAATATTTCAAAAATATATTCCTGATTGGAGCTAACGATGATGGCCTTCCGGAAAGCAAGACAATATTGCAATTATAAGAAAACATAATTGTCGCAATCTTTTTAAGCAATGGCTCGAATGCTTTTCTCACCACTTCCGACACGTATTCATTGTCGTATTTCCATTCCAAATCTTCGAGTGGGAAACCAAAGAAATCTTCAAATCCCTTTTTTATACGCCAGTTGGGTTCATTATCTTCGAATATATCCTTATAACGTATAATACAATTTTGTGCCTGTTTGGACAATAAGTCAAGGAACTTGTACATCAATGGGATTGAATATTGCATATTAAAATCGCGTCTCAACCTGCGGTCTGCAATAGTCTGTCCTGTATGATCTGGTCCGAAAAAGTTACGTAATATTTGCCTGTATTCTTGTTCTGTCTTTCCTTGCAGATGTTCACGCAGTGCGCTTGATTGTGAAAAGAACATGACATGTTTAACAAGCTCGTTTAACATATCATCCCCAGCATAATAATAGCTATCATAAAATAGAGGATCAGGTTGAATAGTTGTCACGTCCCCAGAAGTGTAAGTGTATCGGCTAATCATCAAATCGGAAGTACCTGCACCAATGTCAAGAGAGCCGATTGTCAAATGTGGTTGCTTTTCATCTCCGTCTTTCTCACCGTAAAGATTAAAGAACTCTTGACAATTACCTTTATATTTGTAGCCCACTTCACCATAAATATAAACAAGTTGTGAACAAGTGGCTTCATCATAATACCATTTGCTCTCTTGGTCCTTTACTGAAGGCACTGACGGAATAATGTCCACTCTGTTTTCTGTGCGGCCATTGAACTTGTTGAGTAATTTAACTGCATCGGAGGCGCATTTAACCAAAGCTTCACGTTCCAATTTGGACATGGCTGTGGGGCAAGTGATAATGATACGTCTTATACGCCGTGGCATATTCTTATCACCTCTGTCTATTCTATATTTATCACTATTTATTTGCATTTCAGCTTGTGACAACATCTCTAAAAAGGCAAATGTCATCATGGAACGGCGTGAATAGTGGTAAGATTGCCCACCGGTTCCCATTGTGGCAAGACAACCGTTACTCTGCAATTGCTCGCTAATGCCTGGTATATTTAATATGTGCTTGTCCTTTTCTCCTTCAAGTGTTATGAATTGCCATTCTTCCTTACTTCTTTTACCATCCCACAAATAACGTTTTGGACTTGACATGGTGGAATACTTCTCTTGATTGGCATCTGTTTCAGAGGCTTTATGAATTAATGAAATGGCTTCCTTACCAAGTCGTACAAAACTCGGATATACAAACTGACGGCTTCCCTGAATACCAAATTCGCCAAATTCGACTTTTCTCATAGCCAAACGCATGTCAAAAGGTTCTTGATAGGTTACAATTTCTCCCTTATTGTTATCATTTAGCTGCGAAAAATCAATCAATTGCAATTGGCTGACTTGGTTGAAATTAGAATTGTCTTCTACCAATAAAGCGGCAGTTCTTGAATTTCCAATGTCAACCACCATATCAACATCTTTTACAACCGTTCCTTTGTCGCGATAAAGGATGATCTGTGGAAACAATTTTTTTTGTGCGATATAGTCAATCAATAAGAAATATGTCGCTATATATGTTAATTTGTGTCCTTGCTTGATTTTGCCTACACTTGACAGCTCCGGATGTACCAGTTTGAATAGATAATCGTTTATGTATTCCCATTCAGGATTGGGAGAACAAAAATCCATCAATTGAAATTCTTGTGGACAAACGTCAAACCTCAGTTCTGTTGCAAATTGGTCTGGGAAAACGGGACATTCTTCATATTTGTCCGTTTTCTCTTTAGTCCTTGTATCCAAGGCAAGTAAGACTTTATATTTTTTAATTCCCTCGCTATCTGATGTTGGCAATAGCTTAAAACGGCTCCAATTAAGTGAGCCGAATTTGAATTTTGTTTCACTACGATGGTAAAAATAGGGAATTGGCAACCACTTATTCTCAAACTTCGACAACACATTTGATTTATCGACAAAGCTAAGTTTGAAAATATTTCCAGTTGCTTGCATCTCATCATTTATCATTATCGGTTTAATGCCTTCATCATATAAGTCTTGTACATTAACCCCTTCTTCGGATTTAAGAATCTGCAAATAACCATTCTCAAAGAGTGTCTTTTTATTGTAAAAATATTGGTTCGTTTCATCATTGATTTCTTGAACCAACCCCAATGTCCACTCTCCATTCTCGGTATTGTACCATTCGTGAAACCATAATTGGAACTTCTCCTTTGTGTTAATCTCAAAGGGGAAAGATGTTATGTGAATGCCTGTATTTGCAACAACTGTATATATCATAATCTACACTTTAGTGTACTTACTCTTATGTAGAGTGAGTAGGTCGTTGTATCTACTTGATTTTGATGGACAGACGTAAAAAGTTTGATGTCTATCGCCAAACTTTTTATCAACACAGCCTAATTTTTTGCAAAGAAAAGCGCAATATCTGTAAGAATAATCGTAACTTTGCACGCAAATGATGTACTCTACATAAGAGTAAGTAGGAATTGCTAAACAGTCAATAGAAGGCATTCTATTTCTTATCTAAGAGGCTTAGTATTTTGCTATTAGCTTTGTCTACTATATTGCTTTGGATTGATGAAAGATAAATTCGTGTTGTTTCTTCGTTGTCATGCCCCATACCTAAACTAATTGTACGTAAAGGTACATTCTTCGCTTGAGCTATGCTGGCCCAAGAATGGCGGGCAACATACAAACTTAGCGGTGTGGAAACTCCTGCTAATTGGGCTATCTTCTTCAGTTTTCGATTAATTATGAGCATTTTGTTTAAATATTGTCTCCTTTCTGTGCCATCATTCCTCTCAATAATAGGAAACAGATATGTATTACTTTTGTCGGTGTATTTATTAATAATCTCTTCCATTTCTTTTTCCCATTTAATTGTTATTTGTTGTCCTGTTTTCTTTCTATTATATGTGACATATCCATCAGATAAATTTGTCTTTTTCAAATACGCTATATCTATAAAAGACATGCCACGCATATAAAAAGAAAACAAAAATAGGTCTCTTGCAAAATCAAGTTTGGGTTCATCTCTTAGATTCAAATTTTTTATTTTACGGATTTCATTAAGGCTTATTGCACGCTTGGATGTCTTGTCAACGCCAGTATATACATGTTTAAATGGAGCTGACTGTTTAGATAAGCCCTCTTCTACTGCTTGATTGTAAACACTTCTAAGAGTCCTCATGTAAAATGATGTCGTGTTTCTGCATAGATTTGACGCTTTTAGATAACTCTCATATTGACAAATCAATTTATCATCAATCATATCAAAATATAAGTCCTTATTATTCCTGAACTTCATGAAGCTCAATAACATTTGTCTATAT
>OHKB01000976.1_pt1 | contig 14114 bp, 16 predicted proteins | sample 1568741 | NCBI WGS metagenome assembly OHKB01 (sample SAMEA3879575, study PRJEB24766) | human gut metagenome | biome: human-associated habitat; feature: feces | place: USA | collected 1985/1987
TTTATCGTAATATGTGTTACAAAATGATTGCTATATGCCTTGATATATATCAATAACGTCAATTGTTTGCAAAAATTAACCGTATTGAAGAACAATGTTATAAAACATACTGTTATATTTGCAGTAACAAAAAGAGAAAGATAGAAGATGCGGAAACGCCGCATTTATTAGTTAAGGTCTTAGTTTAGGTTTAAATTTTAGGTATTATGAGACGTTTAGGTATGATGGTAGTCGCTTTAATGATGGTAGCGACAATGAGCTTCGCTCAAAAGGTTAGTGATTCAAAGAGTATGAGTTTCGATAAGCTAAGCAGATATTTGCAGCTTGACGCAAACCAGATCGCTGAGGTGTCAGAGATTAATACTTACTTCGAGAATCAATTAGGTCAACCCCTGTCTGCGGAAGCGCTTTGCAATAACGCAAGACCGGAAGAAACTCGCAACGCATTGTTGTGTAATTTGAAACTGATGAAACGTGCATTGACTAAAGATCAATATCGTAAATATGTAGCGTTGATTAATGTGACTCGCGCTAATCAGGAAGATAAGGTTTCTAATCCGCTTTTGGACAGTTATTTGGCTGAGAAGTAATTAAGCCAATGTGATTGGGCTATGTGTTTTTAAGGTTTTTGTTTAGGTTTAACAATTTAAGGTTTTTAGGTATTATGAAACGTTTTGGAATGGCAGTCGCAGCCTTATTGATGTGTGCGACAATGAGCTTCGCTCAGAAACCGAGTTTGAGTAGAGAACCGTTTGTGGTAAGTACAGAAAAGTTAGCGAACTATTTGCAATTGACTCCGAGCCAGTTGGACGAGGTAGCTAACATCAACGAATATTTCATCGAGATGCAGAACGCAAGCGTAAAAGCTAGCGCTAAATTGCAGGATAAGAAAATGTATCAAGCGGTTTACGGTAATTTGAAGTTGATGAAGAAGGCTTTGAGCCCGGATCAATATCGTAAGTATGTTACTTTATTGAACATCACGAACAATAACAACCGTACGCTGGGTGTTAATACGTTCCCGGAAGTGTACTTAGCGGATAACGCAAGTAAGTAATTTATACTATATAAGAGTGTGTCCCCCACTATTTCCTGTCAAAAGGTAAATAGTGGGGATACTTTTTTTTAAGGCTTGCGTATAAATCGGAGAAGATTGTGTAAGTTTGCGGCGTTTTACAAATAACGCTTAATTCGAGTCATGACAACACAACAACTTTTAGTCCCTTCTAATGCTACTTTGAAGAGAAATGTAATGGACTACTCCTTAATCGTGGTAGGTTCATTTTTGCAGGCACTTAGTTACGTGCTTTTCCTAGCGCCTTACAAAATCGTACCGGGAGGTGTGTATGGTATCTCTATCGTAATCCACTATGTGACGAAAGATTTGTTCCCGTTCTTCCCGGATGGTTTGCCGATGGGTGCGACGGCGCTTTGCTTCAATATCCCGTTGATGATTTTGGCGATGAAAAAGATCGGATTGTCTTCCGGCCCGAAGACGATCGTTACTTTCTTGCTGATCTCTATATTTACCGACTCATTATCTTATTTCCTTACCGATCCATTGGTGGAGAACGATGCCTTTATCGCCGCCTTTTACGGTGGAGCTATTTTAGGCTTGGGCGTTACCTGTATTTTCCGGGCGCAAAGTACGAGTGCCGGTACGGATGTATTGGCACGTGTGATCGCTAATGACTCCAACTTGAAGGTCAGCAATATGATCATCGTATTGGATTCCGCGGTCGTATTGTTGGGCTTGATCGTGTTTAAGGATTGGGCGGTACCTTTGTATTCTTGGTTTACTATTTTCGTATATGGAAAAATCGTGGAGATGTTCCAGACGGAGAATCCGAACCGTGCCGTCTTCATTGTCTCTCGTAAGACACAGGAATTGAAGACCTTGATAGTCGATAAAATGGGTATGAGGGGTACTTTTATCCACGGTAAGGGAATGTATCAGGGAAATGAGACTGAGATTATATTCACGATCGCTGAACGAAAAGATATGCCCCGCTTGAAAGATGAGGTGAAAGAGATCGATCCGAATGCCTTTGTTTCTACGATGCACGCTAGCAAGGATTCGCCTCGGCCGGGTATTTAATAGAATTAAGAATTATTCCGTATATTTGTGGGTAGGCTAATATTAATATCGGTTTTGAATGATGGATAGAAGAGGTTTTTTGAAGAATGCTACGCTTGTGAGCGCTGCTTGTTTGATGGATTTCAGGGAGGCTTTGGCGTGGGGCGCTAAGGATGCTGAAGTAGGAAAAGCATGGAAAGGATGGAAAAAGGGGCAGTTCCAGATTCATCTGATTTATACCGGGGTGTCGGAATCGATGTTCTTGATTTTCCCCGACGGTACAACGATGCTGCTTGATTGTGGTGATCATAATGCGGTTGGGCGCGGTAAATTGGCTGTGCCGGTGCTTCCCAATCCCGATCGGCATGCCGGGGAGTGGATCTCACGCTATGTCCGGAGAGTGAACCCTCAGAAGGATTATGTTGATTATATGATGTTGACGCACTATCATTCAGATCACGGTGGCAACAATAAATTCTACGCTCGTAAGGAGACGAGGGATGGTAAGGATTACTACCTAAGTGGATTCTCTCAGGCTGCCGAGTACCTTACGTTTGGCAAGGCTTTTGACCGTTGCTGGCCCGACTACAACGATCCTCTTCCTTTGACCCAGGAGGCAGCCGATGCTTTTGAGCACATGAAGGATTTTTACGACTATATGTTGGCTCATAAGAAGATGGAGATTGAGAAGTTCCGTCTTGGCGAAACCAACCAGATCGCCTTGAAGAAAGACGCTACGGCATATCCGGGATTCTCGGTAAGAAATATCTGTGCCAACGGCCGCATTGCCGATAAGGAGGGGAATATACGTGACCTCTATGCGGAGCGCAAGAAATCCAATCCGGTTAAGTTCAGTGAAAACGGGATGAGCCTGGGTGTGATCTTTACCTACGGTGATTTCAAGTTTTATACGGCGGGAGACTTCTCGGATGGCTGGGAGTTGCCTAATGGAAAGAGATTCGAGATAGAGGATGCGATAGCCGACGTGGTTGAGCCGGTGAGTGTGGCGAAAATCAATCACCACGGACACAAGTCAATGACTGATAAGCTCGTGGCTGCGTTGCGTCCGCGTGTAGTTGTCAACAACGTGTGGGATCAGCTTCATACGCTGCCCTCGGTCATGGAGCGTTTTTATAACCGGAATCTTTATCCCGGCGAGCGCATCGTGTGTCCTACCGTGTTTCCCGCGGAGCGTCGTGCCGAGGATGCCGGACAGCCGTGGCTTGATATACTTAACCCCTCGTCGTTTGATGCCGGTCATGTGATTGTCAATGTCGAGGAGGGAGGCAAGGACTATTCGGTTACTTACCTCACTGCCAATGATGAGTCGATGACTGTAAAGAGCGTGATGCGGTTCAAGTCATAAACGGCTTGAATTTGGTGTCAACTGTCAACTAAAATACCTATCTTTGCCATTCAAAAACGAATAAATATAGAATAATAATGCCCAACATCTCACAAAGAGGAGTCGAAATGCCCGCTTCCCCGATCCGGAAGCTGGCTCCATTGGCCGATGCTGCCAAACAGAGAGGAGTTCATGTGTATCACCTGAATATCGGTCAGCCCGACCTTCCCACTCCGCGAGCGGCACTCGACGCGATCCGTAATGTCGATCGTACGGTGTTGGAATATAGCCCTAGTCAGGGATATCGCAGTTATCGCGAGAAGTTGGTTGGATATTATAAAAAGTATGATATTAATCTTACGGCTGACGATATTATCATCACTACCGGTGGTTCGGAGGCTGTTTTGTTTGCCTTCTTGAGTTGCTTGAATCCGGGTGATGAGATTATCGTACCGGAACCTGCTTATGCCAATTATATGGCATTCGCTATCTCGGCAGGAGCCGTGATCCGGACAGTGACGACTACGATAGAGGAAGGATTCTCTCTTCCGAAAGTAGAGAAATTCGAGGAGTTGATCAATGAGCGTACCAAAGCGATCCTGATCTGTAACCCGAACAATCCTACGGGTTATTTGTATACGCGTCGTGAGATGAATCAAATCCGGGATATCGTAAAGAAATATGATCTTTATCTTTTCTCGGATGAGGTATACCGGGAGTTTATCTATACCGGTTCCCCGTATATCTCGGCTTGTCATCTGGAAGGTATCGAGCAGAACGTGGTATTGATCGATTCTGTCTCAAAACGCTATTCGGAATGCGGTATCCGTATCGGTGCGTTGATTACGAAAAATGCCGAAGTGCGTAGTGCCGTCATGAAGTTCTGCCAAGCTCGTTTAAGCCCGCCTTTGATCGGACAGATCGCGGCCGAGGCTTCTTTGGATGCTTCCGAGGAGTATGCCCGTGAAACTTATGACGAGTATGTGGAACGGCGTAAATGCTTGATCGATGGCTTGAACCGTATTCCCGGCGTTTATTCTCCCATACCGATGGGCGCTTTCTATACGGTGGCTAAACTTCCGGTGGATGATGCCGATAAGTTCTGCGCTTGGTGTCTGGAAGAGTTTGAATACGAGGGTCAGACGGTCATGATGGCACCGGCGTCGGGTTTTTACACGACACCGGGACTTGGTAAGAATGAGGTTCGTATGGCCTATGTCTTGAAAAAGGAAGATTTGGCGAAAGCTTTGACGGTGTTATCAAAGGCGCTGGAAGCTTATCCGGGAAGAATGTTATAAATGAATTTAGAGCTATTTATCGCCAAAAAGATACATTTCAGTAAGGAGGGGGATCGTGAGGTTACTCCTCCCGCTGTTCGTATTGCCATGATCGGGATCGCCTTGGGATTGGCGGTGATGATTCTTTCGGTGGCGATCGTGATAGGCTTTAAGAAAGAGGTCCGGAACAAGGTGATCGGTTTCGGCTCGCATATCCAGATCACGAATTTCGATAGTAATTCTTCCTATGAGTCGCAGCCGATAGCGGTTAGCGATACTTTATTGAATGCGCTCGATGCATTCCCGGGTATTCGCCATGTCGAGAAATTCGCAACGAAGCTCGGTATCTTGAAGACTGACCAAGATTTTCAAGGGATTGTCTTGAAAGGGGTGGATACGGATTATGACTGGACTTTCTTCAAGGATAATTTAAAAGAGGGCGAGATCTTTACGATCCAGCCGGATAAGAACTCTACGGATGTTATTATTTCCAAGTATTTATCAGATCTGCTAGGACTAAAGGTCGGGGATTCTTTCCTGACTTATTTTGTGCAAGATGACGTGCGTGCCCGTAAGTTCACGATCACGGGGATTTATGAGACGGGTTTCCTTGATTATGACAAGATGTTCGTAATCGCTGATATTAAGCAGATACGTCGCTTGAACGGTTGGGATAAAGATCAAGTAAGCGGACTGGAGTTGCAAGTGGATGACTATGATCGTTTGGACCAAGTGGCCGAGGATGTTTATTTCGATCTGACGGAACGGCAAGACCGAAATGGCAATACGTTCTACGCCCGCTCGATCAAGGAGTTGAACCCGATGATCTTTAATTGGCTGGATGTGCTGGACATCAATGTGGTGGTTATCTTGGCGCTGATGCTTTCCGTCGCAGGGTTTACCATGATCTCCGGATTATTGATCATAATCTTAGAGCGTACCAATATGATCGGAATCCTAAAAGCCTTGGGACAAAATAATAACAGTATTCGCAAGATCTTCTTGTATGTCTCTTTCTTCTTGATCGGCAAAGGAATGTTGTGGGGGAATATCATCGGTATCTCTCTTTGTTTGCTTCAATCTCATTTCCACATTATCCAATTAGATCCTTCTATTTATTATTTGGATGCCGTGCCTATCGATCTGAGCCTATTTTCACTGTTCCTTTTGAATATAGGGACATTGGCCGCCTCCATGTTGATGATGTTAGGACCTTCCTATTTGATTACGAAGATTGATCCGGCCAAGAGTATCCGTTTTGAATAAAAGCCGTATCTTTGGCATACGTTCTAGTTTTGCCGGATTGATATGACAGATCTTATCTCTAAAGAAAAGCGTAGCTATATCATGTCTATGATTAAGGGCAAGAATACAAAGCCCGAGATTATAGTCCGTAAATACCTGTTCCATTGTGGCTTTCGCTTTCGTGTGAATGTAAAGCGCCTTCCCGGTACCCCTGATATCGTATTGCGTAAATATAAGACCGCTATCTTCGTGAACGGCTGTTTCTGGCATGGGCACGAGGGTTGCCCGGAATTTCGTCCTCCCCGTACCCGGGTAGAGTGGTGGACCGAGAAACTAAACCGGAATAAAGCTCGGGATGCCCGTGTACGTGAGGAATTACGAGCGATGGGCTGGAATACGATGGTGATCTGGGAATGCCAGCTTAAACCTAAAGAACGGCAAGCTACTTTAGAAAATGTCGTCCGTTTATTGGAAAAGACGTATGTGGAATCTACCTATCATGCGAAGTTTACCCCAGCCTACCCGCTATTAGAGGAGGAAGAACTTCCCAAAGTGGCGGAAGAAGAGATATCCTATGAGAGTGCTCATCATTATTAATTCTCCAACCGGAACGTATAATCCTTCCTACTTCTGAAAAGCCGGTAAATACGGACATATCCATTGAATATGGGTTGAATAAACTCCAACAGGAATAACCAACCGATAGTAGGGCTTTGTTGAAGCATTCGAGCCGATTTGCCGAAAACGATTGCCTTGATTATAAAACGTATCAAATATAATAATACGGCGATCAAGGAGATTAGCCAATTGCCCTGTAATCCGATCACTACCGTAGCGATAACCGATGCTTGGAAAAGGTAGAAACAAGTGGATTCGAGATGATAGAATGTCAAGGCGCTTCCTTTGTAATACCGTTGAGTGGCAGAACGGGAAACCTTCATCTCTTTCCAGATTCTAAAACGTTCGATTTGATCCATTTCCGTTAGGCTGTCCGGGGTATAAATTACTTTCGTATTCTCCTTGGTCGAGGCTTCGTTGATGAATAAGTCATCGTCTCCCGCATGCAAGTTCAAGGATTGGTAGTAACCTTTATGCTTGAAGAATAAGTCTTTCCGATAAGATAAATTTCGTCCGTTTCCGGTATATGGGTGATGGGAGAGGGCGGAAGATAGATAACGTAAACCCGTCAATAAGTTATCATAGGCGATCAACTTATGAAAGAATCCCTTGTAGTTGCTGTATTTGCAGTAGCTCAAGATAATACTGGTCTCGGGTGTGTATCCACCAACCATGGCGGATAACCATTGATCGTTGAGCGGTTGGCAATTCGCCTCCGTGAATAGAAGAATATCGTATTTGGCCGCTTTCACACCTAAGGTAAACGCCAGTTTACGGCGGCTTAGGTAGCGAGCGGCCGAGGGGACGTAAGTATGATACAAATGTTTATACTCATTTTGAAAGAACTTTAGCGTATCGTCGGTATCGTCGCTCGAGCCATCGTTGATAACGACTACCTGATATTCAGGGTAATCTTGTGTAAGTAACGCAGGAAGGTGTTTCTTGAGGTTCTCAGAATCATTTTTAGCGTATATGATGATGGATACGGGGAGTTTATTACCTTCCTCTAAGGTATCATCCGTTCGTTTTGACGCACGTAAAGGGCGGGCATAAGCGATCAGATAATAAAGAGATAAGATAACGAACCCTATCAAAGAGATCCCCAAAAGGAAAAGCTCTGTAGTATTGAGTAGAAACATAATAATGTACCAATGTATTAAATGTCAATGTGCTAAAACGACAATATACCAATGCGATACCTAAAACGTATTCGCATGGGTATATTGGTATAGTAGCGAAGCGCTATTACCTCTTTATTATATCGTATCGGAATAATAGGCTTTCGGTAAATGACGGCAGTTGTATTGGGAGGCCATGACCTCGCCATAAGCGCCGGCGGAACGAAGGGCGATCAAGTCGCCACGATGAGCCTTATTCAACTCTACATCCTTACCGAATACATCCGATGACTCACAGATAGGGCCCACTACATCGTAAGTCTCTACTGCCTCATCGCTGCTGATGTTCTCGATACGGTGATAAGCGTCGTACATCGCCGGGCGGATCAATTCCGTGAAACCTGCATCAAGGATAGCGAATTTCTTCGTCTCTCCTTCCTTGACATATAATACCTTAGAGATTAATGTTCCGCATTGAGCGACGATCGAACGTCCCGGCTCAAAATGTACCTGTTGACCCGGACGTACTTGAAGCAGTTTATGAATGGCCGCGAAATAGTTATCGAAAGCGGGGATCGATAAATGATTCGGGTGATAGTAATCGATACCTAATCCACCTCCGAAGTTCAGGTTCTCCACCGTAACCCCGTGAGCTTCCAGTTCTTCCTGTATCTCGTTGAAACGAATTACCAAATTGCGGAAGCTAGACATATCCGTGATCTGTGAACCGATATGGCTATGGATACCGATCAACTTCACATGCTTCATCTCCTTTAATTTATCCAGTACACCTCCTAATTGGCTAAGGTTGATACCGAATTTATTCTCTTTCATACCCGTCGTGATCTTGGCATGCGTATGGGCATCCACTTCCGGATTGATACGAAGGGCGATAGAGGCCACTTTATGCTTGGCGGCCGCCAGCTCATTGATGATTTCCAGCTCAACGGCAGATTCCACGTTAAAGCAGAAAATATCATTGTCCAGTCCTAGGTTGATCTCCCAATCCGCTTTGCCAACACCGGCAAAGACAATCTTATCGGCAGGAAAACCGGCATCTAAAGCTGCCTGTACCTCGCCGCCACTTACGCAGTCTGCGCCAAGGCCGTTTGCCGCTATGATGGAAAGGATACGGGGATTGGCATTCGCTTTCACGGCATAATGCACGTGGTAACCATATTTCCCGGATTCGGTTTTTACTACGTCTAATGTGTCTTGCAATAGCTTGACATCATAATAATAAAAAGGCGTAGAAAGCTGCTTGAACTTTTCTACAGGAAATGTTCCTTTGAGCATATTATACGAAATTATATAAAGATAAATAAGGGCAGTCTGTAAAAGGCCGCCCTCGTTTGTTTTTATTTGTTGTTAAATAAATGATCGCTTAGAGCTTGCAGCGCTCTCTGCTTGTCCGAGGCCTTAATCAGCAAGGAGACGTTGTAGTTGCTTCCTCCGTAGGAGATCATGCGAACCGGGACATCCTTCATGGCCTGTACGATACGAGCCTCGAAGCCGATGTTATCCCATTCTAGGTCGCCAACCACACAAACGATAACCATATCCTCGTCTACGGTCACGGTTCCGTACTTCTTCAAATCGTCAACGATCTCTTCCAGATGCTTGCGGTTATCGATCGTAACAGAGACACCCACTTCGGAAGTCGTAACCATATCGATCGGAGTCTGGTAGTTCTCGAAAGTCTCGAATACCTTACGCAAGAAACCTGTTGCTAGCAACATACGTCCGCTCTTGATCTTGATAGAGGTAATATTGTCTTTGGCGGCAACCGCCTTGATCTTACCTTTCTCGATCGCGTTAGAGATCAATGTACCCGGAGCGTCCGGCTGCATCGTATTTAACAAACGAACCGGGATGTTGTTCAATTTAGCCGGCAATATACAAGTCGGGTGAAGGATCTTGGCTCCGAAATAAGCTAATTCGGCAGCCTCCTCGAAATGCAATTGACGGACTGGAGACGTTCCCTGTACGATACGAGGGTCGTTATTGTGCATACCGTCGATGTCTGTCCAGATCTGGATCTCTTCCGCACCGATAGCCGCGCCGATTAAGGATGCGCTATAGTCGCTACCACCCCGTTGTAGGTTATCGATCTCGCCGTAAGCGTTGCGGCAGATATAACCTTGTGTGATGTATAGATCAGCATCCTTATTATCAGCAAGTAATTTCACCAATTTCTCTTTGATATAGACAGGGTCCGGTTCCGCGTTCTTATCCGTACGCATATAATCCAAAGCCGGGATCAATACGGATTTCACGCCGCATTCGTTCAAATAAAGATTCATCATACCCGTAGAGATCAACTCTCCTTGTGCCAAGACAACCTTTTCCTCGAACAAGGTAAACAGATCCTTCGTGAACGTACGGATATATTCGAAATGAGATTTTATCAGTTCTTTGGCCTTCTGTTTATATTCCTCGGTGCTGTATAGTTCCTCAACATGGCCCATATATTTCATGGCAAGCTTGTTGATGATCTCATTCGCTCCGTCTGGGTTCTTTTTGTACAGGTAGTCGGAAATCTCGACTAACGAGTTGGTTGTACCCGACATGGCTGACAATACAACGATCTTACGGTCTCCCGTGATCAGTTTCGCTACATCTTTCATTCTCTGTGCAGATCCCACAGAAGTACCGCCAAACTTTAAAACTTTCATCTTCTTTTGTTCTATATTAAATTGTTTTCTTTTTCAATCGAATGCGACCGCAAAGTTACAAAAAAATTATTCTCTGACATCACTTAGACAGGCATTCTCGCATTTTACTATGCGGGCAGGATAATTATGCACGATCGTATAGTTATGAGTGGTCATAATCACCGCCGTTCCCTGCTGGCAGATGTCGTGTAAGAGTTGTACGATTTGTCCGCTCGTCTCCGGGTCCAAGTTGCCGGTCGGCTCATCCGCCAGTATCAACTTGGGGTTGTTCAGAAGGGCACGGGCAATAACGATACGTTGTTGTTCCCCGCCGGATAGCTCATGCGGCATTTTATAGCCTTTGTCTTGCATGCCTACCTGACGGAGCACGTTGTCTATCCGTTCCTTGATCTCGCTTTTCTTTTTCCATCCGGTGGCTTTCAGCACGAATTCCAGATTCTTGGAGACGGAACGGTCGGTCAACAATTGGAAATCTTGGAAGACGATACCTAGTTTCCTACGCAAATAAGGGATATCCTTCCGCTTCATCTTGGTGAGGTTGTAATCCATGATACGTGCCTCGCCTCGCAAGATCGGTATCTCGCAATACAAGGACTTGAGCAGGCTGCTTTTACCGGAGCCTACCTTCCCGATCACATATACGAACTCTCCGTTACGAAGCGTGAGGCATGCGTCGTGTAATACCCTGTTTTCCTCACGGCATATCTCCACGTTCTCTAATTTGAGTAGAATATCTTCTTCCATAGAATTTATCAACCTTTATGTCTTTTCTTTAATTCACGGGCGAGGTCTTCCAGACGAAGTCCCTTGCTTGTCAATAATACGATTAAGTGGTAAACCAAGTCGGATGCCTCATAGATGAAGCCGTCCTCGGTTCCGTTGGTCGCCTCGATAACGGTCTCTACCGCTTCTTCGCCGACTTTCTGGGCCATGCGGTTCACGCCTTTCTGGAATAAGGTAGTCGTATAGGAACCTTCCGGCATTTCTTGACGGCGACGCTCGATGAAGTTCTGCAAGTATTTCAAGAACATGATATCCTCTACGTTCTTCTCGCCGAAACAAGTATCCGCTCCCGTATGACAAACCGGTCCGGCTGGAATCGCCTTGATCAATAATGTATCGTTGTCGCAATCCGCCGTGATGCTAACCACCTGCAACGTATTTCCGCTACTCTCTCCCTTCATCCACAAACGGTTTTTCGTGCGGCTAAAGAATGTAACCTTACCCGTACTTACTGTCTCATCATAAGCTTCTTGATTCATGAAGCCCAACATTAATACCTTACTAGTGTTGTTGTCTTGTACGATAGCGGGAATTAATCCGCCCATTTTCTCGAAATCTAATTTCATCTTTATATATAATGTGTTATATCCTTACATTGATCCCCTCGTCCTTGAGGTATTGCTTCAAGTCACCTATCCGTATCTCGCCGAAATGGAAAACGCTGGCCGCTAAAGCCGCGTCCGCTTTCCCGTTGGAAAACGTATCCCGGAAATGTTCCATCTTTCCCGCTCCACCGGAGGCGATAACCGGGATATGCAACGTATCGGCCAAGGTAGCCAGAGCGTCGTTCGCGTATCCGTCTTTTACGCCATCGTGCGTCATACTGGTGAAAAGGATCTCGCCGGCGCCACGGCTTTCCGCTTCCGAGGCCCATTGAAACAAATACTTATCCGTCGGGACACGCCCTCCGTTTAGATAGCATAGCCAGTCATTGTTCTCAAAATTAGCGTCGATAGCGACTACGCATACCTGACTACCAAAGTTCTTGGCGATCTCCTCGATTAATGCCGGGTTACGTAAAGCCGCCGAGTTGATCGAGACCTTATCGGCGCCAGCGCTAAGCAAACGATCCACGTCCTTCAATTCGTTGATACCTCCACCCACGGTAAAAGGGATGCTGATATGGGCCGCCACTTGTTTTACCAACTCGGTGAAAGTCTTTCGCCCCTCGTGTGAGGCGGTAATAAGTACACTAATTCGTCGGCCCCTTCACGGCTGTACTGGGCGCCCAACTCCACGGGGTCTCCAGCGTCGCGAAAGTTCACGAAGTTGATGCCTTTTACGGTCTTTCCATCCTTTATATCCAGACAGGGAACAATTCTCTTGGCTAGCATATATCTATTTTATTATTTCAAGTAAAACGAAGTAAATCTTTCAACTGGATCTTCCCCTCATAAATGGCCTTACCGAAAATGACAGCGGGAATCCCAGCCTCAGATAATTTCTCAATATCCTCGATCGAGCTTACGCCACCACTCGCTATGATATAAAGGAAGGGGATCTCGTCCCGTATCTCTTTATATAAATCGATAGCCGGGCCTTGAAGCATGCCATCCCGTGCGATATCCGTGCAGATCACCTTGGTAATCCCCTTGTCGTAATATCCTTTGATAAAAGGAATCAACTCTTGGCTGGTCGTTTCCTCCCAACCGCTGATGGCGATCTTCTTTTCTTTGGCATCGGCCCCTAATATGATTTTCTCGCTACCGAACTTGCTGATCCAAGAGGTGAACATTTCCGGGTTCTTCACGGCGATACTGCCCCCGGTTACCATCTGGGCGCCGCTTTCGAAGGCGATCTCCAGATCATCCTCTTGTTTCAAGCCCCCTCCGAAATCAATGATCAAGGAAGTCCGGGTCGCTATCCGCTCAAGGATACGGTAGTTGATGATGCGTCCTTCACGGGCTCCATCCAAATCTACCACATGCAAACGCCGGATGCCGTTACCCTCGAACATCTTGGCCACCTCCAGAGGATCTTCGTTGTAAACCTTCTTGGTCGCGTAATCTCCTTGCGTCAACCGGACGCATTTGCCATCTATTATATCTATAGCGGGAATAAGCTCAATCATATCTTTAAAAAGTTTTTCAATATAACCTCTCCTACCGATCCACTTTTTTCCGGATGGAACTGTGTCGCGTAGAAGTTGTCCTTATGTAAAGCGGAGCTGAACGGAAGGATGTAATCGGTCGTAGCCGCCGTATATTCATTTACAGGTACATAATAACTATGTACGAAGTAAACAAATTTGTTCTCCAATCGCTCATTGAATAGGCCGCTTTTAACGTTTGTCAAGGTATTCCAACCCATGTGAGGAACCTTGTCCTCATGCTTTCGCGGAATGAAACGTTTTACTTCCGTAGGGAAGATCCCCAAGCAATCCGCGTTTCCCTCCTCCGAACGCATGCACATCAATTGCATGCCGAGGCATATCCCGAGTACCGGTTGCTTTAGGTTCAAGATCACCTGATCCAATTTATGCTCCCTTAAATACTCCATGGTCGTGAAAGCTTCACCTACTCCGGGAAAGATAACCTTATCCGCTTTATTTAATAATTCCGGATCAGCCGTGATGATCGGGGTAACGCCCAACCGCTTCAAAGCGTAATCTACCGAGTAGATGTTTCCGGCATTATATTTAATAATGGCAACGTCCATTGTTGTTAAGCATTTATATTGAGTCGCAAAAGTAACAAATTATCATTACATAATTATGAATGGCGATTGAAAAGTTCCAAAATGAAATGTATTTGTGATAAACTGGTGTGATCGGGAAGGGGATAGGGGCGGCATAATTATGTAGCTTCTGAGGTCTCTCCAGATATTTTTGCTATCAAATATGATATTTTTTTGCGTCAGCTATTGCAGGTTTAAAAATAATACTTACCTTTGCACCGCAATCGAGAGAGATAGCGATAAAAGAAAAGAGGTTCGGTAGTTCAGCTGGTTAGAATACATGCCTGTCACGCATGGGGT
>OHKB01001098.1_pt1 | contig 12656 bp, 6 predicted proteins | sample 1568741 | NCBI WGS metagenome assembly OHKB01 (sample SAMEA3879575, study PRJEB24766) | human gut metagenome | biome: human-associated habitat; feature: feces | place: USA | collected 1985/1987
CTCACGGTTGATTACAGGGAAAAAGGTATTAATTACAAGCCGGTTGATAAAGCATTTGCAAAATATCTGAAAGAAAAATTGAATAAATCGGACATTAAAGTAAATATCTTTCTTGTTGATGTTACAAGATATTTTGTTGAGGAGCTGCCGGAGGCAAATATGCAGAGCAGATTTACTGCGTGCTGTATGCTGCGCCTTTTTGCTGATAAGACAGATATTAAGGATAGAGTTCTTTATCTGGATACTGATGTGTTGTGCAGAAAAGATTTTAGGGATTTTTATTATCAGAATATGGATGGCATAGAGATTGCGGGAGTTTCTGATTATTATGGCAGATGGCTTTTCGGTGATGGCTACATTAATTCCGGAGTAATGCTTATGAATATGAGGATGATAAGACAGAACGGGCTTCTGGAAAAATGTCGTGAACAGTGCATAAGAAAGGAAATGTTTATGCCTGACCAGACGGCTGTTAATACATTTGCAACAAGAGTTAATCTGTGCGGACGAAAGTTTAATGACCAGAGGAGGCTGCATGACAACACTGTTTTTCAGCATTTTACAACTACCTTCCGGGTGTTTCCGGTGATAAGGACTGTTTCAGTCAAGCCGTGGGAGATTGATAAAATGCATAATATACTTGGGCTTCATGAATATGATGAGCTTCTGGATTCTTATAACAGGGAGCATGAAGAGTACATGGCAGTTTCACGTATTCCTGTGTTTTTCTCAATTAATGAACAGTACGCACCATATCTGGCAGTGTGCCTTAAATCGCTGGCTGTACATGTGGCTTGTGATGAGCGTTACCGCATTATTGTTATGTGCGATAATGTGAAGAATATTACGATGATTCAGCTTCGTAATGTGATAAAGGATTATGAAAACATAGATATTGAATTCGTTGATATAAGAAAGAAAATGTACGAATATTCTGAAAGCTTTGGACAGACAGTTACTGACAGGCAGGAAAACAGGCTTTATTCAGGCGAGTTTACACTGACGATATATTTCAGGTTATTTATTGCAGAGCTTTTTCCAGAACTTAATAAAGCTGTGTATATTGACTCTGATACCGTAATAAATGATGACATTGCAAAGCTTTATTCAGTTGATATGGGAGATGCAATGTTTGGTGCAGTAAGAGATACATTTGCAGGAAAGAATACAATACTGGCTCATTACATTGAAAATGTAGTGGGAATAGAGCGGGATGAATATGTCAATTCAGGAGTGCTTCTTATGAACCTTGATAAGATAAGACAGGCTCATCTGGCAGACAGATTCTTAAAGCTTATGGCTGAATATCACTTTGACAGTGTTGCACCTGACCAGGATTATATTAATGCTATGTGTGCAAAAGAAATATATTTTCTTGATAAGGAATGGAATGTTATGCCTAACAAGGGCGGGGAGTATATAGCAAGACCGAAGCTGATACATTATAACCTGTTTGACAAGCCGTGGCATTACAGCGAGATTCCGTATGAGGAGTATTTCTGGCAGTATGCGGCGGAGTCGGGATTTTATCCGTTGCTGATTAAACAGCGCAAGCAGTATGGGGATAATGAAAGGAAAGCTGACCGTGAGAATTTAAAGAAGCTTCTTGCAAGGGCTGAGAATATTGCGGACGGTGATGGGGTTAAGTTTTCTGATGTTGTGGGAAGCAGAATTGTTGTGGATAGTGGTTTCGTGAAGGATAGCAGTGATGCTGCAAAATAAATTATGTCGGAGGAGATATGATTGGTGATAGGGAGCAGGTCTATGAAAATATTAGGACGGCTGTAAGCCTTAATCAGTTGAATTCAAAGGTTGAGCCGGGAGACCCTAAGCTGTTACGCGAAGATAAAGAAGCATTACTAAGACATTATATTGATTACCGCACAGCATATGGTTTTTGTGTGAAGAAATATATTGCAGAAGCTATATTTCATGCCGGGACTTCTGCGGTGGGGCTTATAACACAAGTTGACGGACTTGAGAATCTTTCTGGAATCAGAGGTCCTGCGATTGTAACATGCAATCATTTCAGCCCGTTAGACCCTGCAATTGTCAGGTTTGCAATGAGAAAAGCTGGATTCAGAAGAATAAGTATTGTTAATCAAGATTCTAACCTTGCAATGAAAGGTTTTGTCGGGTATATGCAAAAATATGCCGACACAATGCCCGTAAGCAGCCTGAAATGGTTTATGGAGACTGAGTTTCCTAATCAGATTGAGAATGCACTTGAAGAAAACAAACTTGTGCTTATATATCCTGAGCAGGAAATGTGGTTTAATTATCGGAAGCCCCGCCCATGCAAAAGAGGTGCATATCTGTATGCGGTAAAGTTTAATGTGCCGGTGATTTCGCTGTTTGTTGAACAGCAGGTTAAAAGTACACATTTGCACACATTCAGGGTACATGTCCTGCCAGTAATATATCCGGACAGACAGCTTGATGAAAGAACAGCAAGTTTAAGAATGCAGCACACAGACTATGAGCAGAAATGTGCTGCATATGTCATGGCATATGGAAAGAAGCTGACTTACGATTTTGAAGAGGGCGATATTGTAGGAAGATAAAAGCATTTGACGCGGAAAGAATTGAAGTGTATATATATTTGAAGAAATTACAAAGATTGAGAGGAAAATGTATATGAAGATACATTCAGTGGCAGTACTTGGAGCAGGAGCAGTCGGCTCTTATGTTATATGGGGACTTTCAGAAAAGAAGGATATAAGTTTAAGCGTTATTGCAAAGGGCGAAAGAGCGGAAAGACTTAAGGCAGAAGGCTGTCTGATTAATGGAAAGACATACCACCCGGAGGTATTGACCCCAGAGGAAGCAAAAGGTGTTGACCTTCTTGTTGTATCATTAAAATACGGCGCACTTGCAGGTGCATTAGATGATATTAGGGAAGCCGTCGGTGAGAATACAATTGTCATGAGTCTTATGAATGGTGTTGACAGTGAAGAGATAATATCTACCAAGATAGATAAATCACATATCATTTATTCACTTATAAAGGTGGCGTCACACCGCGAAGGTAAGGAATATGTGTTCAATCCTGAGACTACAATAGGCATTATATATGGAGAGGAAACTGCACCATTTGGGAGTGAGAGAGTTGCGGCAATAAGAGATTTATTTGATGGAACAGGACTTAATTACAGAGTGACTGAACATATCAAAGAAGAGATATGGAGCAAGTACAGACTTAATATCTGTAACAATCTTCCACAGGCTATTATTGGAGCAGGTGTTGGCTGTTATACTGACAGTGAGCATATGAAAGCAATCAGCGAAGGATTACGTAAGGAGGTTGAAGCAGTAGCTCTTGCCAAAGGCATTGATATGAGCAGGTGTGCAGATAACTCAAGCCGAGGAAGCACTGTTCCGCCAACAGCAAGATATTCAACACTGCAGGATATTGACGCTGGCAGACACACAGAGATAGATATGTTCTCCGGCGCAATGATGCGCATGGGAAAAGAACTTGGAATTGATACACCATATAATGAATATACATATCACATCATCAAGGCACTTGAAGAGAAGAATGATGGCATGTTTGATTATGATGAGAATAGTGAGGCTGTGACTTATTCTAAGTAGTGGCAGACGGATTTAGCAGGCATGTGGGGTACAAGACAGAAAATATAAGATATTAATCATGGCGCAGCCTTTTTAAGGGCTGCGCTTATTGCTTCTATAAAGACGGAATATGTATATCTGTTGGCTGAATCATAGGTTATGTTGGTTGTGCCGGCTTCCATGACTTTAGCAGCAACTTCATCAAATGAAGTTGTGAGCTTAGGGTACATAGTTGTGATTGATTCAGAAAGATTAACAAGCTCAATGCTGTTAATGTTAGAGGAATCAACTGTGACCTGGATATCAACGGGGTTGCCGTCTAACAGAATAGAGGCGGTATATACTCCGGGGCAGAATTTAGGAGCGTCGGCATTATCAAGGGGTGTCTCAATATTAGAAGAAGCAGAAGCATTTACAGTGCTGCTCTTAGGTTTAGTAGTATTCCTGGAATTATCAGAACTATTGCTGCCAAGACGGATAACAGCGAATATAATAAAAGCTATTATAATAGCAGCGATAACCGCTCCAATAAGGAGCTTTTTAAATGGAATAACAACAATTTTAGTCTGACTCATCACAAAGAAACCTGCCCTTCATATTCATTATTACAAAATATATGGTATGGAGTGGGAGATTATGATTAAAATGTGGTATATTAAATACAAATGTATTGGATAGTGTAAAATGGCACATTAAATTAATGCATAGCTTGAAAAACCTACTAAATTGTTAAATATGATGAAATGGTAGGTTTATGAAGAGGTGAATGATTATGAACAGTAAATTTATCAAAACATTTGCAGTAATAGTGATTATAGCGGCAGGCATGACAGCGTGTGGACAAAAGAAAAATGTCACAACAGATGATGTATCAGAAAAAGAGATGGCGAACATACAGGAGACTGCAGCACAGGAGGTGACAGCACAGGAAATTATAACACAGGAGATTACAACCGAAAAAGAACCGGAAGATGACGAATATGTTCTTGTAAATAAATACATACCGGATATATATGTCGAATTGATGTATGCAACAGACAATAACTTTACAGGTGTCAGAATATATGATTTCACAGACGCATACCTTCGATACGGAACAGTTAAGAAGCTTGCAAATGTGCAGAAAGAACTGAAAGAACAGGGGTACAGCTTAAAGATTTGGGATGCATACAGACCGTTTGAGGCACAGCAGAAATTATGGGAAGTATATCCGGACCCTAACTATGTGGCAAATCCGGCTAACGGAATGAAAAAGCATAATATTGGAGGAACAGTGGATATTACAATGGTTACTGCTGATGGAAGTGTTATATCAATGCCGACAGAATTTGATGATTTCTCTCTAAAAGCAGATAGAGATTATTCTGATATAGAAGATGAAGAGGCTGTGAAAAATGTGATGATTCTACAGAATGCTATGGAAAATAACGGATTTACAGGCTATCAGGGAGAATGGTGGGACTATTCAGATACGGTGGAATATGAAGCGGTTGATTTCGAACCATGATGAGACATGATATGAAAAAGTGCATTATGGTAAAGTAAATGATGGTAAAGTCTATTATAGAAAGATTAGGGGAGTAACACATGTCATTACAATTAATTCTGGGAAGCTCAGGTGTGGGTAAATCGCACTATCTGTATACGCATATAATTGAAGAGTCAATGGAGAATCCTGACAGGAATTATATAGTTGTTGTGCCGGAGCAGTACACTATGGCAATTCAGAAAAGACTGGTGTCCATGCATCCAAGAAAAGGAATACTTAATATAGATGTTGTGAGCTTTGAAAGGCTTGCGTATAAAGTATTTGAGGAAGTGGGTGAGGATAATCTTGAAGTCCTTGATGATACAGGAAAGAATCTGATTATTAAAAGAGTTTTAGAGCAGAACAAGGACAGATTAAAATATTTTGGAAGTAATCTGTCTAATACAGGATTTGTGTCAGAGATGAAGTCTGTTATATCGGAGATGCTTCAGTATGATATCAAGCCGGATGTTATGCAGGATGCGGCAGGTGCAGCATACAGTGATTCAGAGGGAAGTGCAGCACTTCAGTATAAGCTTGATGATATAGTACTTGTATATAACGCATTTGCAGAGTACATAGACAAGAATTATATAACTAAAGAAGAAATACTGGATAAATTATGCAGCAAGGTTACAGAGTCAGAGAGAATAAAGAATTGCGAGATAGTATTTGACGGGTTCACAGGCTTTACTCCGGTTCAGTACAATTTAATGACAATTCTTTTATCAATGTGTCCGAAGATATATGTTTCTCTGACAATTGATGCATCTGAGCGTGAAAATTCAGTAAGAGGCAGGGAAGAACTTTTTTTCATGAGTAAGGACTGCGTATCAAAGCTTTATAAGATATGCGATGAAGAACATGTGAAAGTCCTTGAACCTGTGTATATTGCAGGAAAAGCAGTACCGGGAAAGAATGTAATTGTAAATGTTAATTCAAGATTTAAGAATTCAGAAGAACTGGATTTCCTGGAACAGAATCTTTTCAGAAACAATTCGGGAAGATTTAATAAGAAGACTGACAACATAGTTATATATGAGGGAACTGTTGCCAAGGAAGAATTAACATTTGCAGCAGGAGAAATAATAAGACTTACAAGACTGTGTGGATACAGATATAACGAGATTGCGATAGTTACTGCGGACATGGATGGCTACGGCAAACTGGCGGCTAATATATTAAAGCAGAACGATATACCATATTTCTTAGATTACAAGCGCCATGTGACGGACAATCCATTCATTGCGGCAATTAACGGTGCACTTGGAATAATAGAGAATAATTACAGCTATGACAGCATATTAGGATTCCTAAGAACCGGAATGAGCGGAATGGAGCGCGAAGATATTGATCTGTTAGACAATTACTGTGTTGCAGTTGGAATCAGAGGCAGGGGAAAATGGCATGAACCATGGATAAGAAAGTTCAGGGGAACAGTCAATAATACTGACCTTGAGAAGCTTAATTCACTAAGAACAATGATAACAGATATGTTGGATCCATTGGAAGAAGTGCTTAAGTCAAAGGAATCTAATGTTGCAGATATGGTAAAGGCTCTTTACGAATTCCTTGTGCGTGAAGATATGGAGCAGAAGGTAAGTGTGCTTAATGACAGCGAGTACACTGGTGATGAATATGCGCAGTTATATAAGAAAGTTATAGAAGTATTAGATAAAATGTATGCCCTTCTTGGAAGCGAGAAGGTTGGTATTAAAGAATTTAACAAGATACTTGCGTCAGGATTTCAGGAGATTAAGATAGGACTTATTCCGCAGACCAACGACTGCGTTGTTATCGGAGATATAGAAAGAACCCGTCTTGACAATATCAAGGTCATGTTCTTTGTCGGAATCAATGACGGCAATGTACCTAAGAAGGCTGATTCAAGAAGCGTTCTGTCAGAAAGCGACAGGGAGTATCTTGAGGATAAGGGAATAGTTATGTCAGCTTCCGTGAGGGAGAAAGCATTTACACAGAGATTCTATCTGTATCTTATTATGACAAAGAGTGCGGAGAAGCTTTACATGTCATATGCGGTAAAAAACAGCGAGGGTGCGGTGCTGATGCCTTCATATATTATAAGAAGCATGAGAAAAATGTTTTCACATTGCCTTAAGTTATCTTACAAAGACACGGCACAGCAGAATTCATATGTGACAATACCGCGGGCGGCGAACAGCTTTGATAATACTGAAATTGCTGCAAATATAGATGAGGATATTATTGATTCACTTACTGGCGGCAGGCTTGTCGGAAGCGTCACATCTTTTGAGAACTTTGCAGAGTGTCCGCTGAGGTATTACTTAAGATATGGAGTTGATTTGAAGGAAAGGGAAGAATTCACATTTTCACCGGTAAACTTTGGTGTCGTACTGCATGCGGTTATCCGTGAGGTGTGCGACGAAATCAAGAAAAACGGTGAGTCGTACTATCTGATATCAGAGGAGAAGCGCCGCGAGATGGTAAAAAGAAGTGTCGCTGCAATTACTGACATATACCAGAACAGTATCCTTAAGGATTCAAGCCGTAATTCATTCATGATTAAGAGGATGGAGGACCTTGCAGACCGCACTATATGGGCGATGGGTGAGCAGTTAAAATGTGGTGATTTCGTGCCATTTGTATTCGAGCATAAGTTCAATATGGAAGTCGGGGACGGAGACAGAAAGCAGCTTATGAGCGGAACAATTGACCGCGTTGACATATGCGAAAACGGCACAGATGTATATGTAAGAATTATCGATTACAAGACAGGAAAGAAGGATTTCAACATAGTAAAGACCTACTACGGAATTGATATCCAGCTTATGGTCTACATGGAAGCGGCAATGAAGCTTGTGGCGAAGATGCGTCCGGGTAAAAATGTGATTCCTGCCGGAGTGTTCTACTACAACATAAGTGACCCGATTGTATCTGCGACAACAGAGAGTGCAGAAGAGATAGAGGATAAGATTAAGGGTGAACTGCGTCTTAAAGGAATGGTTAATTCGGATAAGGATATTGCCGAGAAGATGGACAATACCGAGGGTACGTCACTTAATATTCCGGTTAGCAGAAAGGCTGACGGCGGATTTGACTCACGAAGAAGCAAGGTGATGAATACAGAGCAGTTTAATATACTTGGAAGATTCGTTGATGTAAGAGCCATTGATACCGCGGACAGAATTGTAGGTGGTGATATCAGGAGAAGTCCTTATAAAGACGGACAGTTTTCAAGCTGTGACAGATGTCCTTATGGGGCGGTGTGCGGATTTTCTGTGGATTTGCCAGGCTGCAATTACAGAAAATTAAAGAAATTCGATGATGAAGTATTATGGAATAATATAAAGGAAGGGGTTGATGAGAATGGAAAGAAAATGGACACCGGCGCAGAAGAACGCGATTGATACAAGAGACTGTAATGTGCTGGTTTCGGCGGCTGCCGGTTCAGGAAAGACTGCTGTTCTGGTAGAGCGAATTATTTCCATGATTACAGACCCTGACAACAATATAGATATAGACAGGCTGGTTGTTGTTACATTTACAAAGGCGGCAGCAGCCCAGATGAAAGACAAGATAAGAAAAGCACTTGATTCAATGCTTGACGAGAATCAGGGGGATGTGAACCTTTTAAGACAGATAACACTGCTTAACAACGCACAGATAACGACAATAGACAGTTTCTGTCTATGGATAATCAGAAATCATTTTCCAGAGGTTAATCTGGACCCGGGGTTCAGGATAATGGACGAGGGTGAGAAGAAGCTTATTGAAAATGATGTGTTGGAAGATGTGCTTGAGGAATTCTATGCCGAAGCAGATGAAGAATTCTTTAATCTTGTTGATGCATTTGGCATGGGACGGGACGATTCAGGGCTTGTGAGCATTATAGATAAAATATACCGTTTTTCAAGAAGTAATCCGTGGATTGATGAGTGGTTTGACGAGTGCATGTTAGTTTATGATGATGAGACTTACGATAATCCTGCAATTAAGGAGCTGTATGATTCAATTAAAAATGCACTTTTTGATTACCGTGATAAATACAACAGATTAGTAGATATCTGTTCTGAGCCGGCAGGACCTGCAGCATATACAGGTGCTTTGCAGTCTGACCTGCTTGGAATTAATGAGATGATTAATTCACAGGATTTTGGAGAGCTTGGCAGAAGAATAAGAATATTTTCATTTGAAGCCCTGTCAAGAAAGAAGGATGCAGGAGCAGACCCGGATATTAAGGAATATGTCAAGGGGCAGCGAAAGTTGTTTAAAGATTACATAGGACGGCTTAATGATAAGATATTCTTGAAAGATGATGAGGGAATATTTGCAGACATGCAGGGGGCAGGCATCCAGATACGGACTTTACTTAAAGTGGCAAAGGTGTATGCCAAGCGTGTTTCAGAGGTGAAGCGAGAGAAGGGCATAATTGATTTTAATGACATGGAACATCTTGCTCTTTCAATACTTGTAAAGAAAGAAGATGGAAAGCTTGTATACACAGAGACTGCCGACAAGCTTGCGAACAGATTTGAAGAGATACTGATAGACGAGTATCAGGATTCCAATCAGCTGCAGGAGGTTATTCTTAATGCGGTGTCGAAGACGAGACTGACAGGTGAGAATAACAATATATACATGGTTGGTGATGTAAAGCAGAGCATATACAAGTTCCGTCTTGCCTGCCCGGAGCTTTTCATAGAGAAGTACGATACATACGGCGAGACTGGCGATAATGTTAGAATTGAATTACAGAAGAATTTCCGAAGCCGGGAAAATGTACTTGAGTGTGCCAATGATGTGTTCAGTCATATCATGAATAAGAATTTTTCAGGAATCGGGTATGACGAATCGGTAAGGCTTAATGCAGGATTTCCATATCCTGAATATAGTGACAGTAATTACGGTGATGAAGCCAACAAGAGTACAGACGTTATTCTTATATCTTCAGAGAATGAAGAAGAGGCGACAACAAGAGAACTTGAGGCAGACAGGCTTGCAAAGCTGATTGAGGGAATAGTTGCTTCTGGCATAAATGTATATGATTCAGATGAGAATATATACAGACCGGCAGAATACAGGGATATTGTAATTCTTACAAGGTCAGTTACAGGCTGGGCGGATACATTTGCAGATGCCCTGATGGATAGGGGGATACCGGCGTATACAGATTCGTCAACAGGATATTTCAGCGTGCGTGAGATACAGGTAATCTTAAGCATGCTTACGATAGTAGATAATCCGGTTCAGGAGATAAGCCTTGCGGCGGCGATGATGTCTTATTTTGGAGGATTTACGGCAGCGGAGCTTGGAATGGTGAGAAAGCTTGGCAGAGAGCATGCAGATAAGAATGTGCATAATAATCTGTATGAACATTTGAAAGCAGTTGCAGTGCTTGGCGGAGCAGATAAGATACAGGAGACGGATGTTAAGCAGCTGTCCGGCAAATGTGCATTATTTCTTGCAAAGCTCACAGAATACCGAGACAAGAGCAGTGTTGAGTCACTATATGATCTGTGTTGGGAGATGATATATGATTCAGGCTACTACGATTATGTGGGAACAATGCCTGCCGGAGCACAGAGACAGGCTAACTTAAATGTCTTGCTGGAAAGAGCAGCGGGATATGGAAAGTCAAGTTATTCAGGTCTGTTTAATTTCTTAAGATATATTGAAAGACTTAAGAAGTTTGACGAAGATTTTGCAGAGGGGGCTGCCAGCCTTGACAATGAGAATCTTGTAAGAATTATGAGTATCCATAAGAGTAAAGGTCTGGAATTTCCGATTGTAATACTTGCTGGGGCGCATAAGAGCATTAACTTTATGGACGCAACTGCGCCTGTGCTTGTAGACCAGAACTTAGGAATTGCAGTTGATTATGTTGACCTTGAAAGAAGAACGAAGACACCTACTATTATTAAAGGTGCTATGGCAAGAAGAATTGTAAGGGAGTCGATAGCTGAGGAAGAGAGACTTCTCTATGTTGCAATGACAAGAGCAAGAGAAAAACTCATAATTACCGGAGTTGTAAAAGATGCAGACAAGACACTTGATAAATACAGGGGAAGTGCAAAGCAACTTGCAGCAGATGGAATGTTGTCTTTCGCGGACAGTGAGAATATAAAGAACTATCTTGATATGATAATGCCAGTGTGTCTTATGGATTCAGATAAATTGAAAGGCAGCTTTAAAGTGATGGTTGATGCCGGAGAGGATTCTTGGGCTGATGTGGATGAATCCAGGGAGATGGCTGGTGAAGCGAATGCTGTTAGAATCGGGGGACTGGCTGATGAAATTATGGAAGCTGTGTCTTATCCTTTATTAGAGGAGCTTCCGGAGTATGTTCCTGATGATAACGCAGCCGGAAGGATGAAGCTGACGGTTTCGCAGCTTAAGGCTATGCAGGCGGATGATGATTCAGAGGAAAATGCTTACATGGATGAATCTGTGAAGACAGCACTTAAAAAGGAAGAATGTGATGAGACAAACAGCATAATTCCAAAGTTCATAAGCGGTGAGGAAGTTAAGCTTGCTGCTAATGAGCGTGGTAGCGCATATCACAGGGTTATGGAATGTCTTGACTATTCAGTGAGTGTGAACCTTGATGGAGTTAAAGCAGATATTAACAGAATGTTAGAAACAGGCAAGATGAATGAATTACAGGTGAAAAGTGTCAATCCGTGGGATATATATACATTTGTACAATCAGATACAGGCAGGAGAGTTGCAAATGCGGTGAACTGTGGCAGTGTCAGAAGAGAACAGCCTTTTGTATTTGAGTACGAAGGACAGCTTATACAGGGTATAATTGACTTGTGTTTTGAAGAGGACGGAGAACTTGTGATTGTTGATTATAAGACTGACAGGGTTATGAAGGGCAAAGCGGGGGAAAAAGAGCTTGTCAAAAGATACGCAATCCAGCTTGATTACTATGCAAAAGCGCTGGGACAGCTTACCGGAAAAACTGTAAAAGAAAAAATTGTATATTCATTTACTTTAGGAAAAGAAATAATGTGTTAAAATTACGAAAAATTTTCTCTAACATGTAAAATGCGGTTGAAAATATTGTACAATAATGGTAATATAAACATGATTTATGAATAAAACATATCAAATTTGCACAAAAATGTGCATAAAATGGAAAAGGAGAGGAAAAATGAAAAAGCAAGTAAAAAAATTTATGAGTGCATTACTTGCATGTGTAATGGTGGCAGTGTCAGTTATAGTATTTGACATGAATCCAGTACATGCAGCTTCTGGCGCAATAACAGAAGCATCAGGCTGGCTTGAGACAGCATATGTTAAGTGGACACCTGTAACAGGAGCTACAGGTTACAATGTATATGTTAAGTCTGCAAGTGCCTCAGATTCAGCTTATGTCCAGTTGGACGATGAGCTTATTAGAAAGTATCCATCTTACATGAGAGCGGATGCTGTAGGATTAAAAGCAGGCGATTATGTTATGAAGATTGTTCCGCTGAACAATGGCAAGGAGAATACATCAGCTGCTATCGTTTCAGATAAGCTTACTGTAAATGCACATGACAGAAGCGGATTTACATTTTCAAGT
>OHKB01001131.1_pt1 | contig 12343 bp, 9 predicted proteins | sample 1568741 | NCBI WGS metagenome assembly OHKB01 (sample SAMEA3879575, study PRJEB24766) | human gut metagenome | biome: human-associated habitat; feature: feces | place: USA | collected 1985/1987
CCCCCCGTGCTCCCCTATCTACCCGCTTCGTCCTAGGGGAAATGTATCCGCAGCGTCAGATAGCGGATACCTATAAAGTAGATTCCGGAAAGCAGGTTCGTAAGACGGAAGTCTTAATCGCCGGCGGAGGTATAGGTGGTAGCGCATTATTCCGTTATTTTGCGGAAGCCGGTAAAAAGACCGTGCTTATTAATGCGGATCGAGGATCATCATGGCGTAATATCGGTGGTGGTCGTCCGGCGTTCTCGATCCCCGAATTAGCGGAGATCGCCCGTAATAACCAAACGATATTCGAGGAGACACAAAAAGAATACGATATCCATTACCGTGAGATACGCTATATCACGTTTGCCCACGACGAGGCTACCTACAATGATCTGGAACGTTCCTGCAGTTGGTCCAACGCTTATTTGATCGACAAGAAAGACTTCCAGAAAGAGGTGTCCCCCTACTTCAACACGAACCAAAACACCTATTTCGCCGCACAAATCTCCCAGCATTGTTGGCAAGCTACCCCGGGGCGTGTGATAGACTTTATACGAAACAAAGGCAAAGAGCGGCAAGGTGAGGTCTGGGAAGACACACACCTAGTGGAAGTACACAAAAACGGTGGAAAATATCACGTCTTATTATATACGCATGATAAACAATACATCGAATATGAATGCGATCATTTCGTGAACGCCCTCGGTTATAGCGCCGAGCGTTTCGCCCGCATGCTAGGCCTTTACACCGGCCTCTATCCGGTCAAGCACCAAGCGTTGATTACCCATCGCCTGCCGAATCTGGGAAAAGACGGGGATATCCTCGATATGTTGATAGATCGCCGGAAACGTAACGACTTCTCCGCTGTCTACGGTCAGCAATTCGCCGAGACCGGACAGATTATCGCTTGCGCCTCCCCCGCTGTCGACGCTAAAGCGGAGATCAGCAACTTTGATGAGTTGAAGTTTAACACCCGTCGTTTCATGGAGATCATCTCCGAGGTGTTCTGCGATTGGATTCCATCGTTAGCCACAGTACCCGTACAAGCCACATGGTCCGGTTATTATGTAGAGCCTCGCTACATTATCGATCCGGATAACGGACTATTCGTCGGTTTGCAAGGTCACGGCTTCATGCTCGCTCAATACTTGGCTAAACTATACGTAGATAAAGCGTTAGGCCGTACCGTTCCGGATTATATGGAGCGATTGAGGCTCGATGGAGACGGAATTAGTGAGAAAGCTTTCAAATAAACTATAAATAAAACAAAACCTCCTCTACCACTGAAGTGCACCCCAAAAGTTAGACACAAAACTTTTGGAGTGCACTTCACCACAATTGGTAAGGGGAGGTTTTGATAAAACCAATCTTTTCTATTTTTGTTATTCTATATCCATAAATAGTAATCATATGAATATAGAAACAACAGACAACTCCCCTTTGCTACAGGAATGTATAGAAGAATTGATCAGTAGTAAAATCGATGAGGGGAAAGGAAGAACCGCTGGGAATTATCGAAGCGCATGGAATAAATTATCCACCTTTTTAGGTCCGAGAGTAACGGAGTTTACATTTGCCGACTTAACGACCGATTTTCTTCATCACTATCTTTTATGGTTGATGCAAGGGGAAGACGGGAAACAGGCTCCCTTGAAACCGGGTAGTTTGGATTTCTACATTCGTATTCTAAAGACAATGTACAACAAAATCGCTCAAGATAAACAAATGGATGTTCCGAGAGAAAGCCCGTTTTCCGGCCTGCAGATAAAGGTCCCACCCACCCGGAAAAGGGCTTTGCCAAGCCTCGACCTACAAAATCTGGCGACTCTTGAGCGGCCCAAGAACCCACACGCCTGTACGGCCCTTCACTTGGCTCTTTTCTTATTTTACGCTAGAGGTATGTGATTCGTGGATGTCTTTAATTTGCGACACAGCAATATAAACGATGATTATATCCACTACGTACGTAGCAAAACTGGCGTAGCGATGCAAGTAAAGATCACCCCCGAGATGAAGAACATCATATTCTCTTATCGGCGTTTCAATAATCCGTGGATATTCCCTTTCTTACACGAGAAAATCAGCGGAGAGGGAGAAGTCACGGCTCAGTCCGCACTTCGGAGAGTGAACCGCCACTTAAAGAAAATGGGAGAGCAATTACACTTCGAACAGCCATTCACTACCTATGTGATGCGGCATAGCTGGGCTTCCATGATGCTGGAGGCGAATTCGGAAATCGGCATTATCAGCCAATCCTTAGGACATATGTCCCTACGGACTACCGAGATCTATCTTGGCCGGATATCAGTATCTAAAATAGACAGGGCCTCCGATAATATGTTGAATAATTTGGTTCGCGGCTCTTCCTCCCGGCAAAGAAGTAAAAATAAGGTGATGGCTTTAAGAGACAATCCTCCTATACAAATAAAAGAGACAATCGGCAAGAAATGCAAGAAGCTCATTTCCTCGATTGCCTCTAAGTTATTCTCATTTATTTAAGATAGTTCATGCAGGAATGCCAAAGGGTAGATTCGTCAAGGCATTCCTGCACAGCCCTTAGAATGGATACTATTTCTCTTCACCAAAATTAACGGTATTCTCGACATTGTCCACATCATCAAAGACAGCCACGTTGCCGTTTGTTATCGTTACACGGAGGTCGGCACTATTAGGGCCGGCGATATTCACCGTCAGCTTATAATGATAATCCCGATAGATATTGTAATCGGTCACCAAGTCACCCCCAAGATAGAATTTATACTCTACATCGATCGGCGAAGAGTATGCTCCTCCACCCAAAGGATACTGATATTGCCCTCTTACCAATAGATAAGTGCATCCTTCCAAAGATCCGCCAGTCCCCGGCCCCATATCCTTCTTATTCTTCTCTTGCGCCGTGGTAGCTAAACCTGTACCCCGAATATTTTCCGCCATATAGAAAACTCCTTCTTTATCACCGAGTGTTATTCCTGATACAGGTATCTCCTCCGTATAGAAATTAGTAGATAAAGGACTTGAAATCGTTGGATATGTCGAGTCGTCATCATATAGCCGAGTTACTTTAGGTACATTTGACATAATAACCGGTTTCGTATCAATTAACTTAAAATTGCCAGAGGCCACTGAAGAGTTCACGGTCACGGTCACTTTCGCGAACGCCCTGTACATACGGGATAATACGACCAACTTCATGTCAGCCTCTGAGCTAGAGGGATCCTTCGTATAGTCGGTCGGTCCCGAAGATAGTATATTAGTACCTGTTGGAGAGCCATCTGATGAATAAATAATACTTTTCGTTTTAGCCATCAATTCTGTTACAGAAAGGGACGTAGGGATACCACCTTCTTTTACAAATAACTTGGCGGTAACCTCCGTCGCATTCATATCCTCCGCATTTACGATGATATAAAACTCACTAGTCTCGTTCTTGAAACGCATATCATCCTTCATTAATTGAATCAATAACTGGTCATAGGTAGTGCTACTACTTCCCGGCACAGCCGTTATGCTATTCCTATCGGCAAAGACAGCTTTCAACAACTCGGTTCCATCCTTTTTAAACTGTAAAATCCATACGTTATATATATTAGTATCTCCCAATTTAAGAATTGTCGTTTCCGTTCCCGCTTTCGTCTCTACATCAATCGTACCCGGTACCCTTAACAGGAACTGGAAAGCACATTCCTCCCCTCCTTCGGATGTTGATGGTATCATTTCCTCATTACTACATGCCCCTAGCAGCAAGCATAGTATACAAAATAAACTTATTCTTATTCTCATTTTCAGTTCCTCCTTATTCTCCACCAACGGGATCTGTCACATTTTTTATTTCCGTGAATTCCAATATACCCAATGTCAGTTCTGTTTCTTTAAAATCCCCAAAAAACTTCAAGGTAAATTCAAAGCTATAGGACATACCGGGTAAAAACGTCTTTCTAGCAGTAGCGTGAAACGTAAAATCCCCCCATTCTTCAGTTCCATTTCCTTTCTTATCATACTTTACCTTTAATTTGATCGTGAACTGTAATTCCGATCCGCTTAATGGCAAAACTATTTTTGGTGGCCTAGAAGTATGTGCATCACCCACCGATACAGAATTATCGAACTGATTGAACTCAACTGCATTATTTACGTTCGCTTCACCCTTCGAAGACCAGACCTTGCTCCCAAGGCGATAATCTAGGAAACCCAATAGGTTATTCATCGTAATGGATTCTACCGTTAAGCCTAATACTCGTACAGGAGATACACTAGCCGCTTTTACCGACACCTCCACTTGCGAGCAAAGCCGCGTGAATGGATTCGTCAAGGTAACCGACATCGTGTTTTGTCCCGCTTTCTGGGGCTGGACAGTTATATTGTTCATGAACGTATACATAAAATCTTGTTCATTTTGTGCGGTCACCAGATTTCCATCACCCAATTCCGGCGCATTCTCCTCATTGTAGGAAGTGAAATAAAGGTTATATACACCCCGATACAAAAATAGGGCCTTGCCCGATTGGGCGGTGACCTTGCCATCCGCACCCACCACATAAGTACCTTCCGCCGAAGGAGTACCGGTCTCACCAGTCTCAGTCTCAGTCTTAGCACCGATCTCACTCTCAGTCTTAGTCTCCACCTTGAATGCATAAACTTTAATCAACGCTTTATCATTCAAGGCTGAAACGGCCGCAGCCTTGGTTACGTTCGCTTGATAAAGATCGAACTCCAAGGCAACCTTATCACCTTCCCCTTCTTCCCAAAAAGATTCCTTTTGGCAACCCACCAACGTGACCAAAAGCCATAGACTTACAAAACTTAATACATATCTCATATCTCCTCCCTTCTTATTTAAATACCCACACTCGTATTCTGATCCGTACTATTTTGCCAATCGTATACGGTTACGCCCTCGAATGTACCTTCCATCTTATCAATACGTATCTTATAGACATAATGATAACCCGCCAACCATTTCACCCCGCTTTCGGAAGAAATAGAGGCAGTCTCAAACTCACGTTCCACCCCGTCTACATCCACTGTCAAACGGAACGACAATACTTGCTCGGCAGCGTCCATCGGGGCTACGAGACAAGATATGTTCGGTTGCGTCAACGAGGTTTCCAATATTTTCGAACCGGTCAACTCTATCGAGGATGTCCCCGCTAGGCCATTCAGACGCCCTAGTTCCTCCCCTGTCCCGTTCAATCGCATGTCCGCCTTACCGATTTGCAGACGTCCGGTGTTACTACGTATATCTATTTTTTTCAGCGTTAAGATCTCATCGCTGGCATTCGCAGACTTATAGATATAGAAACTCACCTTTGTCAAGGCATGGAACAATTGAAGGCTGATTATCTTTGAGGTTTTGGAAGCCTGAACCGGCTTAGTATAAAGGTAATCGATCTGTTTACCATCGAATGTATCCGCATCCCGGACCGTGACCTCGACAGAGTACACGCCGGAGGAGGCTGTTACGTTAATGGCCTTACCTTCTTCTTCCGTAGGATAATAAGCATACACATCCGTAGCGGTACTACCCAGCAGTGGCGCAGATGCACATCCCCATGTTACTCCGGATTTGAAATACACCGGATTCACCCATGTATCACTGGAGTTCTTCAAATACAATTTCACGTTATCCACAGAGGTAGTCACAGCCTTCGTAACAGCGTCGTCAGCCAAAGAGACCGATCGCAACTCAAGGGGGGAACCAGCAGCCTCCACCTCCGGTATCCCGTCTGACTGGCAAGCTCCCAACAGGGAACAGAGAGCCAATCCCCAACCTAGATTATATAGATTTCTCATATTCTTCATTCTTTATAGATTTTAAATGGATCAAGTGGCGCTAACAGGATTGTCGGGAACCGTTGTCTCCTTAAACCCCATTACTTCCACGGAAGTCAATATCAATTCATCGGATGACGTGAAGTTATATACATAGTTCTTACTAGCCCCAAATGTGTATGCTGGCTGAGTAAATGTTTGTTGTGTAGCCTCTGGACTTGAAGCACCGTCAAGCGTACGGGAAACGCTTAACTTGAAACTCATACTCGCTCCCGGTCTTAAGATACAGACGAAAGTATGCTTATCGCTAGCTACGGTATTATCCCCTGTATGCAACATCTCGATCGTTTCAGAAGAAGAGGCACCAGTCCGGATGCCATTGCCTGCCAAGGTAGCCGTCACATTCTTATATTTTGTAGTAGCACCCCCTGATGAGGCATAATTAATTGAGATCGTGATCTTCGCCGCTACCGGCATGAAGGTAAAGTTTACCTTATTGCTACTCAAGGTAACGTTAGAGCCGCCTTTCGCCTCCAGTTTATTACTTTGCCAGAAATTCTCATAGGATTTCTGGTTTTGCAGAATAGAGGTGAAAGTTGCCGGATATGAGGCCGAGAATGAAGAAGTCGTAGATGATCCGGAAACCGTCAACGATTTTCCCGCCGTTTTTGGAATCCACCCGTTCGTGGCATCCTTTCGGTAAGTCACGGTCTGGCTCCTACCATTAATCTGTATCTCATCGTCCGTACTAAAGCTACTCTTATCATAGTTCGTAGCGTCGACGGCACGGGTAGACAGAGAAGAAACGATCTCCGCCGTCACCTCCAAGGGCTGTCCACCTTCCAGATCCACCTCTGAGGTACAGGCGGGGGCGAGCAATAGCAATAAGCCTCCGGACAGGTGGAGCATGGTTTGTCGTATATTCATAGTATAATGTATCATAATGCTATATAGTTGTTAATTTAAAGTTCCTCCTTCCATGATCTTATCCGTCCATTTGCCGATGGTACAACTTTCCGGGATCAGCATGTCGTTATGCAAGGTCAAATTATAGGTATAGTGGTAACCGGTCCGCAAAGCACACCCCGTTAAGGTAGCCTTGTAGGTAACACCATCGCAAGTGAGAGAGACCGTTAGATCCGTAGCGGAGGTTCCCGCGCTACCACCTACAGCCCTTAGGATACCACACCATTCATATTTCCGGGATGCATCGCCCGGGTAAGGCCGATATAGCGTGATCGTCTGGTTCGTAGATACAGCCGTACGTATCCCCGTCGCCGCTACCGTAACGGCATCATTGGCGATAGAGGTCTCACGCTTCACGGTAAACATCAAGGTCAACTTCGAATTGACGTGCGTAAAGGGCTTGCCGCTCGACGTAAAGTTCAACGTACCGTCACTGGATATGGCATCACCCGTTTTCAGCAGGTTACTGGCCAGATAAGCAGCGCTCGTGGTTTGAAACTGGTTGATGGCCGAGTAATCCGCCGGAAACTGCGCCGAATACGTAACGGCAGGCTCCAAGGTCACAGGCGAGGTTCCCACCACGGTCCATGCGGAAGTCCCGTCATACCGATAGCTGGCCGATTGGGAAGCCGCCGTCCCACTTGTCTTTTTTGTCCTTGTCACCTTTATCTGATCGCCGGAAAAGAAGGATGTCCTATCGAAACCATTATCCGAGCTAACCGCCTCGCCGCTTTTGGTAACAGAGCTGATCTCGGCAAGTACCGTCACCGGGATTCCCTCCGGAGCGGAAAGCCCCGTCTCTATCCCGTTCGTGCAACCGTAGAGAGCCAGCGCCATGTTCAAGGCTCCCTTCCATGCTAAACTTAGGTTCATGTAATTCATATTCATATTTTTCTTTTTATGCCGTAATTAATAGCCGCCGGGCTTAACGTCTCCCGTTCCGCTCTCCATCCAAGGGACGATATTGGCGTTCACCGTAATCGCTCGGTTGGATAAGGTTATTTGTATTTTGTGGGTATGTCCTCTTTTCCAAGTGATCTGACTTAGGTTGGCGGATAACGTCCGGTCATCCGTAGTGCCATCCCGTTTGCCGACCACTACCGTAAGGGTCATGTCAGTCGATACCAAAGGAGCCACCAGCCCATAACCTACCTCCACCGGAACACCCGCAGCACCGCAAAGTATGGCGGTGGTATTACTCGACGCATCGTTTTTAGGGGTAAAAGTGAGTTCGGCTACCTTTGTTCCTCCACCAAGCGCTCCATCTGCGATCCGCATCATTCCCGTGCCGGTAGTGAACGCATTGGAGGATGTTTTCAACGTTATCTTCTTCACGTAATCATAGGTCGCATTCACGGAACGTCCCGTGGCGGATTGCATCGTGAAGGAAAGGCGGGCCAGCGCATGTTGCAGGTAGATTTCCGGCTGATAAGTATCGCTTGAGGGGGAACCGCCGGACGGCGTGGTATTGCTGGCCGTAATAGCGGTAGCCTCTCCTACCGTGTTGCTGGCGGAACCGTACATATAATCGGTAGCGTCAGAATCCCATCCCTTGCCGCCATAGAAATTCTGGTGAACGGGAAGGGTGGTCGCTATAGTATGCGTCGTGGTAGTCGTTGATTTTGTCAAGATGGCGTTCGCCGGGCTATAGGCATAGATCCGGGCCTTTACACTCGATAAATTCACGGTGGGATCGCCTACCCAATCGTTTCCGCCGCTATCTACCGACTGATAGGTGAAGGTGGAAAGGCCAGCATTTCCCGCCGTACCAACCCCGCCATAGGGAGTATAGCCGTCCTCTGCTTTAGTAACGAAAAGTTTTACCGCATTAATCCTTCCCTCACCCTCCGTCGTGGAGGTTCCGCTTATGATGGAGCGGGTCTCGACACCGCTCATGTGGAATACGGGTTGTAAGAATGCCCCTGTCGTGTCTTCCGGCAAGGAGTCGTCGGAGGAGCAGCCGGATAAGAGCGCCAGTATCGCCAACAGGCCTACACTGAGGTGTAGCGGACGTGCGTTTTTGTAAATATCCTGTATCATAGGTCGTATAGTTTTTTTAGATAGTCGTACTTGTATTGTCGGATGATTCATTCGTCCACCCTACCACATTGAAGCCGTCCAGCTTAAGGCCGGTACCGTGGATGGAGATGGTGTATGTATATTTATTTCCGGCGGACCATTCGCCACCGTCGGTAATGGTGTCTAGTTTCATTTCCTTGCCATCTACTACGACGGTCAAGGTAGCGGCGGTAACATTTGCAGTGCCGGAGGGGAATGGTACGCCGTAATTGATGAACTCGATTCCGTCTGTGGTAGCGGCAACGGTTACGCCACCATTTACCGTGTACTCGTACTTTACCGGTGTACCCGCCTTCGCTCCGGTTAGGTTGCCGAGGGCTCCGTCCTTTAGGCTCATGGTGGTGGTACCATTCGTTTGTAGTGTCGGGATGGGGCGACTATAGGTTATTTTTGTCAGGTTGCAAGGACCGGCGTAGTCCGTGTGTTTCTTGAACTTTAGGCTTACCAAGCAAAAGGCATGCTTAAGGCCGAGGTTTATCTTCTCGCCTTTTGAATCGGAGGCTCTGTGGCCGTTATCGGCTATGGGTTGAGTTGTTCCAAAGGTTTTCGCGGTAGTGTTATAGGCTACGCCATACATATAATCGTTACCGGGAACTGTGAAATCCAAGGAGGAGGCATTCGTTACCGTATTCGAATAGGCTATGGCAGTGGCTCGTACCGGGATGGTATAGACCGGGGAAGAGGCATTTCCGGCCGCGGTTATCGTGGTGGCATCCGTGACTGGATAGCAAGAGTAGACTATAGCTTGCTGGGTGCTTAGCCAGATCGTTTGATCCTTACCGTTTATCGTAGCGGGTTTTAAGGAACCCTCTTGGAGGGTGTATTGGCCGTATGTACCTTGGGGGAATGTGCCGTAATGGTTTTCACTGGTCTCGTTATTTACGGCATAGAGGCCGATAGCCGCTATATCGCTGGATGTGGCAGTGGCCTTGGTGAGGGCTACGCTGGCGATCTGCGGGGACAGGGCGACAGGGGTATCCGGATCAACCGGGGGTACGATGGGGGCTTCGCCATCCTCGCCGCAGGCGAAAAGGAAAAGCGATACTGTTGTTAATAATAGGTATCTATACGGTTTCATATTTATCGTTGTTTATATTGTTCGTTTATTTGCCACCCGGTTTTATTATTACCACCCGGTCTGATCGTTACTACACGGGTTTCGTATTCCGTGTTTCGTGTTTTGTTGTAGAGACGGGGCACGCCCCGTCTCTACAACCCTAGACTGTAGGTTAATTAACTTTCAAATCATCATTGCCGTTTCCTGTGCCCCAAGCGGCTACGTTTACGGTGCCGACCGACAAGCCCTTTCCGCTAAGTTTTACCGTGTAAAGGTGGTTCTTGCCTCTCTCCCATGTCAAGTTGCCACTAGAGCCTAGAACCACATCATAATCAGCACCATCTATCGTGAATATGGCTTGTACGGTATTCGCCGCTACCTTATCTCCAGCAGCTATCGGGAGTGCCATGATGCTAAACTTGGAGGATGCGGCCTTCGCGTCATCCTCTGTGGTAGCGACCGTAGCGCTAGGTGTAGTAGCTACTGATATTATAGTATATCCGGAAGGAGTACCATTACCATCGTTATCGATAAAACGGGTATAGGTAGCGCCCGCAGCACCGGAACCTGTAGTTATGGCTCCTGTCGAGATATTCATCTTGACGGCTCCCCCATCGCTTAGGCCGGAAGCATTCTTATTTTTCAACTGTATCTTCGTCAACTTACCCGTATTCTTGTATGTACCGTCATTATAGATACGGAAACTAACTAAGGCAAGGGCATGATTCATGTAGATATTTACAGAACCATCATGAGTAGAACCGGTCGCTTTCCCATTGCTGGTAGCGGGTTGCGTGGAGGTATTAGAGCCATCCGTACTTCCCCACATATAATCTACCTCGCCGGAGGTAGAGATTATATTACTATTAGTGGTAGTATTATTGGTCCAAGCAGAACCGCTCCATGTCTTCTCCGCATTACTTGTCGTAGGATTCAAAAAGTTATTTGTGGTGATCGCAGTCTTTCTTTGGTAAACGGATACATCGATCGTGGAAGAGGCCGATACCTTACTTTCGGTCTCACTTGCTTTTAACGCCGTTCCGGTAGTCTGCAAAGCTCCCGCATCGTCCTGTCCCGAAGCGATAGGCGAGTATGCGGGGTAATGCGCGAAGATCGTCGCCTTTTGCGAAGTTAGATAAATCTTGTCCGTAGCACCTGCCGCAGTTGCCCAGCTAGTACCATTACTGGAGGTATATATCGCATAATTGTTTTTCAACGTAGAAGTATAAGGATCCACTGTCTTATCACTTTCATCAGTTGCTATTCCCGCATATACGGCGATCCCTCCCGTAAGGCCGGTATTCACTGTCACCGCGCTTTTCGTAAGCGTCACCCCCGCCGTGATTCCCAGCTCTACGGCATCCGGCTGGTTGGAAGGGAGGATGGAGGGGATATTGTCCTCGTTGCTACAGGCAGCTAGGAAGAAAGAGGAAAGAAAGATTAGTTTGTAATTTATCAGTTTTCTCATGATTACTTTTTTTTGATTCGTTCTATTAATTGTTCAATTCGTTTAGTCAGTCAGTGGATCAAGTCTAGGTTGCCATCGATATACGAGGGAGTCCATTCGGCTACCTCCACGGAGGAGATACCTAAAGAGGCATCGTAGATATCCAACGTGATCACGTGAGAGAAACCGGGCTTGAAATTATCCTCAGATATTTCATCACCCATCTTTACGGATACGTCGGTAAAGGTACCGATCGAAGTCTCGACCGTTATTTTCACATTGCCCGGATCGGGTGTAGGCGGCAGATACAGGCAGCCCAGATCGATGGGACCGACATTTGACGGTCCTACCATAGCGTTGTCGGCAGGCTGGAGGGTCACGTCCGAGGTACCGGAGAAGGTGGCCTTGCCCGTAGCCAGCGGAACATTTACTGCCGTAGGTATGCTTTTCACGATAATCTTGTTCACCTTCACCTCCAGGCCTCCGGCATCATGCTTCTTTGCCTTGAATACCAGCTGGGTAAGCAGGTGGGCGTAATTCAATGAGCGATTCGCCTCGACCCCGGCGACGGTATTGCCCGTAAACCGGTTACCATCCCACTTATTACCCGCCAAGGGACCGGCGTACATCAAGTCCATATGCCCGTCAAGGGTATAGCTTACGGTACCCTCGGCGGCATCGTACGAGTTATCGCCCGCCACGGGAGATACGCCGACCAGATACACGTTCGCTCCCATGCGGGGATAATGGTGCTTACGAGAGGCATCCCATGAGATACTCCCGCCTACCGCCACATCAGCCGTCCGCTCTACCCATTCCTCGTAGAATACGGCGTCGGCCCAACTCGTGGTCACGTCGGATACGGGGGTGGAGAAACGATCGGCAAGACTCGTATAGTCGGGAACACCTGTGATGGCGTCGAGACGGGTCACGCAAAAGAGGGTGGTCTTGAACGCCTCCGCCTCTCCAACTTCCGCTTTCGTGCTTATGGACGTGTCCGGGTACGTCGCCCGAAGCTCGATCGGAGGATCGGCGGAAGG
>OHKB01001183.1_pt1 | contig 11797 bp, 9 predicted proteins | sample 1568741 | NCBI WGS metagenome assembly OHKB01 (sample SAMEA3879575, study PRJEB24766) | human gut metagenome | biome: human-associated habitat; feature: feces | place: USA | collected 1985/1987
CCCGTGTGCCGCCAGCGTCAGCACGTCCTTTTCCCCGCCCGTCAGGAACAGCGTGTCGCCTTTGGGCGGCAACTCTTCCAGCCCGAAGCAATAATTATCTCCCGTATGACCGCCGTACACGAACCGTACTTCCGATTTCGGGCGGTACACCTTCACGCCCCATTTCCCCACGTACCCGAACATCGGTTCTATGGCTGTGGACGTGAAACCGAACTCTTTCCCGTCTTTCGTTTCGCTCCGGTACTCCTTCAGCGACTGCACCCCGTAACGGTTCAGCACCGCTTCCGTTATCCCGTACCCAGCCCAATACTCCAGTTCCTTTTCCGTAAACGGCTGCTGCACCGTCCGGTATGGGCGTGGCTTGTGTTCCGGCTCTGCCGCCCGTTCTTCCGTTCCGTCCCTCTTAGCCGTCCCTGCCGTCCCGTTTCCTTCCGCCACGGGAACAACCCGCATGGCAGCCTGCCGTTCCCGTACCGTTTCCGGCGGCATATCCTCGCTGATACCCAGACACAGCTCACGGTCTATCGTTTCCAGTATCTCCACGAAGTCGGCGGCGTTCTTGCAGTCCAGCCCCTTGATTTTCGCCACGATAAAGAAACAGTCACCCGAAAAGTCCCCGTTCCCGAAGTCCTTCATCCTGTACGTCCCGCTACGGCGGTCATAATACACGTTGCACGAAGCCTTGCTGTCCTCGTACAGCGGGTTCAGGAAATTCCTGCCTACCCGCCACTTTACGGGCAGGTAGTGGCGGAACACGTCCAGCCCGTTACTCGTCCTTGCCAGTATTTCCTCTTTTCTTACCATACAGCTTGTATTTACGTTCATGCAAAGGGTGTTGTCCGATCATCCGGTCGATCTGCTTGTCGGGCGTTTCCCGCATCCACCGTTCCCGGAACTGCTCCACGTCCGTGCGGCGGTAGCGGATTTTCTTCCCGCAGATGGAGAAGGCGATAATCCGGTTCGTGCGGTAGCGTTGCAAGGTGCGGGGGCTGATTTCAAGATATTCGCACACCTCGCTGCCCGTCATCCACTTGCCCGTCGTCCGGTTGTTCTTCTCTTCCTGTCCCTGCTGTCCGTCCTGTTCCCTTTGCCGGGACTCTTCCACGTATGCCGCTATCCCGTCTATCTTCTCCACGAGGGCGGCAAACGCTTTGCTTTCGATTGTTATTACTTCCATAATCTGTTGATTTTTAAAATTATGGTCGCAAATGTCCGCCTATTCGATTGTTTTTCTTTTCACGTCCGTACCACCTTGCCAAAGATTTTTTTCGGCACGAAAAAAGCCGCCGGAGAGCCTTTTTTCGGTTCTTCCGGCGGCTGCAAGCCGCTTGTCACTGGTTAGGGTATGATAAAGGGAGAATTTGGCAGCTTGCTATGAACTTGGTAATCCCATAACTGGTTTTCAGAAAGTTAGTTGTCCGTTTCGTCCATCCGTTTGAGCAGTTGCTCGATCATCTGGTCAAGATACACCGTCCGGCTGTTCTTCCGGTTACGCATGGCGATAAACGTGTGGTACACGTCGCCCAGATCAATGTGGAACGTCCGTTCAAATGCCGTCACGATGTCGATAATGTCCGCTTTCCCGTTATCCACGCTTCCCACCGCATGGATGCCGTATATCAGTTCCACCGCCGCCGCTTTCTTGTCCGTCCAGTACAGTTTCTTTCCCGATAGCGGCTCGCCGTCCGCAGGCTCACGCATCCGCCTTGTCAGGAAGGCTAACAGCAGTTCCACCGCAATCAGCCGGGCGACCAGTCGGTCATATCCGGTGGATAGCTCCGCTTCCGGCTCGAAGATGAACGTGTCCGTTTCCGGGCTTATCTCCGTTTGTCCCCGTTTAAAGTAGAAGTTATCCCGGTACGTAGCCCCGCTGCGGTAATACTGGAAGAATGACAGGCTATTCTCAAAGGCTGCTTTCATCTTCTCTATCTCACCCTGATAATACCCTGCGGCAAGCTCATGGCTTGGCGGTCGGTTGCTCTCGATCTGGTATAGCTTGTAGAAGTACAGCAGCCGTCCGAGTATCAGCGGCTTCTGGTACTTAAAAAATCGGATTTCCTCTGCGTCGTCCTTAAACTTGTGTGACAGTGCGAAGTCTTTCAGTTCAGCCATCTTTTCTTTCAGGAACTTCGTCATTTCACGGCATCCCGGAATAATGTTTTCCCCTTCCAGATTGACCGTCCCCGTATAGCGGTCAATCTCCTGTAACATCGAATCAAAAAATTTATCCATGCAATCCTTTTTAGGTTTCTAAAAACGGCTGCAAAGTTACTGGCAATCCGGATATTACTTTTTTCGTTTCCCGTCCATTCTTTTTCGATAATCGCTCAAATCGCACAAAAGAGGCTGTTTTACCGTAATTTACACATACAATCGTGCCAAGTCAAACCCTTTCTCTTTCGCCAGTTCGTAATAATCCTTGTTCATATCTTCTCCGGCAAGTTTCCATATACGTTTACGTACATCTGGCAAAGAGCGCAAATCAGAATCTCTAAAATAATTATCCATTTTGGCATCCTCTTTAATTAAATCGTCCCGCCCGGAAAAATCTAATGTGGCAACAACAACCTCATAGTAACCATATCCGGTAGATGGCATCACTTTTATTTCATCATAATAAATCTGTTCTGTTATATCTATGGGGAACGCCAGTTCTCCCAATGTCAGGTAATAATCCATATTCCGGCTTCCCAATGTTTCCGGGAAACCCACTTCAATGGGATTAACCTCTCTTTTACCGACTATCATTCCCTTGTATTCACTAAGAAAATCCTTAAATACGAATGTCCCGGTAACAGCTTTCTTCTCAAAGTCCACATCTTCCACCGAAGTGTACACACCCAAGAACATTTCAACCAGCACACTCTTATTGAAGAATCCCAGATAATTAAATTCTCTTTCTTCTTCCGGCACAATCTTAATATACTGTTTCGTTACATCAAACAGCACCCTTCCGAATATAAACTCCGTTTCAGACACCGGAATAGCGAACACATCGCCCGTCGTACATTTTACTTTCTTTGCCATACGCTTGATTTTACAGATATAGTTATTCTAAATACTTCGCTTTCTTTCCCAATATCTCTTGCCACCATAATGGAGTATATTCTTTGGCACGTGGGTACTTCTTAAATTCAGCAACAAAATCATCTGAATCTACTAAGTGGTCTTGTGGAATCTGGCTTTTATCGTCATAGACAAATCGGATAGAATACGTCAAGTCAGGATTTAGCTCAATAATGCAATAGAACCATGCACCTTCCACTTTTGCCTGATTGTACATTTCCTTTTTAACATCGTTCATTATATCAAACACCTGCAAAGATGTTTTCATTCTATGTTCCTGCCCTTCTTTAATTACAGTATTTTTTGCTCTTAGCCCCACAGCCATACAACGAACAGATATTATAATTTTATCCCATTTATCATTGTAATCCTTATCATATAACACTAATGCACTATTTATGACTTCTTGAATTTTAGATAATATCGCAGGTGTCTGATAAGTCTGTGTCCGTTGTGGAATAGTGTTCTGTTCCACCTCTTTTTTCTTTGGGGCATCTATTCGGATCAGCGGTGCATCTGATTTACGGCACAGCGTTTCTACTGTATTAAGATACCAGTTCCAGAACTCCCGCCTTTTTCCCGCATCCCCTTCATCCACAAAAGGATTTCCCCCGGCAAAAGCCATCGAAGCAAAAAAGTCCGTATTCCATACCTCGTAGTCAAACGAACCATCATCTTCTCCCTCGTATTCATCAATATCCAGCATAGCGGCGGCATGATCCGCTATCGAATAACAAAGTGAGATTACCGCCCATCCTGCCATACTTTCCGTACAGGATTGCCCCTCTACATAGTTACGTAGTCTATTCGCTTCTTCGACTAAGGCATCCGCTTTCCCTTTCCCGTGGTAAAGGTATTCGTCCGCCGAACACAGCAGTTTCCGCAACAAGGTATCTTCAATCTCATTTCCCCAAAGAGGATATACCTTTTTGCAGCACTCCGCAAACACTTTGTTCACTATCTCCACGTTACCGATGGACTGTAACAGTTCCACACGGCAGGACAAAGGCAAATGACCGTTACCGCTTTGCTCTATAACCGCCCTTAGCTCGCTTATTTCAACTTTTTTGCTTTTCATAAAATGGGAAAGAAGTGTTTTTATATTCATTGTAACTTATCATTAATCTTTCATTATCAATTTTTCCGTATCTCACCCGGACTTGCCCCGAAATTCATCTGGCAGAACTCCGTCAGGTACGATTGCGATACAAACCCGCACACCTCTGCCACTTCCAGCAGCGGCAAGTCTGTTTGTGTGAGCAGGTTCTTCACCTTGTCTTTCCGCAATCCTTTCAGCCATTCATGGGGAGTAGTACGGAACTCTTCACGGAACAGCCGCCGGAAAGTGCTTAGGCTGTACCCGCAAAGGTCAGCCAGATGTCCCGTATTCTTTGCCTTCATGCAATGCTTCGTAACCTTCTCCACGAGCCTTTTATTCTTCACCATTCCCAGATACACCTCTGCCTGCAACAACTCTTCACCCGTCATTTCCTTTATCTTCGCACGGGCAATAGGTATTTCCAGTTCCGTTGCACCTTTCGGCAAATCCTCGCTCTTGGTGCAATGCGGACGCTTCCGCTTCATTTGCTGCACATACTGCGCCAGTCGGTTATACACCCCGTTCAGATACCCCCGTTCAGGATAGATGTGCAATATCCGGCACAAGTACAGCAGTTCCCTGTTGCACCCGTAGTTGATATACCAACTCGATAACCGGAACACATACCGCAGTGCCGCATCTTCCCGTGACAAGGCAACCAGCATCACATACGCCTCGAAACCCTTGTCGCTGTACGTCACCGCTTCCGGTAGCTTGTTCAGCACATCCGCCACGAACCGCATTACCCGTCCGTTCTCGGCAAGCTGTTCCAGCCCGGCAAATTCCCCGGCATCCTGCTTGCTTCGTATCATTCCTTCCATTGTTTCCACCAGAGCTTGCACCTTCTCCGCAATCTCCGGTTCTGCCGTCACCGCCCGCAGCAGTTCTTGGCTTAATGTTGATGTTGTTTCCATATCCGTATAATTTTTTAATACCCCCACCAATCGCTTTCGTTATAATTACTACTTTCATAAATCAATTTATCATTTTTGATAACTAAGATTTGCATTTTATCAGTTGGTACACTCATTTCCCCTTTCTCTGTTTTCAGACTTACTTTGGTGGGCTTTCCTTCATTATCAATATGAATGGTAAAATCACCTTTCGGCAACTTTCCTTCACCATACAACTTTTCGTAAAGCTCCACAATATCAAAATCATCCCTCTGCGGATAATCACTGCCGAACACCTTTTCAAAAGCAGAAAGAATCATTTGCTCGTCAAATACGAATCTAACTTCATATTGATCCTTACCTGCCGTCCAACTTATATATATATTACGGGGACGAGCCTGTAAAGAATATAGATTCTCTTTCAGTCTTTCCCATAAAATCACATCATATTCTCCGTTGAAATAATGGACTGCAATTTGTGTCAAATCCACATCTTCCATTTCTATTTCAGGAACTATATGATAATTAAAACGTTTACGGTAATTTTCAAACAACAAACTGTCAGGCAAACCATTTTTCTTTAAATTCTCATATACTCTTGGTTCATCTTCAATAGTGGACTTGACATATTCATCTTGGCTAATAATAGCACGAGGGCGAAATTCCGACATCTTTACGGGTACTTCCGCCCCATGCAGACAACAAACTTCTGTCCTTCTACCGTCACCAACCGCCCATATTTGTATCATTCCATAGGGAGCCATGCCAACAACAAGTCCGTCATATCGCTGTTCAATTTTCCGCACATTCATCCAAACCGTGTCAAATAACGATTGTAATCTGTTTTTTGGCAACCACTCCGAAACAAAATAAAATTTGTTTTCAGTAAATGACAACCATACGATCTCTATTGCTTCCGGTAAAGGTTTGTATTCTTCACCCACAACGTGCAGTGATTGTCCCACTCCCCACACATTGCCAACAAATGATTTACTCGGTATATAAACCGTACTTTTATCTGGCATACCGAAATACCCAACATGAATAGTCGTAGGATAAAGATAAGGTGCGCTTTCACTCGGATACCACGAATATAACTTTTCCTTCTCCTGTTGCTTCTCCTTTTTGCCGGAGCAGGAACTAAACAAACTCAATATTCCCATAACGATAAACAGTATTTTCATATTTTGCATGTTCTATTCTCAATCAACGATATAATAATCTGTACTCGTTTCGTGTTGCGGACTATAAAGCCAAATTGAATCCACTCTACAACCAACATAGAATTTCTTTTCCGGAAACGAAGGATCATCGTGATATAATCGGTAGCCGCAGTTGCTTGGTCTGAATATCTTGCCATCACGAACCAGAAAAATCCCCCAATGATAAATCTTTTCTTCATCCGCTGCGGCAAGTTTTATTGTGAATCCTTTATTGAACCTAACCAGTTGAAAATCCACACCGTCAAGACTCAACGTAGTACCGACATCTTTACGGGTAAGCTGGATATGCGGATAGTCCGGCTCGTTTTCGCTTTCCCACGGCAATTCCAATACGCTATACCCCTTGACAATGGGGTTGTAATTGTCTTCGTCTGAATCCGATATAACCCTGCGTTCAAAATAAGCAGGATTAGACGAATCCTCATTATACCGGGCAAGAAACTCATCATATTTATCACCCGGATTCCACTTCCGTTCATTCTCCTTTTGAAAATATTCCTTCCAGCTATTCACCCATTTTTGAAAATACTTCATTTTTCGGGTATTGTCAGAATCCGCCCCAACCTGCTGCTTCATGGTTAGCGTTTGGCTAATTATCCGGTCAGCCTGCTTCACTTGTTCAAGACGGTACTTACAATGATACCCTGCCAGATACATACCACAGTCAATACAATACATTGCATCCTCGGAAAATTCAGATTGTTCCGTTTCCTTTTTGAATCCGGTGTAATCACCTGCCGCTATTTGTTCCTGATAGCGTAAACCGATTTCATATCCTTGCCGCAAATAGCGTGCGTAGTCCCGTTCATATATCACTGGATCTGTAAAACTTAAACCATTGGCACACACAACCGCTGCACTGTACACATACGCTTTAGCATCAGTTGTATTTGCGCCGGGGTAAGCACCAAACTTGTACAACGGTAATATATCATCCATCATCCGGTCAATTTCCTGCTGTGAATAATCTTCCCATTTTTCAGTCCATCTTTCCAAGCTATTTAGTGTTGCATACATATCATCCTCACTCATATTGTCAGGTATTTCGTGTAGAATCCCAAGTACATGAACAACGGCATGATTCACTTCCTCGATGTTGAAGAGTGGAAAACGGAAATGATCCCACAAAGCCAATCCGGAACTTATATAAATCCGTTCGTCCGCTTCGTATTCATTTTCCATCTTTTCCAGTCCCTTAATGGCAGCCCTACTGTCACCAGCCAAAAGTTCTTCCTTATACTGCATACCTAAGTCATATCCTTGTTTTAAGTAATTGGCATACGTGTCTCTGTATGTTTGGGCATCCACATCCCCCGGAATATCATGCGTGAGTGCTACACCTATGGCATAGTTAAAAGCTGAAATACCGTCCACGTCTTTTCCCGGTTCAGGCAATTTTTTCAGAACCTCTTGATTCCTTACTCCGTTTGCTTTATTTTCTCCCGCCATAATCTTTGCATTTTGCGCTCCGCAAGCAAGCCCGAAACTTGCAAGCAAAACAATTATTACTATCCGTTTCATGATTCATATATTTTATAATCCAATGGCGACAAAGATACCCCGTCACCTCATATATCCTTTTTCGCTTCCTATCCATTCTTTTTCGATAGTCGCTCACAACAGGAATATATAGCGGCTTTCTTTCTCGTCTGTTACTTAAAAATGCCGCAATCGGGAACAAGAACAAACTTGTTTGATTACACCGGGTGCAGTCCATTTTTCCCAAATATAATGCAAACTTTCAGAAAACACAGCAATTACTGCATTTTATTTCCATGCAGACATAAAAAAAGCACCCCGAAAGGTGCTTCACATATCACATATAAGATTGAATGATATTCAATTGCCGTTCAAAAGAATCATTTCAGCAGTTTATATACAGCGTCAAATTGCCGTTTCAGTCGTTCGGTATCAAGTCCCGTGGTAAAAGCCAGCACGTATGACATTCCCAGATGTGCCATTCGGAACATATCGACGACCTCTTCCGTGGCAATATCATTTCTGATTTCCCCCGAAGCGATTGCCTTATCAATTATCTTTCGCCACATCTGTTGGTCTTTCTCAAAGATAGCATCCATTTTCTCCACAAAGTTCGGATAATACTTGTACGCTTGGAACAAGAACTGAAAATAACATTTGGCACATTCCTTTCTATCCACACCTAATTCATTGCTTAGATAATCCATTGTCCTTTCCACCCCTTCGATATAGGTTTGCAGGAAGTCCCGCAGTGAAATATCTTCCGCAAACACGAACTTGTTTTCCACCTTGTGCGGTTCAAAGATATAGGTATCTACAACCGCCTTGAACAGTCCTAACTTATCCTTCGTATGATGATAGATACCCCGGCACGACAATCCGATAGCTTTCTCCAGTTTTACCACCGTCACCTTCTCGTAATTGTCCTGTAAGAACAGCCGGAACGCATTTTTATATATTTCAGCCTTATTTGTTTTCATATCAGCGCAGCATATATTTATCTTTGGTTTCCACGAAGATAATACATTTCTTCCGAACAGCCATATCTCCACCCGTAAAACCTCACATACACCCCTTTTAGGACAAGATATAGGGCAGGTGCAGGGTGCAGCTATATCTATAGATATAGCTGCACCCTGCACCTGTAAAATACACCCTGAATATCAATGATTTACAATCTCATAAAAATGCACAGTGCAATCCTCTTTTTGCACCCCTTTCATTTCCCGTTCATCCGTTCACCCTCAAAAATCCCCCCAATAAAAAAACACCGCATTTATTTCCTGTTTTCAGTCTAAATTCGTATATTTGTACCAAGTTATCAGCGCAGAGCGAAGAAACGCAAAGAACCCCGCACCGTTACTAATTCGTTACCTGTTACCTAACTTTCTACTCTTTACGTCTTGATAATTAGTTAATTAAACTTTTTCCGCAGTTTTTTTTTAAAAGTAAGCGAATCTAACGCCTGCGCCTATGAACGCAAGCGTTTATTCGACGAGTGGCAGGGTCGCTTTAGACGAAAAAAGAATTATCGTTTCTGGATACGAGCCGCATAGCCTCCACCGGGAGCCATACGGATCTTTAATTTGCGATCTGTCGGGACTGGGATTACCTCTTTCTTATAATCACGGGCAGCACGATCGGCATTTATGCCATCCTTGAATAATTCCAAAGTATAATCACCTTCGCCCAAGAAAGACAGGTCTAAATCCAGCTCCCTCAGCGTCCAGTTGGTCAACGCCCCGATATACCAATCATTACCATGACGGCGGGCGATCGCTACATACTCGGAGATCTTTCCATCCAATGAGACCGTCTCATCCCAGATAGTGGGAATGTTAGAGATAAACTCCGTACATTCCTTTTCCCTCCTGTAATTAGACGGGGCATCGCACAACATATTGAAAGGAGACTCGAAGATCACGTAAGTAGCCAACTGGCGGCAACGGGTTCCTTGGCTCATCGGCTCCGAGTTTACCGGGCGATAATTACCTTTAACGGCGTTACGCATAGCGCCTTGCGTATAATCCATCGGGCCGGCGATCATACGGATGAATGGGATCGTTACATCGTACGTCACCATATCGTAAGACTCTGGAGACCATTTCAGTTGCTCCAAACCATTCACGCCCTCATAGTTCAATACGTTCGGATAGGTCCGTTGAAGACCTGTCGGCTTGAATACGCCATGGAAATCCACTAGCATCTTATATTTCGCGCATACCTCGGAGGCCTCATAAACAAAGTTCACCATTTCCTGATCGTCACGATCCAAGAAATCCACCTTGAAGCCTTTCACGCCCATATCCGAATAATGCTTCACGACATTCTCCATATCACGGGCGAAAGCCCAATAACCCGCCCAAAGGATAATTCCGACATTCTTGGACTTACCGTAATCCACCAATTCTTGAAGATCGATCTCCGGTATTACTTGCATCATGTCCGCTTGCAGGTTCACGGCCCAGCCCTCATCCAAGATTACGTACTCGATACCATGCTCGGCGGCGAAGTCTATATAATATTTATAAGTAGGATTATTGATTCCGGCACGGAAATCCACACCGTATAGATTCCAGTCGTTCCACCAATCCCAAGCCACCTTACCCGGCTTGATCCAAGAGATATCGTTTACCCGGGAGGGAGAAGCCAGACGGTAGACCATATCGCAATCGGCCAACTCCTTATCATTCCGGGAGATTATAAACGCACGCCAAGGGAAAGAACGGGTTCCGGATGTTTTGGCGATATAGTTCTCACGCTCTTTCACCAACATCTGTAACTGATTATGGCCGCCTTGCTCCTTCACTTTCGGATAAGGCGCATGAACCGCTTTCAAGGAAGGTTTTCCTGTCTCGTTATTCAAGAACATCCCGGGGAAATCCTCCAGATCGGCTTCCGTGATACAGACCTTGCGACCGTCTCCCAGATCCACCAAAAGAGGCAGGATCTTCAGGCGTTTATCATTCAGGCTTGTGATCGTCTCGTTTACGTAGGGCTGCTCGAAGGAGTTGAAGAATTGCTCCTCGAACGTCGGCTTCGTACTATTCACGTAAGCGGTGAATGTCTTATAATCCGAGGGGAAGTTATAGACGGCCTCCTCGTCGGCGATAACGATCGGTTCCTTTCTTTTCGTCGTGAAACGGTAAGCGACTCCATCGTTATAAACCCTGAACACCAATCCGTAATCTCCCCGAAACGAGATTTGCATCTCATTATAGATATCCTTTACTACGTCCTTCTTATAGAACGGAGAGGGTATTTCCTTGTCTACCGAGGTCTTCGTCACTTTCAAGACTTTCGGGTTAGCGCCAAGTACCTCACCTCCTTGTAAAGTCATAGATACGGCAGAATTCATCACCTCCGAATGATCCTGTACGATAGCGAAAGTGACTTTATCGGCTACCGTAACCTCCACCTTTATATCCCGGTTCGGAGACTGGACTTGATAATTCTTCTGGGCGATCGACGGGATGGCGCCCATTAAAAAGAGAAAAGCAAATAGAATGTTTTTACTCATGGTTTATTGATTTAAGTTTGTTTATGAATACAAATATATATTATCTTTGTCATATTCATAACAAAAAACAAATAATACCGAAATGATGAGACTTCACAAAATCCTCTTAACGCTCGTATGTTTCACGGTTCTCTCCGCCCACGCACAATGGAAATGGCTCAACCCGCTCGAATGTGGATTCCCTGTCATACAAAACCAAGGATGGACCGAAGAGATCGGGGACCATTACGTTCGGCTTCCCCAAAGAGCCGAAGGCAAGGTACGTAAACCCGTCTGGGATTTATCGCGCAACTCCGCCGGGTTGGCGATTCATTTTTTCAGCAACGCCCCTGAACTAAAAGTACGCTATCAAGTAAGCGGACCGCTGAATATGCCACATATGCCCACGACAGGCGTATCCGGTGTAGATCTATATAGTATCGATAGCGATGGCCAATGGAGATTTTATTTCGGCGGTTATCCTTCCGGAGATACGCTTCAATATCATTATACGAACATAGGCAAAGATCTGTATCAT
>OHKB01001194.1_pt1 | contig 11736 bp, 10 predicted proteins | sample 1568741 | NCBI WGS metagenome assembly OHKB01 (sample SAMEA3879575, study PRJEB24766) | human gut metagenome | biome: human-associated habitat; feature: feces | place: USA | collected 1985/1987
ATCGAAGTGAATATCCTTCATTTCCACTCCGACATTTATGACAAATTTATCCGGCTTACTTTCGTGAAGCGGACACGGCCCGAACTAAAATACGATAGCATCGACCAGCTAATCACCCAACTCCACAAAGATGCAGAAGAAACAGAAACGATCCTCTTTGCTGCCAAACGGAGGTAAATAACCCTTCCTTCCTCCATCATCAGCACAAATAATATCGAAAAACATATCTTTTTTATTGTTTTTCGATAAATATTTTCTCCTTTTTCTTTGTTAACTCAAAACTTACCTCTACATTTGCATATCGATAAACGATAAATAATCATCGAAAAACAACTATTTTCCATTCAATCATCTATTAAAAAATAACACTTTATGAAAAAGTCACTAATGAGCATATCGATACTGGTAGTATCCGTCTCAATGATTGCCATGTTTCTGTGCAGCTTTATTGCCAGTAAATAACAAACGATTATCTTTGTATCTCAGCTAAGAACACTACGAATATGAGAACTGCTATTAAACTGATATTACTGAATCTACTTATTGCACAAATCATTGCTCCTATCCTGGTCATGATTCCCTGTGTGATTTATCTGGTAGCCACTACCGGAAATTTAGACAAAGATGCGCTTATCACCATGCTCATGATTCCGGCGCAACTGGCCGGGCAATTGATGATGGGTGTCTATTTATGGAAGGCCGGCTACATCAGCACAAAGAAAACAACCTGGTCGCCTGTTTCGTCCTCTTATCTCTTTTTCAGTGCACTGGCCGTCCTTACCTGCGGTTTTGTGGTATCTGCGTTAACAGAACTGATGGACTGGATTCCCAATATCATGGAACAATCTTTCGATATTCTCCAGTCCGGCTGGGGCGGCATTCTTGCCATAGCCATCATAGGTCCCGTACTCGAAGAGTTGTTGTTCCGCGGAGCCATCACCAAGGCACTGCTGCAACAGTACAGCCCGACGAAAGCAATTCTGCTTTCAGCACTTCTGTTCGGCGTTTTTCATATCAATCCTGCCCAGATCCTTCCGGCATTTCTGATCGGTATCCTGTTTGCATGGACTTATTATAAGACTGCCAGCCTCATCCCTTGTATACTGATGCACGTACTGAACAATTCTTTATCCGTATTTCTCAGTATAAAATATCCGGAAGCTGAAAACATGAGTGACCTGATGAATACCAGCACTTATCTAATGGTTATTTTTGCAGCAGTTTTGATACTTGCAGGAGTAATCTGGGGAATGCGCCGAACAACCATCCCCTACCCCTGGAAAGAAGAAACAAATATCACAGACTAAAATAATAAAAAGACAGCGATGAAAAAACGTTTGAACATTCTCTGCATATTGGTATTCATAGTTTTGGGACTTTCCCTATATACCACAGGATACCAGTTTGGAACAGGTATGAAAGCCGGCATGAGTCTGGCCAAAGAACAGCACAAAGAGCCGAAGCAATGCGACGGTACCATGCTGGCAGGTGATTTCCGGTTTGTAGATGTCGTACCTACAATCGCTATGATCAAACCGGACACGATCATCAATGCCCAAAGCAAAGAGAAAGTGCCCGTCATGTATACGCAAATGGCTGTGCGCATTGGGAAAGACGTGAATTACAGTTACCTGATTATCAGTAGTTCCTGCTCATTAATGAATACATTGCTCACCATTTCAGCACTCATCATCTTTGTCATGCTGATTCTGAGCATCAACAAATCACAGATATTTGAATGGAAGAATGTACGCCGCCTGCGCTGGCTGGGCAGTTTGCTGATCATTTCCTTTCTATTTTACCTGATTCCTCAAGTTGTCAATTACTGGGGATTAAAAGAAGTATTCGCACTCGACAAATACATCATTGCTCCCCTGGCGCTACAAGCGACTGATTTATTATTGGGACTTGGCTGTCTGATTGTAGCAGAGACATTCGCTATCGGACTGAAAATGAAAGAAGAACAGGAGCTCACGATTTAACTCAAACCGAGAAAATAGAATTATGGCAATTATAGTAAACCTTGACATCATGATGGCGCGCAGAAAAATCTCTCTGGGCGAACTGGCGGAGAAAATCGATATCACTCCCGCCAACCTTTCTATATTAAAAACCGGAAAAGCAAAGGCAATCCGCTTCTCCACGCTGGAGGCCATCTGCAAAGTACTTGACTGCCAACCGGCAGATATATTGGAGTATCAGGAAGAAATTAGTAAATGAAAGGAGTACGAAAGACAGCTGTTTACTTGATTTTAGGCACGGATAACACGGATTTACGCTGTTTTTAGTTGCTTATAATCTCTTAAAACCGCGTAAATCCGTGTTATCCGTGCCTAAAATGATATGCTTATTATTTTCCTTCTTTCGCCTTAAATGCCAGCGCATACATACGTATCTGCTTTACCATCGACAGCAAACCGTTGCTACGTGTAGGAGACAGATGTTCTCTCAGCCCTATCTTATCTATAAAATAAAGATCAGCATTCAGAATTTCATCAGGTGTATGTCCTGAAAGGACTTTGATTAATAAAGCAATAATTCCTTTTACAATCAAAGCATCACTTTCCGCATTAAATACGATCTTTCCATCCACCTCGTCCGCCTGAAGCCACACACGGCTCTGGCAGCCTTCGATCAGATTCTGTTCGGTTTTATATTTTTCATCGAGTGGTTCCTGTTCATTTCCTAAGTCTATGAGCAGCTGGTATCGATCCATCCAGTCATCGAAGTCGCTGAATTCAGCAATTACTTCGTCTTGTAATTCATTAATTGACATGATGATATTTACGATTTACTGTTTAACAATTTATTAATTCAGCACAAAGCTGTCAGGTCTTTGAAGTAACAAAGAAGCGGACTAACAAGATCACTTTTCATTATAGATTACTTCCAATACCGTCTGTCCGACAGCCTTCAGGGTATTCTTGTCGATATGATCCATAGTATCATTGACAGTATGCCAAGTCGGGGTGAAATCACCATCCGGACTGGTGGGAATGATATCAATCGTCTTGATACGCGCCAGACGGTTGATGAACAGATGATCATCCGTTACCAATCCGCCGTTACCGTCCATGAAAGTTTTTCCGTAACCCAGTTTCTTGGCAGCTTTCCATACTTTCTTATTAATATCCGGTGCAAAATCTTCGGAATAACCTTCTTTCATAAATACGCTGCCTTCGCCACCTACCATATCCAGCAAGATGCCGAAACGTGCATTATATCCCTGCACATGAGGATGACGTGCCCAATATTGGGAACCGAGACACCAGAATTCTTCTTTATGCTTTCCTTCATAGAATTGGGGAGCACCATAATCTTCTGCATCCAGCAGGATAATATCTATACCCAGTTCCGGCTGCTGCTTATTGACCAGACGGGCAATCTCCAACAAAGCACCTACCCCGCTGGCACCGTCGTTTGCCCCCAAAATAGGAGTATGATGATTCTTTGAGTCAGCATCATTATCCGCCCACGGACGAGTATCCCAATGCGCGAACAATGCTATCCTCTTTTTACTTTCCGGCTTATAAGAACCGATAATATTTCTCGCTTTCAGCAGGGTACCGTCATAAGCTATGAGGTCCGCATATTGATTAGTAACCTGAGCACCAAAGGCTTCCAGTTGCTCCGCTAAATAATTTCCACAAGCGACATGCTCTTTCGTATTCGGAACACGGGGACCGAAATCGACCTGATTCTTCACATACAGATAAGCGCTGTCAGCGTCAAATTGAGGTACATTGACCACCACTTTTTCATTTTGCTCGTTCGCACTACTTGTCTTACTGCCTCCACCACAAGAAAAGGCAGAAAACATCATAAAGACACTTGCCAATACTATCATAGGTTTCTTTTTCATCGTCCTTTTATCTATTGAGGCTCCAAAATTAGTCATTTTCAGCACAGTATCGTTCAGATAGAATAGATTATTAACAAATAAACTTTAACTCGACATTCTTCTTTCCGACGGTAAATTCCACTTTTGCGCCATTGATAAGCGGCAGGTTATACGTCACGTGCCCCACCGGGAAGTTAAAACAAACCGGATAATCATACTCTTTCACCAGGTCTGCCAATGCTGCATAAAGCTCCTTACCCAGCGAACAATCTTCTTCATATTCGGTAAACTGCCCGATAATGAGTCCGGATAACTTTTCAAGTACACCGCCCAGCTTCAGGTTGTACATCATACGCTCAATCGCATGAGGGCGTTCGCTCACATCTTCGATAAACAAGACCGTTCCTTCTGCCGGAAGATCATAAGGAGTTCCCCGCAGTCCATAGGCCACTGCCATGTTTCCGCCTCGCAGAGTTCCCTGTGCAGTACCTTGTTTATTCAGTTTATGCTTTTCGCATGTATAAGCGGGCAGATTACCGAACAGGATATCTTTCAGATAGGCCACGCAAGGATCATCTTCCGGTTCCACAGTCAGATGGCGTGCCATCAGCGAATGCAAAGAGGCATAACCATTCTTCTGAAACAGGTTATGCAAGGCAGTGATGTCACTGAACCCCAACAACCATTTCGGATGTTCGCGAAAGGCAGTGAAATCTATCTTATCAATTAAATGTACAACACCGTATCCGCCACGACTGCAAAAAATGGCTTTCACCTTCGGATCATTCATCGCATCCTGCAAATCGCTCAACCGCTGTTTGACCGTCCCCGCATAGCGTCCGGAAGACCCTCCGGCATGTTTTCCTATGGCGACTTTCAAGCCCCACGATTCAATCCGTTTCTTTGCACCTTTCAGAAACTGTTTGTCGATCTTGCTGGAAGGTGATATTATGACTACTTTATCGCCCTTCTGTAAAAAAGGAGGAAGTTGAATTTTCATATTTATGCTCTATTTGAATGATTTCCGTTGATAAAAACGTACCCAGTCCACCTCCATTTCTACCGGAAGGTCTTTGGGATTGACTGCTCCGACCCATGAACCGCCCAACTGCATATCAATCAGTAAATAGAACGGCTGATTGAACGGGAATTGCCCCTCCTTCTGCGTCCGTATGCGGGGATAAGTAAACGTATGTACATCGTTGACAAAGAACGAAAGACTATCCGGATACATTTCGACAGCGAAAACATTGTAACGATCGGGATGGATCACTCCTGTGGAGTGCGACTTGGGATGATTCTTGATACCTAAAGTATACGTATAATGAGAATGAACCGTTTGGTAAGCGATAGAGTCATCATTCAGACGCTCCATCACATCTATCTCGCCTCCCGACGGCCATTTGGCATTTTCGGGCAACATCCAGATAGCAGGCCAGGCACCTTTTGCGGCATTCAGCCTGGCACAGATCTCGATCCGTCCGTCAGAAAAAGCCTTTTTACCTTTGGTATAAACGCCTCCTGTCAGATAAGGTGCCGTATCATTGGGCAGTGTCTGATTGACAATACCCCTCAGTACCAGTTTGCCTTTACGCATGGCATAGCAGGAATCAAAGTCCGTCATATAATTATTCCAGTCGGATTTCCCTCGCGGAATCTTACTCCAGACCTGCGAGTCAAAGTCCTTCCTTTGATTAAAGTTTTCTTCCCACACCAGCGACCAGCCGGCAGGAATTCTAGCCGTCGTTTTACAGGAAACGAGCATCCAACAAAGGAGTAATGTGCTAATAAACAATAGGTTTTTGAACTGTTTCATTTTGTTTTAAAGTTTAAGGGGGATTTATTTGCAAAAATACAGGAAAAAACGGTTCGGTGTATATCTACACAGTAAAACAACTGAAATATAACAAAATGTTACATAACAGGCGTAACTTTTCGGGTTGCAAGTATTATTTTCTCAATGATTTTTCTGATATTTGCTAAAAATCTAACGTTATGGAACCTATTCAGAACTTTGCCCAGCTAACAGCCCATCTTAAAGAACAGAATCGCAGAAAACGCATTGCCGTAGTCTGCGCCAACGATCCCAATACGGAATATGCTATCACCCGTGCTTTGGAGGAAGGAATTGCAGAGTTCCTTATGATTGGAGACTCGGCTATTCTGGAAAAATATCCCGCACTGAAACAATACCCTGACTATGTGAAAACCATTCACATCGAAGATTCGGACGAAGCGGCACGCGAAGCCGTCCGCATCGTGCGTGAAGGAGGAGCGGATATTTTAATGAAAGGCATCATCAACACGGACAATCTGCTACACGCCATCCTCGACAAAGAGAAAGGACTGCTTCCCAAAGGGAAAATCCTCACACACTTGGCCGTGATGGAAATTCCGACTTACCATAAACTGCTGTTCTTCTCCGATGCCGCAGTGATTCCACGTCCAACGTTGCAACAACGCATAGAAATGATCTGGTATGCCATCTGCACCTGCCGTCATTTCGGCATTGAACAGCCCCGTGTCGCACTGATACACTGCACCGAGAAAGTCAGCGCCAAGTTTCCGCACTCTTTGGACTATGTGAATATCGTAGAGCTGGCCGAAGCCGGAGAATTCGGGAATGTAATCATTGACGGTCCGCTGGACGTACGCACTTCCTGCGAACAGGCAAGCGGAGACATCAAAGGCATTGTTTCCCCTATCAACGGACAGGCAGACGTGCTGATATTCCCGAATATCGAATCAGGAAACGCTTTCTACAAATCCGTCTCCCTGTTTGCCAATGCGGAAATGGCAGGATTGTTGCAAGGCCCTATCTGCCCGGTGGTTCTTCCTTCACGAAGCGATTCCGGATTGTCGAAATATTACAGCATCGCAATGGCCTGCCTGCAAGTAGCAGGAGACTGCAAATGCAGGGAAGAATTTAACAAAAGTCGTAACTCGTAATTCCTAAAAATAGATTCTATGAAAATACTGGTCATCAACCCCGGCTCCACATCAACGAAAATAGCAGTCTACGAGAATGAAACCCCGTTACTGGTTCGCAATATCAAACATTCGGTGGAAGAATTATCCGTTTATCCGCAGGTGATAGACCAGTTTGAATTTCGGAAGAACCTGGTCCTTCAGGAGCTGGAAGCAAACGGGATACCCTTCGAGTTCGATGCCGTCATCGGACGCGGCGGATTGGTGAAGCCTATTCCCGGAGGAGTGTATGAGGTCAACGAAGCAATGAAACGTGATACGCTACACGCCATGCGAACCCATGCCTGTAACTTAGGCGGACTGATTGCAGAAGAACTCGCCAGTTCCCTTCCCCATTGTCCCGCCTATATCGCCGATCCCGGAGTAGTGGATGAACTGGAAGAGGTAGCACGCATCACAGGCTCGCCGCTCATGCCGAAAATCACGATCTGGCACGCCTTGAATCAGAAAGCCATCGCACGTCGTTTTGCCAAAGAGCAAGATACGAAGTATGAAGAGCTGGATCTGATTATCTGCCATTTGGGAGGTGGTATTTCCGTAGCAGTCCATCAGCACGGACGGGCCATTGACGCCAACAATGCATTGGACGGTGAAGGTCCTTTCTCACCGGAACGTGCAGGAACGCTCCCTGCCGGACAGCTGATCGACCTTTGCTATAGCGGGCAGCTTACCAAAGACGAATTGAAAAAGCGTATTTCCGGTCGTGCCGGATTGACAGCCCATCTGGGGACAACCGATGTGCCCGCCATCATTAAATCTATAGAAGAAGGCGACAAGAAAGCGGAACTAATATTGGACGCCATGATCTACAACGTGGCAAAAGCAATCGGCGGAGCCGCTACCGTACTTTGCGGAAAAGTGGATGCCATTCTGCTGACAGGAGGTATTGCCTATTCGGATTATATTATCTCAAGATTGAAAAAACGAATTTCTTTTTTAGCTCCCATACATGTCTATCCCGGGGAAGGAGAAATGGAATCGTTGGCTTATAATGCTTTAGGCGCGTTAAAAGGAGAACTGCCGGTGCAAATTTATAAGTAATTGCCGGAAGCATCCGTATTCTTTTCATCCGATAGAATGCCACCTTGTACCTGCGCGATCCTGAAAAAAATCTGATAGAGTTCTTTACCCCTCTGGCACCGGAACAATGTAGCCAGGAACTTCTCGAAGAAGATAAGAAATTTCAATAAGGAATATTGCCAAGAAGAAATGAGTTCACACAAGTGAACCGGGGAAACGACATTGAATGATTCAATCTTATATTAGAAAACTTCCCTATAAGTACAAGACTTGCTTCTGACAAGTACTTAAGTTGCCTGACTCTAGTACTACATTTGAGTAAAAGATGTACAACATCTGAGTGAAAGATGTACCACCTTTATAGTTCACACTATTCTATGGGTATTCTCAGCATTCAGCCCTTTCAGCCTTGCTCGCAAACGCCTTGATAGAAGGCGATAGCGGCTGAAGGCACTATTTTACACCCTAGTGTAAGGGCATTCTGAGTGGGGAGGGGTAGTTTCAGTCCTTTCAGCCTCGGTCGTACATAAACCCCAAAGCTGATTGGTTATAGCTATTCTGCTGACAAGTTATAGTTACTCAACACACGGACTGAATTCTGTAAGCCCGGAGATGGCCTTCACTTACCACCGAGATAAAGGTTACTCACTACCGAGATGAAAACGACTCACCACCGAGATGAAAGCTGGTGGAATACCGGCTTATTCAAATCAATCAATGGATCAATAGTTCAGAAAAAAACAGAGGGTCGGTTTACCTCGGACAGAGCCTTTGTTTGTTCCGAACAGAGACTCTGTTTGGAATAAATACAGGCTCTGTTGAATCGGAAATTATTAGCGTTTGAATCAATTCTTTTTCCGGCTGAAAGGGCTGAAGTTACTTACCCCTCTCAGCATACACCAGAGACGGGGTATAAAATAGTGCTTTCAGCCGCTATCGCCTTCCATCAAAGCGTTTGCGAGCAAGGCTGAAAGGGCTGAATGCGAAATGTCAACACTTTATTGGAGAGGGCTGTGTTCAGCCCAGATTTGACTCCAAGGAGCCTCAAGAATGAATAGTAGTTGGGGATATAGTTCCAGCGCGCAGGAGATATAAATCCAATGTACAGGATATATAGATCCAATGTACAGGGTATATATAGCTTGTGTATTGGATGTTATACCCCTCTCAATGGCTGATTGTACATTCATTCCTTATCAGTTACGAACAAAAAAAAGAATAATATAATCCTCATAGCCAGTATTATTTGCTTAGATTCTAAACTTTTTGGGCAAAAAAGCCCTTTCAAAGAAATTTTTCTCATATCTTTGCAACGTGTTAAGTTAATAAATTGATTAAGGTCGATTTTTGACTGTTTCGAATCGGGAAGTATGGGGGTACTTTCCGATTCTTTTTTGTATGGGTAAACTATCATATTCATAATCATTATGTTTTTAAAGATTTTGAACTTACCCGTGCAACGATCATTCAGTACTTTTAGATTCTCTACTGTAATCTTCACATTATACATTTCTCCAATTTAGTAAGAGTGCAGTTGAAAGAAGAACCGTCGAAAGAATATAAGCCTTCCCACCAACGCAGATAATCATAGAAAGGCAGAATAGACTTTTTATACTTCCCCTGCAAAATGTATTTAAAGAACACATCTTTTCGCAGAAAAGCAAAATAACAGACAAAAAAATAGCCCGAATACTTAGTAATCGGGCTATTCCATTATCTAAAAGCGATCTGCTTTTTTACTTCTTTTCCGGTCTTGGCATCAACACTTTTCTTGAAAGTTTGAATTTTCCTGTCTTCGGATCGATGTCGATCAGTTTCACTTCAATCTCATCACCTTCCTTAATTCCGGCTTCTTCTACTGTTTCCAGACGTTTCCAGTCGATCTCGGAAATGTGCAACAAACCGTCTTTGCCCGGCAGGAATTCGATGAATGCACCGTAAGGCATGATAGAGCGAACTTTACCTTTATATACCTCACCTACTTCGGGAACAGCAACGATTGCCTTGATCATGCGCATAGCGTCTTCAATGCATTTCTTGTTTGTTCCGGAAACTTCGATGCGTCCTACACCATCTGTTTCTTCGATAGTGATCACTGCACCGGTTTCTTCCTGCATACCTTGAATGATTTTTCCACCAGGGCCGATTACAGCTCCGATAAATTCTTTAGGAATAGTCATTGTTTCAATGCGGGGAGCATGGTCTTTCAGGTCAGCACGCGGTTCGGCGATAGTCTCAGTGATCTTATCGAGGATGTGCATACGTCCTTCTTTAGCTTGATTCAAAGCGCGTTCCAGAATATCATAAGAAAGACCGTCTACCTTGATGTCCATCTGAGTAGCTGTGATACCGTCTCTTGTTCCGGTTACTTTGAAGTCCATATCTCCGAGGTGGTCTTCGTCACCGAGGATGTCAGACAATACTGCATATTTTTCTTCGCCCGGATTCTTGATCAATCCCATAGCGATACCTGATACCGGTTTTTTGATCTTCACACCGGCATCCATCAATGCCAGTGTTCCGGCACATACGGTAGCCATAGAAGAAGAACCGTTAGATTCGAGGATTTCTGAAACAACACGTACTACGTACGGATAGTCAGCAGGAATCTGTCCTTTCAAAGCACGCCAAGCCAAATGACCGTGACCAACTTCACGACGGCCTACACCACGTTGTGCCTTTGCTTCACCTGTAGAGAAAGGAGGGAAGTTATAATGCAACAGGAAACGTTCTTTTCCATGTTCCAATACATTGTCGATAATCTTTTCGTCGAGCTTGGTACCCAGAGTGACAGAAGTCAGAGATTGAGTTTCACCACGAGTAAAGATAGCAGATCCGTGAGGACCAGGCAGAGGGCCAACTTCGCACCAGATCGGGCGAATTTCCGTAGTCTTACGACCATCCAGACGCTTGCCTTCATCCAAAATAGAACGACGCATAGCTTCTTTCTCTACATCATGATAATAACGGTCGATCAGCGCAGCTTTCTCTTCGAGTTCTTCTTCAGAGAACTGAGCCTTGAACTCTTCGCGGATAGCATCAAAAGCTTCGAAACGTTCGTGCTTATTATTATTTCCAGAAGCAGCAACGGCATAAGCCTTGTCATAGCAAGCCTCACGAACTGCCTTGCGCAATTCTTCGTCGTTTACTTCATGATTATATTCACGTTTCACCGTCTTTCCTACTTCTTCCATCAACTCCACCTGAGCCTTGCAATGAACCTTGATAGCTTCGTGAGCCACCTTCATTGCTTCCAGCAATTCAGCTTCGGATACCTCGTGCATTTCACCTTCTACCATCATGATGTTATCATAAGTAGCGGCTACCATCAGGTCCATATCAGCTTTTTCCAGTTGATCAAAAGTAGGATTAATTACAAATTGACCATCGATACGTGCTACACGTACCTCAGAAATCGGTCCGTTGAAAGGAATATCTGAAACAGCGAGTGCTGCAGAAGCTGCAAGTCCGGCCAGTGCATCCGGCATGTCTATACCGTCAGCAGAAAAAAGGATGATGTTTACATATACTTCTGCGTGATAATTATCAGGGAATAGTGGACGGAGAGCACGGTCTACGAGACGGCAAGTCAGAATCTCATAATCAGAAGCTCTACCCTCTCTCTTGGTGAAACCACCAGGAAAACGGCCGAATGCCGCAAATTTTTCTTTGTACTCTACCTGTAAAGGCATGAAATCTGTTCCGGGAACTGCATCTTTAGCGGCACAAACAGTAGCTAATAACATGGTGTTTCCCATGCGTAGCATTACAGAACCGTCTGCCTGTTTTGCCAACTTTCCCGTCTCGAGTGTGATGGTTCTTCCATCAGGTAACTCGATCGTCTTAACAATTGGGTTAATCATAAAAATTGTTTTATCTATACTTTT
>OHKB01001197.1_pt1 | contig 11732 bp, 9 predicted proteins | sample 1568741 | NCBI WGS metagenome assembly OHKB01 (sample SAMEA3879575, study PRJEB24766) | human gut metagenome | biome: human-associated habitat; feature: feces | place: USA | collected 1985/1987
TTTAATTAAAATGTTGAAAATATGAAGACTAAGGTTTTACTTTTAGCTTTGTTATCAGGTTTTGTATTCTCTGTGACAGCACAGGAATATCAACCGCAGGTGGGGTTCAGCAATGAGGCTGGTTATAAGACTAATTTCAAGAAGAATAAAGCTCGCGACAATTGGTTTATTTCAATTGCGGGTGGAGCCAGCGTATTGTTAGGGGACCAAAATGGAGAGGCTGATTTCAAGAATCGTTTAAACTTCGCTCCACAAGTATCTTTTGGTAAGTGGTTTAATCCGTATTTAGGATTCCGTACCCAGTTAAATGGTGGTATTATCCACGGTTTTGAAGGTGATGGCGCACAGTTTATGCAACATAATAAATATGTAGCCGCTCACGTAGACTTGTTGTGGGATGTTACTAACTTCTGGGCTCCTTACAGAGAATCTAAAGTGTTCCGCTTGATTCCTTGGGTCGGTTTTGGTTATGCGCAGCGTTTCAAGACTACAGAGTCTTATGATCGTCCAAGAACGGAGTCTCCTACGTTGAACGCTGGTATCTTAACCGCTTTCCGTTTGAGCAAACGTGTTGATTTGAACGTTGAGATCCAAGGTTCTTTGTTGAATGAGCAGTTTAACCGCGTCGAGATGAATCACCTGACAGATGGTATCGTTCAGTTGAGCGCTGGTTTGACATTCAAATTGGGTAAGACAGACTTCGAGGTATTGGAGCCGATGGATTACGCTTTGTTGAACGACTTGAACGGCCAGATCAACTCTTTGCGTGCTGCTAACGATGAGTTGAGCAAACGTCCGGTTTCTTGCCCTGAGTGCCAAGAGACAGTTACTGAAGTTGTAAATAACTACGTTGACAATGTGGTTTACTTCCGCATCAACAGCGCTAAGATCGACAAGAACCAGCAGATCAATATCTATAACACAGCTGAGTTCATGAAGAACAACAACGCTCCGATTAAGGTAGTTGGTTACGCTGACAAGAAGACGGGTACTTCTGATTATAACATGGGTCTTTCTGAGAAACGTGCTAGAGCGGTCGCTAAGGAACTTATCGATAAATACGGTATCTCTTCTAGCCAGATCACTATCGAGTGGAGAGGTTCGGACGAACAACCTTATGGCGAAAATAGCTGGAACCGTGTAGTAATTATGAGCGCTAATAATTAATTTACGAATTAATACTTTAAAAAGGCCGTACTTCTAAGTGCGGCCTTTTTTTTGCGCTGAAAAATACTTACTTTTGTGAGAATTTATCGAATTGCTATGATATTGAACAAAAAACATGGTTATTTAATCCAATGGCTGATTGGTGTAGGAGATTTGATCGTATTGAATCTTTTGTTTATGGCCGTTTTTCATCTGCTTGGCCCGAAATACACGGAAGCGATATCCTATAATTTGAGAGAGGTTATTCTGTTATTGAACTTCTGTTATTTCTTCTCTTTATATTTTATCCCGATTCAATTGCATCAGGCGGTCGTGTTTATCGACAAGATCGTGCAACGGGCGTTCGGATTGGTTACCGTACTTATTTTTTTGTTCGCTACTTGCTTGATCTTCTTGAATGTGGGAGATGTCCTGGCAACCTTCCTCTTGGTCTATTACGGGGTTTCTATCATCTTGTTTTCGCTTTGGCGGGTTTTGGTGCGCCTATCTTTAAAGTTGTACAGGCGAAAAGGCTATAACTTTAAGAAGGTGGTGATTGTGGGGGCCGGAAAGAATGGTATGGAGCTTTACCAAGTCATGAAAGATGATTTGAGCTATGGGTTTAGTGTAAAGGGGTTCTTTGATGATAATGACTCGTTGAAAGACGTTTTACCTAATTATTTGGGTAAGACGAGTGAGGTGGAAGCGTATGTGCTGGAGCATGATATCGATGAGATTTATTGTACCTTGCCGGGTACGAACAACGGAAAGATCGTGCGGCTTCTGAATTTCGCCGAGAAGAAGATGGTGCGCTTCTATATCGTGCCCGAGTTTTACCGGGATGTAAAGAAGAGTATGGTGATGGAGGTGATGGAATCGATCCCATTGCTGACGGTCCGTCGGGAGCCTTTGCAATCCGCCTATAACCGGTTCTTGAAACGGACGTTCGATATATTTTTCTCTTTGGTGATTTTGCTCACGATTTATCCGATCCTGTACATCGTGGTCGGTATAATGATCAAGTTAAGCTCACCCGGCCCGATTTTGTTTAAGCAGAAACGTACGGGATTGTATGGGCATGACTTCGAATGTTTTAAATTTCGTACGATGAAGGTGAACGCGCAGGCCGATACCTTGCAGGCCGTCAAGGATGATCCCCGGAAGACTCGGATCGGCGATTTCTTGCGCCGGACGAATCTGGATGAGTTCCCTCAGTTCGTGAACGTCTTGCTGGGCGATATGTCCGTGGTAGGCCCTCGTCCGCATATGTTGAAGCATACCGAGCAGTACTCGGCGTTGATCGATAAGTATATGGTGCGGCATTTGGTGAAACCGGGAGTAACGGGATGGGCGCAAGTCACCGGTTACCGGGGTGAGACCAAGACGCTGGAGCAGATGGAAGGACGTGTGAAGAGAGATGTGTGGTATATAGAGAATTGGACGTTTTTCCTTGATTTAAAGATTATTGTGGTTACGGTACTGAATATGTTCAAGGGAGAGAAGAATGCGTATTAATCCGATTTGTTGCACACTTTTTGCGGATTTGTGTAATCTGTATTTATATTTATGCTATATTCGCGCTCGATGGGAAGAATAATTGCAATAGATTACGGCCGGAAACGTACGGGGATAGCCGCTACGGATATTTTACAAATGATCGCTAACGGCGTGGCGACAGTCCCAAGTGGAGAGGTTGTGAAATACCTGTCGGATTACATATCACGGGAACCGGTGGATTTATTTGTGGTCGGGCTTCCGAAGCAAATGAACAATGAGCCTTCTGAGAACATGAAGTATGTGGAGGCGTTCGTGACCCATCTGAAAAGGACGATACCAAGTATCCCGGTAACTTATTACGACGAGCGGTTCACGTCGGTCTTAGCTCATAAGGCCATGTTGGAAGGCGGTTTAAAGAAAAAGAAACGGCAAGATAAAGGACTGGTCGATGAGATTAGCGCCGTTATTATTTTGCAAACTTATTTAGAAAGTAAAAAATATCAGTTATAACTTATGATTTTACCCGTATTTTTATATGGTCAGCCCGTGCTAAGAAAAGAGGCTGAGGATGTACCTAAAGATTATCCCGACTTGAAACAGTTGGTTGCCAATATGTTTGAAACGATGTATAATGCCGATGGGGTAGGACTTGCCGCTCCTCAGGTGGGCTTGTCTATCCGTTTGGTGGTTATAGACGGTGATGTGATGGGAGATGACTTCCCTGAATGCAAAGGTTTCAAGCGTGCGTTGATTAATCCCGAGTTTTTGGAACGTAGCGAGGAGGAAATAGCTATGGAGGAAGGCTGCTTGAGCCTGCCGGGTATACACGAGAAAGTGTCTCGCTCGAAAACGGTTCGTGTGAGATATTGGGATGAGAATTGGGAGGAGCACGAGGAAGTGGTGGAAGGTTTCGCCGCCCGTATCGTGCAGCATGAGTGCGAGCATCTGACGGGGCATGTCTTTATCGACAATGTCTCCGCTATTCGCCGTCAATTGAACAAAGGCAAATTAAATAGTATTATTAAAGGGACGGTTCGTTGCTCTTACCGGGCAAAAGCCGTTGGTAAATAATAAATCTATAAATAATCAATATGACAGATTTAAGTAAAAACATTGAGGCCCTCAGGGAAAAGAAAGCCGTTATCGAGATGGGCGGTGGTGAGGCTGCTATCGAAAAGCAAGTGGCGATGGGTAAGCTTACTGCCCGGGAGCGTATCTTGGCTTTGTTGGATAAGAACTCTTTCCATGAGTATGACATGTTCGTGAAACACGATGGCCGTGATTTCGGTATGGAGAAGAAAGTTCTGCCGGGTGATGGTGTGGTTACCGGTACGGGTACGATCTTTGGTGCCCCGGTTTGCATCTATGCGCAGGACTTTACGGTTGCCGGTGGTTCGTTAGGTTTGCAACATGCTCGTAAGATCACCAAGATCATGGATCATGCGTTGAAGATGAAATGTCCGATCATCGGAATCAATGACTCGGGTGGCGCGCGTATTCAAGAAGGTGTTGGTGCTTTGGCTGGTTATGGTGAAATATTCTATCGCAATACGATCGCCTCGGGCGTGATCCCTCAGATTTCCTTGATCCTCGGTCCTTGTGCCGGTGGTGCCGTTTATTCTCCGGCGTTGACGGACTTCGTGTTTGTGGTTGAGAACATCTCTAAGATGTTTATCACGGGACCGAACGTTATCAAGACCGTGCTGGGTGAGGATATCTCTATGGAAGACCTTGGTGGCGCACGTGTTCATGCGGAGACTACAGGTAACGCTCATTTCTATGCCTTGAGCGAGCAAGAATGTTTCGATCAGGTGAAACGTTTGGTTAGCTTCATCCCTTGGAATAATCAGGAGCGTGCGAAAGTGGTTGAGCCGAAAGAGCCGTCCGCTATGCTGAATATCGAGCAAGTAGTTCCGGCGGACCCGAAACAACCGTATGATGTGCGAGACGTTATCAGATGTATCGTCGATGACTCGGACTTCTTGGAGATTCAAGAGTTGTGGGCCGCTAATATTGTGATCGGTTTTGGCCGTATGGCAGGAGAAACGGTAGGTTTCGTTGCCAATCAACCGATGGTTCTGGCTGGCGTGCTTGATTGTGATAGCGCTGACAAGGCCGCTCGTTTCATCCGTTTCTGCGACTCATTCAATATTCCTATCATCACGTTGGAGGATATGCCGGGTTATCTGCCGGGCGTAGATCAAGAGCATGCGGGTGTGATTCGTCATGGGGCTAAGGTTCTGTATGCGTATTCGGAAGCTACTGTTCCTAAGATCACGGTTATCTTGCGCAAGGCGTACGGTGGAGGTTATATAGCTATGAACTCCCGTCACTTGGGCGCTGACTTCATGTTCGCTTGGCCGAGTGCGGAGATCGCTGTTATGGGTCCGGAAGGCGCAGCTAACATCATATTCCGCAAGGAGATCATGGAGGCGGAAGATCAGAACGCTATGCGTCAGGAGAAGGTGAAAGAATATATCGAGAAATTCGCGAACCCGTACGTGGCGGCTTCCAAGGGATTTATCGACTCTGTGATCGAACCGAAAGAAACCCGTTCATTATTGCTACACGCACTGAAGCTTTCCATTCTAAAAGAGGAATACAGACCGGCCAAGAAGCATGGTTTGCCTCCGTTCTAAATTGATGAGAGTATGGAAAAGAAACACCAGCAAGAAGAATATGTAGACTTTGTGGTGACAGCACGTAAATATAAGACGTTGCTGACAGCGAAGTATAAGAACCGACCGATGTGGCATAAGCCGTCGGCTGGTGACGTGGTTTCTCATCTTCCCGGAACGATTATCAAGATTATGGTAGAGGAAGGACAGGCTGTGGAGGCCGGGCAACTTCTGCTAATCCATGAGGCGATGAAAATGCAGAACCGGGTGGTCGCTCCCATATCGGGAGTCGTTGTCGAGCTCAATGTAAAAGAAGGTGATAAGATAACGAAGAATCATTTAATGGTAAAAATAGAGTCTAAGTAAGATAATTTACTTATTTTTGCCTCTCAATCATTTTTAATAGGATGAAGAAGGCAACACTCTTTTTGATATTACAGATATTTACGATTTCGCTTTTTGCGCAGATTAATACGGACCGTGTATTGGCCATTGGTAGGAACGCCCTTTATTTTGAGGATTATGTTCTTTCCATTCAGTACTTCAATCAGGTTATCAAATCCAAACCTTGGTTGGCGGAACCCTATTTCTATCGTGCGGTGGCGAAGATAAATCTGGACGATTTTAAGGGGGCCGAGGAAGACTGTACTTTATGTCTTCAGCGGAACCCTTTTTTAACGCAAGCGTATTACGCTCGCGGCATCGCCCGTCAAAGTCAGGAGAAATACGACGAGGCGATCGACGATTACCAGAAAGGACTTGAGTTCAAACCCGAGGACCGGCAGATGCTGGTGAATATGGCGGTGGCTTTTATCCAGAAAAAAGACTACAACGGGGCGGAGAAGACATTCGATGATTTAATGACCGCCCATCCGAAATATTCCATGAATTATATGACACGGGGCGCTATGTATCTGGAGAAAGGGGATACGTTGAAAGCCTTGGCCGATTATAATAAGGCGATCGAGATGGATCCTTATTATGCGCCGGCGTATGGCAATCGTGCGATCCTTCATTATCAAATGGATGATTACAAGGACGCTTTGGCCGATTTGAACGAGGCTCTACGTCTGGATACCCGTGAGAGCGGATATTATATTAACCGGGGGCTAGTTCGTTATCAGATGAATGACTTGAGAGGTGCGATGGCCGATTACGATCAGGTGATCAGCATGGATAGCCGGAACTTGATCGCACGGTTCAACCGAGGTTTGCTTCGGTTCCAAGTCGGGGATAATAACCGGGCTATCGAGGACTTTGATGTCGTTATCCAGCAAGAGCCAGATAACTATATGGCTTATTACAACCGTGCGTTGCTCCGTTTCGAGACGGGCGACTACCGGGGGGCCGTGCAGGATTACGACGTGGTCTTGAAGCAATATCCTACTTTCCTGCCGGGCTTTGTGAGCCGTTCGGAAGCAAAGCGTAAGCTGGGGGATAACGTGGGGGCAGACCGTGATTATTGGGCAGCCATAAAGATGGAGGAGCAGGCCAAGAACGGACAGCTCCCGAAGACATCGTCTTCTGGCTCCAATACGGCGGTGAACGGAGATGCCAAGGCGGACGATTCGGAGGAGAATACTCGTGAGCAATCCGATAAGAATATCAATAAGTTCAACCGCTTGGTGGTATACGATAAGGAGCAGGAGCGTAAAAGTAAATACCAAAGTGAGGTCCGTGGGCGTGTACAAGACCGGAATGTCCATGTGGATCTGGAACCCCAGTTTGTCTTGACCTATTACGAGAAGGCGGATCCCGTAAAGAAACTTGTTTATTACGACAAGATGGTGGAGGATTACAATGGCCAGATGGTCTTGAAGCGTAAATTGCGTATCACGAACGAGGAGGCCGCTTTGACTGAGGACCAAATCGCCGTGCATTTCGCCTCCATCGACGAGTATTCGGCGGAGATCGAGCGTGATCCGAACAACGCTAACGCTTATTTTGGCCGTGCGATGGACTTCATGTTGGTGCAGGATTTCTCGGAGGCGATCAAGAATTTCTCGGAAGCGATCGAGCGAGACCCGTCGTTCACGATGGCTTATTTCAATCGTGCCGTGGAACGTTATAAGCAATTGATGTACACCCAATCCCAGCAGGCTAGCAAGGATACGTACGACTTGAGTGGCTCGGGAATGAACTTGAATATTGGTAAGTCCGCACAGCCGCAGGTAAACGCCAACACCTCGGTGGACCTCCGGAGCGCTATGCTGAAGGATAATAAGCGAGCCTATGAGCATGAGCAGATCATGAGGGATTACGATATGGTGATCAAGCTGAACCCGGGTTTTGTGTACGCTTACTTTAATCGTGCGAATCTGCGTTGCGCCCAGCGTGATTTCCGTGCCGCTATCGTTGATTATAACGAGGCGATCGAGCGGGACCCTGAATTTGCCGAGGCTTACTACAATCGTGGGTTAGCCCGTCTGTCGCAAGGTGACGTGAACCGGGGCATCGCCGACTTGAGCAAGGCAGGGGAATTGGGTATCTACAACGCCTATAGTATCATCAAGCGAATGACAAGCCGGTGATAACGCAAATTATTCGAGTTAAATGTTTCGCTGATAGAAAAGAAATATTAACTTTGTGGGCTGAATATAAAGAATTTTAGAGAATAGAATATGATAAAGATTACATTTCCGGACAATTCCGTAAGAGAATATGCAAAGGGAACGACTGCTATGCAGATAGCGGAAAGCATTAGTTCTCGTTTGGCACAGGAAGTCCTAGCCGCAAGCGTGAATGGGGAGGTTTGGGACTTAAGCCGTCCTATCAACGACGACGCTACGGTGAAACTTTTGAAGTGGGAAGACGAGGAAGGTAAACATGCGTTCTGGCATTCCAGCGCTCACCTTATGGCAGAGGCTTTGCAGGAATTATATCCGGGTATTAAATTCGGTATCGGTCCGGCGATCGAGAACGGTTTCTATTATGACGTGGATCCGGGTGAGGCCGTGATCAAAGAGGGTGATTTCGCTGCTATCGAGGCTAAGATGCTTGAGCTGGTAGCCAAGAAAGAAGAGATCAAACGTCAGGACATTACCAAGGCGGATGCCATGAAGATGTTCGGCGATAGAGGTGAAGAGTATAAAACAGAGCTTATCAGTGAGTTGGAAGACGGTACGATCACTACCTATACGCAGGGTTCTTTTACGGACTTGTGTAGAGGACCGCACTTACCGAATACCTCTTATCTGAAAGCTGTCAAGATATTGAGCGTAGCCGGCGCTTATTGGCGTGGCGATGAGAAACGCAAGCAATTGGTTCGTTTGTATGGTATCACTTTCCCGAAAAAGAAGATGTTGGATGAGTATCTGACATTGTTGGAGGAGGCCAAGAAACGTGACCACCGTAAGATCGGTAAGGAGATGGACTTGTTCATGTTCTCCGATACGGTAGGTAAGGGCTTACCGATGTGGTTGCCGAAAGGTACCGCCTTGCGTTTGCGTCTGCAAGAGTTCTTGCGTCGTATCCAAGCTCGTTATAATTATCAAGAGGTAATGTGTCCGCCGATCGGTAATAAATTATTGTATATTACCTCCGGCCACTACGCTAAATACGGAAAGGATTCTTTCCAACCGATCCATACACCTGAGGAGGGTGAGGAATACTTCTTGAAACCGATGAACTGTCCTCATCACTGTATGATCTATAAAAACTCTCCTCGTTCGTATAAGGACCTGCCGTTGCGTCTCGCTGAGTTCGGTACGGTTTGCCGGTATGAGCAGAGCGGAGAGTTGCACGGATTGACCCGTGTACGTAGCTTTACGCAGGATGATGCTCATATCTTCTGCCGCCCCGATCAGGTAAAGCAGGAATTCTTGAACGTAATGGACATCATCTCGATCGTATTCAAGACGATGAATTTCGAGAACTTCGAGGCTCAGATCTCCTTGCGTGACAAGGTGAACCGTGAGAAATATATCGGTAGCGACGAGAATTGGGAGAAGGCTGAGCAAGCGATTGTAGAGGCTTGTGAGGAAAAAGGCTTGAAAGCTAAGATCGAATATGGAGAGGCCGCTTTCTACGGTCCGAAACTCGACTTCATGGTGAAAGACGCTATCGGCCGCCGTTGGCAGTTAGGTACGATTCAGGTAGACTATAACTTACCGGAACGTTTCCAATTGGAATATACGGGTGCCGACAACCAGAAGCACCGTCCGGTTATGATCCACCGTGCGCCGTTCGGTTCCATGGAACGGTTCGTTGCCGTATTGATCGAGCACACCGCCGGAAAGTTCCCGTTGTGGTTGACTCCGGAGCAGGTATGTATCATGCCGATCAGCGAGAAGTTTAATGATTACGCTTGGCAAATCGCACGTGAGTTAGGTAATCAGGAAATCCGTGCTATCGTAGATGACCGAAATGAGAAGATCGGTCGTAAAATTCGTGACAATGAATTGAAAAGAATCCCTTATATGCTCATCGTTGGAGAAAAAGAAGCAGAAAATGGTGAAGTTTCTGTAAGAAAACAGGGCGAAGGTGATAAAGGTTCGATGAAAATTGCTACCTTTGCAACGCTTTTGAATGGCGAGGTAGAGGAAATGATGAATCGCTGGCAAAAAAGTAATGATTAAATAACTAATAACGAGGAGAATAAATCTTTTTGAATGAAGAATGACAATCTGAAAGAACAGTATAGAATCAACGAACGTATTCGTGTTCGTGAAGTTCGTTTAGTAGGTGACAATATTGAGACGGGTGTTTATCCGATCGCTCAAGCGCTGAAAATAGCGGAAGAGCAGGGGATGGATCTAGTCGAGATTTCACCAAATGCTGCGCCCCCCGTTTGTAGAGTAATCGACTACCAGAAATTCCTCTATCAGCAAAAAAAGCGTCAGAAAGAGCAAAAAGCGAAATCTGTGAAAGTGGTCGTGAAGGAGATTCGTTTCGGGCCTCAGACTGATGATCATGATTACAATTTTAAATTGAAGCACGCTAAGGGATTTTTGGAGGAAGGTTCGAAGGTCAAAGCCTACGTGTTCTTTAAAGGCCGTTCTATCCTTTTCAAGGAACAGGGAGAAGTCCTGCTGCTTCGTTTTGCCAACGATTTGGAGGATTATGGAAAAGTAGAGCAGTTGCCGGTATTGGAGGGAAAACGTATGATTATCATGCTTACTCCGAAGAAAGCGGGCACTGGTTCAGCCCCGGCTGCGGCCGCAGTTCCGAAAGTTGTAAAGAAAGTGATCACGACACCTAAGCCTAAAAGCGAGGGTGATAAGAAAACAGAAGAATAAAATCCGTCCCTGATAGAAGGGAGGTTAAGTTTAATAATTAAAATATAATTGGAAAATGCCTAAGATGAAGACTAATTCCGGTGCCAAAAAGAGGTTCGCCCTTACCGGATCAGGAAAGATCAAAAGAAAACACGCTTTTAAGAGTCATATCTTAACAAAGAAGACTAAGAAGCAAAAGAGAAATCTTACTCACACGGGTTTGGTAGCTAGTGTTGACGTAAGCAACGTAAAGCAGATGCTTTGCATGAAGTAATCTTTATTCATTAAGCGAGTTTTATAACGATTTTTATTAACCGAATGCATTAGCAATCAAGTTCATCCTAAGAGATGACGCTAACATTCAAAACAGATTAGAATTATGCCTAGATCAGTAAATCATGTTGCTTCAAGAGCAAAAAGAAAACGGATTTTAAAACTAACCCGTGGTTATTATGGTGCACGTAAGAACGTTTGGACCGTAGCGAAGAATACATGGGAAAAAGGTTTGACTTATGCTTTCCGCGACCGTCGTAACAAGAAACGTAATTTCCGTGCTTTGTGGATTCAGCGTATCAACGCTGCCGCTCGTATGGAAGGTTTGTCTTACTCTCGCCTAATGGGTGCTTTGCACGCTGCCGGTATCGAGATCAACCGTAAGGTTTTGGCAGACTTGGCCGTTAACCATCCGGAAGCATTCAAGGCTATCGTAGCTAAAGTAAAATAAGATTTTTGCTATATAGTTAATAAAGAGCCTCCCCGAAAAGGAGGCTCTTTTTTTGTTGTTTTTGTTTGGTTATGTCGATACGATTACATATCTTTGTAACAAGAAAAAGATAAACAGGGAATGAGTTAAGCCGCACTTGTTCGATTGGGAAACTCATCAGTTTATTTTAATTCCGAGACATAGCTCTTGTCGCCAATGGCGGGCCGCGCCCTTCGGGGTATGCTTAGCACGGCGGATTACAAAGGTGGCAAAGCACTCAAATCCTGTCATACGGAGTTTGTTCACATCTACAGTGCGGCTTTTTCAAATAGGGAAGAGGATCTTTAATCAGATTCTCTTCTTTTTTTATGCGGTTTATGCTGGTAGTCTCGTTGGCTCATATAAGTAGTCTCGTAAAGGCAAGGTAAATTATTTTGAAAATAAATTAGGTTTTATAGTTGGTAATCCAAAAAGAATGCTTTCCTTTGTACCAACAAACAAAAGATAGTTTGTCTTGCTCTTTATCTTCGAGTTTCTATTCTCAGTAATGAT
>OHKB01001205.1_pt1 | contig 11636 bp, 8 predicted proteins | sample 1568741 | NCBI WGS metagenome assembly OHKB01 (sample SAMEA3879575, study PRJEB24766) | human gut metagenome | biome: human-associated habitat; feature: feces | place: USA | collected 1985/1987
TCAAACAACATTAATCGATCAGGTGGAAGACAGTCTGCTTACTTACTTTAAAAAGAATGACTTAAGGCGTGGAGATTCAATTCCCAATGAGAATAATCTGGCTGCAGAATTAGGAGTTGCAAGGAGTGTTGTCAGAGAAGCATTGAGTCGTTTGAAAATGATGGGGCTGATTCATGCACGTCCTCGCAAAGGAATGGTTCTGACCGAACCTTCTATTTTAGGAGGGATGAAAAGAGTGATAGATCCTCGTGTTTTGAGTGAAGAAACTATTTTAGATCTGTTAGATTTCAGAATTGCACTTGAAATAGGAATATCAAGCGATATTTTCCGTAAGATAACTCCTAAAGACATCGAAGAATTAAGCGAGATAGTGAAAATGGGAATTGTTTTTGAGAATAATGAATACGCATTAATCAGTGAATCGGCTTTTCATACGAAACTACGTAAAATCTATTGAAACAGCAGGTGCTGAAGTTCAAAAAGGAAATCCTGTAGAAGAAAGAAAAATTCAAAGATTACTTGAAACCTATAAATATAGAAATGAGCAAAAGTGGTAAAATAGCTACTCATGCTGATTTGCTGGATTTTATAAAAAAAGGGGATGAAAAAGGATACCGGGATGCCATCGAAAGACATTTTGAGGTTTATAAGATTTTCAAGGTCAATCGGAGTCAGGAGTTGATGGCAGAAAAAGAAAGTAGTGAAAAGGTAGAAGGGATATGAAAAGACTACATTTTATCATTTTATGTTTATCCTTAATATTGTTTATGAATACATCTTGTTTGAGAAAAAATGAAAAGAGGATAGAGGTACAATGGGAGAACTCATTGTCACTTCCGGGCTGTGCGGGCATGTCAGAAAACGTCGGATTGGCAGGTGCGTATTCCGGGATAGTGGAAGGAAAGTTGCTTGTGCTGGGCGGAGCTAATTTCCCGGATAAGTATCCTTGGGAAGGAGGTACGAAAACTTGGTGGTCTACTTTATATAGCTATGATTTACAAACGGGAAAATGGACTGTTTATGATGATTTTCTCGATCGCCCGCTTGCTTATGGAGTTTCAATAAGTCTGCCGGAAGGATTGTTGTGTATTGGAGGGTGTGATCGTACGCAGTGTAGTGATAACGTTTTCCTGATAAAGAAAGAAGAAGATTCATTTGTGGTAGACTCTGTCAGTTATCCATCTTTGCCAGTTCCGTTGGCGAATGCAACGGGAGCAATGGGTGATAACTGTATTTATATTGCTGGGGGGCAAGAGACTATGGTAAATGAACAGTCGACTCATCATTTTTACATGCTCGATTTGATGCATAAAGAAAGAGGATGGCAAGAAATGCCGGATTGGAATGGTCCTTCTCTTTCCTATGCAGTAGGTGTGGCTCAAGGGGAACGATTTTATCTTTTCAGCGGAAGAAGTTATGCTCCGGATGAGGCGATGGTAGAACATACGGAGGGGTACGTATTTGAGCCAGGCGTTGGAAAATGGAGTAAAATGACCGGTTCTTTTCCTGTGATGGCGGGGACTGGTATACCATACGGGGAGGATAAGATTCTGCTATTTGGGGGAGTGGAAGAGATTCTTCCTACATCTTCCGAGCATCCGGGATTCAGCCGTAAGTTACGAGTAGTCAGTACAAGTACGAATTCTCTGGTAGATTCGCTCGAATGTCCTTATCGCATTCCGGTTACTACGAATGTTGTTTCTGTCGGAAATCAGGTATTCATCGTAAGTGGTGAGGTACAGCCGGGAATACGGACGCCATTTATTCTAAAAGGAAGTTTCTAGAAATAAAATGAAATATCAAATCTAATTAAATGCATTATGAACAATTATGAAAGACTGGAAGGGATGGTTGCGGCCACCTTCACCCCAATGGATGAAAATGGGGATGTAAATTTATCTGTTATTGAAAAATATGCTGATTGGATCGCATCAACTCCTATTAAAGGGGTGTTTGTGTGCGGTACGACCGGTGAATTCTCTTCGCTGACGATTGATGAACGTAAATTAATTCTTGAAAAATGGGTTGCTTCGGCTGGTAAGCGGTTCAAAGTGATTGCCCATGTAGGTTCAAACTGTCAACGGAGTGCTATGGAATTGGCATGTCATGCAGAAAAAGCAGGAGCCGATGCCATTGCTTCAATAGCTCCGTCTTTTTTCAAGCCGGGAACGGTAGATGAGTTGATCGATTTTTTTGCTCCGGTTTGCAGGTCTGCCAGTGAACTACCTTTCTATTATTATAATATGCCGTCAATCACAGGGGTTAATTTGCCGGTAGATAGATTTTTGGTAGAGGGTAAGAAGAAAATACCAAACTTGGTAGGTACTAAATTTACTCATAATAACCTGATGGAGATGGGGGCTTGCATCGATTTGGAGCAGCATAAGTTTGAAGTTCTGCATGGCTTTGACGAGATTTTGATTGCAGGTTTATCAATGGGAGCTGTGGCAGGCGTAGGAAGTACATATAATTATATTCCGAATGTTTACCATGCCATTTTTGAATCAATGAAGCAAAATGATGTGGAAACAGCACGTGCCTGGCAAATGAAATCTATACGTACAGTGGAAGTTATCATTAAATATGGTGGAGGCGTACGTGGAGGTAAAGCTATCATGAAATTAATAGGCATTGATTGTGGCAGTTGTCGTTTACCGATTAAACCTTTTTCAATTGAGGAGTATGACAAATTAAAAGGTGATTTGGATGCAATAAATTTCTTCGATTTTTAGATATAAAAAGAGGAGATGACAGTAAAAGTATATTGCTGGGGTTTAGCTATTTTACTTTCTGTCATTCCCCTCAAATCTAGTTAAATGCGTTCAAAATTACCTAAAATAAAAATACTATGAAAGTAAGAAGGGAAATATTAATTATATTTTCAATGATTTTATTATTGGTATTGCCAGCCACGTCTTTGGGTAAAGAAATAAAATGGGTGCTGGAACGACCGGTAATTCCTGTGTTGGTGAAGAAACCGGCAAGTCCTGTATTAAAGGTTACTCTAATCAGGGCAGACAATCAACCTTACGCCATTCAGCAAATAGATTTAGATTTATTAGGGAGTACGGATGTGGCAGATGTTGTTTCTGTTGCTATATATGGTACACAAGAAAATGGACTGATAGATACATCCCGTTTGCTATATAAAGCACTTCCCGCTGCACGTAAAATATCATTTACTGATAAAGTGCAGGTAAATCAGGATTCTTTGTCTTTTTGGGTAGCCGTGACGTTGAAAGATACGGTTTCATTGGATCACCGTATTCAGCTTAACTGTAACCGGATTAAAACGACTAAAGGCAATCTGAAAATCTCGGAAAAAGGAAGTAAACCTTTGCGGGTAGGAGTAGCGGTACGGCAGAAAGGACAGGATGGGTGTGTTTCGTCACGTATTCCGGGATTGGCTACCAGCAATCAAGGAACTTTGTTAGCCATTTTTGATGCCCGTTATGATTACTCTCGTGATTTGCAAGGAAATATAGACATTGCTCTTCATCGGAGTACGGATCAGGGATTGACCTGGCAACCTGTTCAGACTGTATTAGATATGGGAGAATGGGGCGGCTTGCCGCAGAAATACAATGGAGTGAGCGATGCTTGTATTCTAGTCGATAAAAATACAGGTGACATTTATGTAGCCGGATTGTGGATGCATGGCCTGCTGGATAAAGATGGCAAGTGGATAGAAGGATTGAATGAAAGTAGCACGGTCTGGACACACCAGTGGAAAGGAAAAGGCTCCCAACCCGGAACAGGACTAAAAGAAACCTGCCAGTTTATGATAGCGAAAAGTACGGATGACGGTCTTAGCTGGAGTTTTCCGGATAATATAACCGCAAAGACGAAGCATCCTGAATGGTGGCTGTTTGCACCGGCACCGGGACAAGGGATTACGTTGAAGGATGGCACGTTGGTATTTCCCACACAAGGACGTGATGAAAAGGGACTTCCTTTTTCAAATATTACGTATAGTAAAGATCACGGAAAGACGTGGGTGACCAGCAACTCTGCATATCAGGATGTAACGGAATGTAGTGTCGTACAATTGAATGATGGCGCCTTGATGTTGAACATGCGCGACAACCGGAACAGAGGACATAAAGAGGTGAACGGTCGGAGAATTTGTACGACTACCGATTTGGGAGCGAGTTGGAAGGAACATCCTACTTCAAGAAAGGCACTGGTGGAACCTACCTGTATGGCAAGCCTGCACCGACATGAATATATAGAAGAAGGAAAAAAGAAAAGCATGCTTCTCTTTGTAAATCCGAATGATTACGGGAAAAGGGATAAACTGACTTTGAAAGTGAGTTTTGATGATGGGATGACCTGGCCGGAGGAACATTGGATTCTTTTTGACCAATATCGCAGTGCCGGATATTCCTGCATTACGTCCATAGATGAAAATTCAATAGGCATATTATATGAGAGCAGTCAGTCGGATTTAGCTTTTATAAAAATCGATTTAACGGAGATTTTAAAGTAAACAGGCATGAATAATAAAACTTCAAATATATATCCCTGGGTAGTAGTCGGACTATTGTGGGGTGTTGCCTTGCTGAATTATATGGACAGGCAAATGCTTTCCACTATGCGAATTCCGATGATGGAGGATGTCCGGGAATTGGAATCGGCTGCCAATTTTGGTCGTCTGATGGCTGTCTTTCTGTGGGTATACGGACTGATGAGTCCTTTGTCGGGTATTATCGGTGACCGTGTGAACCGTAAATGGTTGATTGTAGGTAGTCTGTGTGTATGGTCGGGAGTTACTTATCTGATGGGCTATGCCACCACTTTCAATCAACTCTATTGGTTGCGTGGGATTATGGGAGTTAGTGAAGCACTGTATTTACCTGCTGCTTTGTCTCTGATTGCTGATTTTCACAAAGATAAAACTCGTTCGCTGGCTGTGGGAATACATATGACGGGATTATATGTAGGACAGGCTATCGGTGGGTTCGGAGCTACTTTTGCAGCAATCTATTCCTGGCATACCACGTTTCATTGGTTTGGCATTATAGGTGTAGGTTATGGTATTATTCTGGCATTTTTCCTACGTGATAAAGAGAGAGGAAATGTCTCGGAGAATCAGAAGATGAAAAAGATTCCGGTATTGAAGAGCTTGGGAATGTTATTCTCTAATGTCTTCTTCTGGGTTATCTTATTTTATTTCTGTGTGCCGGGTACTCCGGGATGGGCGGCAAAGAATTGGTTACCAACTCTTTTTTCTGATAGCTTGTCTATTGATATTTCAGTAGCAGGTCCTATGTCTACCATTTCTATAGCCTTATCTTCACTCTTCGGAGTATTGGCAGGTGGATACATCTCGGATCAATGGGTATTAAAAAATGTACGTGGAAGAGTTTATACTGGTGCGTTGGGTTTGGGGCTTATCATACCTTCCCTGCTGTTTATCGGATATGGTCATTCTATTTTTGCATTGGTCATGGGAGCGGTGTTATTCGGAATAGGTTTTGGTATGTTTGATGCAAATAATATGCCTATTCTTTGTCAGTTTGTATCTGCACGTTACAGGGCAACCGCTTATGGTATTATGAATATGTGTGGTGTATTTGCCGGAGCTGCTATTACGAGCCTTTTAGGCGAATCAATGGATGCCGGACACCTGGGACGTGATTTTGCACTGCTTGCTATATTGGTACTGGCTATGCTGGTTATTCTGGTCACTTGTCTGCGACCTAAAACAATTGATATGAAAGATTAATTTTCAAATTTTAATTTTATATTTTATGAAAAACTCAATAAAGCATACGAATAAAATATTATCGGTGTTATTTGCTTTTTTATTTATTTCCCTAAATATTCAAGCAGATGATATCAGTTCTAAAGAAATTAAAGTTTCTGGTATAGTACAGGATCAAACTGGGGTAGAATTGCCCGGAGTTTCAATTTCTGTAAAAGGAGTAGATAAAGGTACCATTACCAATGCGTCCGGTGAATTCTCAATAATGGTTTCTCCTGACGCTACTCTTATTGTTTCTTTTGTAGGAATGGAAACAAAAGAAATTGCAGTCAAAGGGCGTAGAAATATTGTCATTGTTTTGAAAGAGAGTTCTGTATTGCTTGATGAAGTTGTAGCTATAGGCTATGGAAAACAATCAAGGGCATTAATAACCAATTCTATTTCTAAGATAAATAAGGAAGAATTCCAGAAGGCACCCGGACAGAATCCATTATTACAGTTACAAGGAAAAGTGCCTGGTCTGTCTTTACAGATTTCTAGTGGGCAGCCTGGAGCTGATCCTCAATTATTTATTCGTGGAGGAAGTTCAACTTCGCCGGAAAGTGATACACCTTTAATAATTATTGATGGTATAATATCACAAGGTTTTAGAAATATATCAGATATGAATCCGGCAGATATAGAATCTATAGAGGTCTTGAAAGATGCTGCTTCTACTGCTATCTATGGTTCCAGAGCAGCCAATGGTATTATTCTTGTCAAGACTAAATCCGGTCAGAAAGGGAAACCTGTTGTGAGTCTGCGATACACATACGGAGTGGAACAACAACCTCAGCGAATCCCATTATTGAATGCACGGGATTATATAACATTATCTCGTTCGAATATTGCCAAATTTAATCAGGCAGACTTAACTTATAATGGAAAAGAAGATCAGGCTAAATTTTTGAGCGGTTCATTTGGTATGTCAACCGGAAATCCTAGAAATTCAAAGAATACGCTTGAGTTTTTGGATGTTTATCTTCAAAAGTATGGTCAAGGTTACGTCAGTAACTTGTTGGAAAACGAAGGATGGCAGACAATGGCAGATCCTGTTACAGGTAAACAACTTATTTTTCAGGATAATGACTTTCAGAAAGCCACCTTTACAACTGGGCAGAAGCATGAAATAGATTTGAGCATTAGTGGAGGGACGGAAGCTATTAACTATTATGTAGGATTAAGATATTTGAATCAGGATGGTATTCTTCGAGGTACGAATTATAAGAATTACAGCGTTTTGTTTAATGGAAACTATAAATTGAGTGAAGCATGGAGTCTGTCTACTAAAGCTAGTTTGCAGGTAAGAGATGCTGTAGGAGGTGGAAATACAGTTAATACCATATCACGAAGCATATTGACTCCACCAACTTACCGCTTGTATTATGAAGATGGAACTCCGGCTCCGGGTGAAGGAATTTCTTCTTTCAGAAGCAGATTGCATGAAATTTATTATAAGACTAACTATGATGATACCAATGTATATAGGACAACTTTCCAATTAGGTGCAATTTGGAATATTCTGCCTGGCTTGATATTAAAGCCTACAGCCTATTATTTCGGTACGGAAGGTATAGAAAATTATTTTCAGGCAGATAATGAAACAACCGGAAATACAATTCGTCCGGCTTCTGCCAAACATAATTTTGACAGGCATTTGCAGGGAGATTTAGTGCTCTCGTATGATAAGAAAGTGAAAGATCATAATATTGGAGTCGTAGCAGGTGCCAGCTATACTCATGATTATAGTTATAGGCTTTCTGCAAGTGGCAGTGGTTCTTCCATAGATTTAATTCCGACATTAAATGCAACGGCAGATAGTACTCAGCGGGCAAGTTCAACTAAAACAATGGAAGCCACTTTGAGTTATTTCGGACGTGTAAATTATGATTATAATGGCAAATATCTTTTCTCTATTAGTATGCGTGCCGATGGTTCTTCGCGATTTGCGGAAGATAATAAATGGGGATTTTTCCCGGGAGTATCTGCTGGGTGGAATATGCATCGGGAAAACTTCTATAAACCATTGGAAGCTATCGTTAGTCGTTGGAAATGGCGTGCTAGTTGGGGGCGCACAGGTAACAACAATTTGAGTGTGGCTAATTCGAGAGGAGAATATAAGATTACAGATACCAACTATCAGGGCTCTGTCGGTATATTAAATACAACATTGAAAAATTCGCAGTTGCGCTGGGAAACAACAGAATCCTATGACATCGGGGTTGATTTGGGCTTTTTCAATAATAGATTAGGACTGTTAATCGACTATTACAACAAACTGACATTTGACAGATTGTATGATGAACCTTTATGGAGTTCTACCGGATTTAGTTCCATTAAGAGTAACTATGGATCTGTTAGAAACTCCGGAGTAGAGATTGAGTTGAATGCTACTCCTATTCAAACTAAAGATTTCTCATGGGATTTAGGGTTGACATTTGCTTATAACAAAGGAGTGGTAGTAGACTTACCGGATAATGGAGAAGAAAAGCATCGTGTAGGAGGAAATTTTGTTTATGATCCTGCAACTGGAGGGACAAAAAAAGTGGGTGGTATTGCCGAAGGTGAGAGATTTGGCGGAAGATGGGCTTTTCATTACTTGGGAACATATCAGACTGAAGAAGAAGCGGCCAAGGCACCTAATGACCCGAACGCACAAGGAAGAAAGAAACATGCGGGAGATGCAATATTTGAAGATGTAAATAATGATGGACAATTGGACTCAAAAGACATGATTTTCATGGGATATGTTCGTCCCGATAAAGTTGGAGGAATTATTAATACATTGAAATACAAAGGACTAACCGTGCGAATCGTTATGGACTGGGCTATGGGGCATGTAATAGACAATGGCTTCAAAGGACAGATAATGGGTAGCTCACGTAATAATAATAATGCCATCAAAGAGGCAATGACCAATTCTTGGCAGAGTGCGAATGATGGGAGCAAATATCCTAAATATACTGTTCAGAGCGACTATGATTATCAATATAGAAATCATATGAGATGGGATAATCAGATCGGGAGCTCTGCAAGTGGTAGTACTAATAATAGCTTGTATTTTAGCAAGGGAGATTACCTGGCATTCAGGGAAGTGTTTTTAAGTTATATGTTGCCATTATCTTGGATTAGAAAGATGAGACTCAGTGCTGTGGAAGTTTTTGCAGGAGCGTATAATATTGGTTATATAAAAAAATATGATGGCATGTTTCCTGAAATATATACTGGTGTTGACTATGGCATTTATCCGAGACCCAGACAATATAACATGGGAGTAAAAATTAATTTCTAATTAAATAAGACTCATAATTATGAAACAATTTAAATCAATACTATTAGGCATTTCTTTATTCTTGTTGCATTCGTGTAACTTACTGGATGTAGATACTGTTTCAAGCATTACCGGAGATGGATACTGGAATACAAAAGGCGATGTAGAAAGTTATATGATTGGTATTTATACCAAATTGCGCGATACATCGAATTCTACTCTTCATTTTGAAGACAGAGGAGATGCCTTTACAACAGGGCTGGAAGGTGGCCCTTCTAATTTATGGGCGCAAAACCTCACATCGCAAAATGGTTATAGCTGGTCGAGCTATTACTCTGTAATACAACATTGTAATATGTTACTGAAGTATACTCCCGGAATAGATTTTGGTGTAGAGGCTGATAAAAACAGATTATTGGCAGAGGCGTATTGTATCAGAGGGTATATGTATTTCTGTATTGCCCGGATATGGGGGGATGCCCCTTTGGAACTGGAACCGACAGAAAGTTCAAATAAGCCTAAGTTAGCAAGAGAACCCGCGGAGGAAGTTTTGGCACGTGCTCTAAGTGATGTAAATACGGCAATTGATCTTTTTCCGGAAGAAAGTTATGCAAATGGAAAAGGAAGGGCATCGAAGCCGGCATGCTATGCATTGAAAGCCGATATTTTGCTATGGAAAGCAAAAGTGATGAATGGATCGGAACAAGATTTGAAAGATGTCATAACTTATGCGGATTTGGCAAGTAAAGGACTTTCACTGGAAGATAACTTTGCAGATATTTATGGAACTAAATATGGGAAAGAAGTGATATGGACTATCCATTTCGAAATTTATGAAAAGGAAGCTCAGTATAGTCAGAGTCTGAAGCCAAGAGATGTTTTTGTAGAAAAGGCGGTCAATAAGGATGAAATTCCTTATGCTAAAGGAGGAGCTCGCAGCACTTATGCACCAAGTCCGTTTTTGATAGGTCTTTTTAATGCTAATCCGGCAGATATCAGAACCAAAGACTCTTATATCACTGCAAAGGATGCGGACGGAAATGAAATAGGGACTTTTGATAATAAGATGAAGGGAACAAAAACAGAAGGAGATCGCACCTATGACTCAGATATAGTTATATATCGGCTTGCAGAGATGTATTTATTTAAAGCAGAAGCTTATGCGGCGTTAAATCAAACACCACAGGCTATTATTGAACTGAATAGAGTCAGAGACCGTGCCAAGATTGGAACTTATAATGGAAGTACCAATAAAATAGCAGTGGAGAAAGAAATTCTGAACGAGCGTGCAAGAGAGTTATATCTTGAGAGAAAAAGATGGCCCGATCTTCTTAGATTTCATTATGGTGGAACGATTGATGTTTATCAGGAGGTCCCGAACTTAAAGAAAAAAGTCGATGATAATATTATCATTCCATTATATCTTGCAATCCCATTGAGCGATATAAATATCAATCCTAATTTAAAACAAACTCAAGGATATGAAAACCTATAAGATTATTACATGCGTATTTCTTTTTACAAGTATGTTTACACAGGCTTGTCAAAAAGATGATGAGACACAAGGAAACCCAACTCCTGTTCCACCGGAAGAAGAAGTGCCTTCGTCCGAATTCAACTATATTTATAATCAAGGGACGGATGGTTTTGAACTCTATCGAATACCTGCTATTGTTAAAAGTAAAAGCAATACTTTATTAGCTTTTGCTGAAGCTAGAAAAGCTCGAAGTAATGGAGATAGCGGAGATATAGATCTTGTAGTCAAACGTTCGTCTGATAATGGAAAAACATGGAGTAAACAGATTACGATATGGAATGATGGACAAAACACTTGTGGAAATCCCGTGCCTATTGTTGACGACAGAGGTAGAATACATCTGCTTATGACTTGGAATTTCCAGACTGATAAATGGGGGGCAATAACCAATGGTACCGGAGAAGACAGCCGACGTCCGTACTATACATATTCTGATGATGACGGCATTACTTGGGCGCAACCAGTTGAAATAACTTCTTCTGTAAAAAAAGAAAAATGGGATTGGTATGCTACCGGTCCGTGCCATGGTATTCAGATTCAAAAGGGAATACATAAAGGAAGATTAGTTGCTCCAAACTATTTTACAACTCGGGAGAGTGGAAAGGTCACGAGTTATTCTCATATCATTTATTCTGATGATTACGGAAAAACATGGAAACCAGGAGAACCTACTCCTGTCGGTGGTGTTGGAGAATGTTCTGTAGCCGAGATAGGAGAGGGAACGTTAATGTTGAATATGAGAGCAGATGAAGGCTTTTATCGGAAAAGTTGTACTAGCATAGATGGAGGACTTACTTGGTCTTCACCTCAAATTAGCATTGATCAAATAGACTGTAAGTGTCAGGGTAGTATATTATCAATAGGAGGAGCTGTTTTTCTTTCGAATGCTGCTTCCGCTACGGAACGTATTAATATGACTATCAAAAAAAGTACGGATAATGGGAAAAACTGGAAGGGACAATATACAGTTTATGAAGGTAACTCTGGTTACTCTGATATAGTTGAGCTCTCTGATTCACAGATTGCTATTATCTATGAGGGAGGAGAAAAACGATATACGGATGGGCTGGCATTTAAAGTTG